>Ga0183260_10000545_pt1 | contig 31866 bp, 44 predicted proteins | sample AntDrymUQ4972206_2_FD_129768 | JGI IMG/M metagenome (GOLD analysis project Ga0183260, IMG submission 129768) | Polar desert sand microbial communities from Dry Valleys, Antarctica - metaG UQ497 (22.06) (version 2) (version 2) | ecosystem: Environmental > Terrestrial > Soil > Desert | place...
AATCGTGGTTCTCACCTCGTGGGTCGCGCCGCTCCGCAGCAGTGGTTCCCCGGTCGCTGCATCGTCGTGGACCCGGCTCAGTTCTTCTGGCCGCTTGCCGTAGGAGTTATTGGTACGGGTGGCGAGGCGTTCGACAATGACGTCGAGCGGTAAGCACACGCTTCACATCCCGAGCCTAGGTGATGTTTCGCACGTCTCGTCACCGCTTTGACGCGCGGGCAGAATCGACGGCGTGGACGAGGAACTGGAAGTCCTGGACGACGCTGGGAACATCGTCGGCGTCGCGCCCCGGTCCCAGGTCTGGGCTGAGAACCTCTGGCACCGCACCGCGTACGTCGTCGTGCGGTCCAGCAGCGGCGCCGTGCTCGCCCACCAGCGCGCTCTGACCAAGGCGCTTGGGCCGGGCTCGTGGGACCTCGGCTTCGGCGGCGCCTGCGAGGTGGGTGAGCCGTTCCGGCGCACGGCGCAACGCGAGCTAGCCGAGGAGGCCGGGATCGGCACGCCGCTGCGTCTGCTGGGCGACTACCGCTGGGACGGGGCCGGCAGCCGGGAGGTCGGTGTGCTGTACGACACGGTCAGCGACGGACCGTTCGTGCACCCGCCGGACGAGGTTGTCACCAGCCGGTTCGTCCAGCTGGACCAGCTGGACGACTTCTGCGCCAGCCATGTCGTCCTCGCCGCGGCCTTGGCACTCGTGCCGCCGCACCTGCACTGAGCCAGCTGCGGCGGTCGTCAGCGAGTTGCAGCGACCCGGGGGGTGACCTGCAGCACCCGGAAGCCCTTGGCGCTGGCCAGCCGCTCGCACCCGAAGCCCTGCTCGCGCAGCCAGCGCTGGTAGGAGTCGGCACCGAGGTTGCGGCCGACGACCAGGACGGCCCGGCCGGAGTCGGCCAGCCGCGCGAGCCAGACCAGCAGCAGCGCCCGCACGGCCGCCTTGCCGATCCGGATCGGGGGGTTGCACCAGATCTCGTCGAACCGCACCCCCCCGTGTACCTCGTCGGGGCCGGCGACGTGCAGCCGATCCGCCACCCCGTTCGCCTCGGCGTTGGCGCGGGTCAGCGCGAGTGCGCGCTCGTTGACATCGACGGCCCACACGGTCGCCTCCGCCACGGTCAGGGCCAGGCCGACGGCCAGCGCGCCGGTACCGCACCCGAGGTCGAGCACCGTACGAGAGTGCTGGCCCGGGTGGGTCGCTCGGACGAGCACCTGGGTGCCGGTGTCGAGTCTCCCGTGGGAGAACACCCCGGACGCCGACTGCAACGTCACCCGGTGGCCCCACAGGTCCGCCTCGAAGACGGTACGCCGCTCGGTCGAGCGCGGATCTGGGCTGAAGTAGTGGTCAGTCACGTTCGCACCCGCCGACGTCGGGTCTGCTCGGCCCGCTGGGCGAGCTCCGCGTCCGGCGGGTACCCGACCTCGGTCAGCGTCAGCCCATGTGCCGGGACCACCGGCACCGCGCTGTCGCGACGAGCCGCCCGCAGCACCTCGGCCGGCCAGCCGACCGGCCGACGGCCCTCGCCCACGACGAGCAGCGCACCGGTGAGACTGCGCACCATGTGGTGGCAGAACGCATCGGCACGTACGGTCAGGACTGCGAGCCCTGCTTCGTCGCGCCGCCAGTCGAGCTCGTGCAGCTGCCGCAGCGTGGTCGCCCCAGGACGTGGTCGGCAGTACGCGGCGAAGTCGTGCATGCCCACGAGCTGGCTGGCCGCCTCGTTCATGGCGTCCACGTCGACCGGCCGGCGCCACCGGAGCACCTGCCCGCGACGCAGCGGGTCGACAGCACCCTGGTCGCAGACCTGGTAGCGGTAGCGCCGCCAAAGCGCCGCGAAGCGCGCGTCGAACCCGGCGGCCGCCTCGACGCACCGGTGGACCCGGAGGTCGTCAGGCAGCACGCCGTTGAGCCTGCGGGCGAGCGACGACGGGTCGGGGCCGCCCGTCGAGACGTCGACGTGTACAACCTGACCGGATGCGTGCACCCCGGCGTCTGTCCGACCGGCGCAGGTCACCGAAACCGCAGGAACCGCCAGCACCCGGGCCAACAACTCCTCGAGGCAGCCCTGGACGGTGCGCTGCTCGGGCTGACGGGCCCACCCGGCAAAACCTGAACCGTCGTAGGCGAGGTCGAGCCGGATGCGCACCGTCAGCGCTTGTCGTCGGCGTCGTCCTCGGCGTCGTCCTCGGCTGCCACGGCGTCGGGGCCCTCGTCGTGAGCATCGGCTCCGGCGTCGGCCGGCTCGCTCTGGGCGGGCTCGCTCTCGGCCGGCGTTGTCGGGGCGGTCGCGGGTTTCGCGGCTGAGTCTCGGCCGGACGCCCGGATCGCGAACTCGCGGGCCTCGACCAGCTCGATCACCGCCATGGGCGCGTTGTCACCCTTGCGTGGTCCGAGCTTGGTGATTCGCGTGTAGCCACCCGGTCGGGTGGCATAGCTCGGGCCGATCTCGCTGAACAGGGCGTGCACCACGCCCTTGTCGCGGATGACGCGCAGCACCTGGCGGCGGTGGTGCAGGTCGTCCCGCTTCGCCTTGCTGATCAGCCGCTCGGCGAACGGGCGCAGCCGGCGCGCCTTGGCCTCGGTGGTCGTGATCTTGCCGTGCTCGAACAGGCTCGTCGCGAGGTTGGCCAGCATCATCTTCTGGTGCGCGGGACTGCCGCCCAACCGTGGACCCTTGGTGGGGACGGGCATGCTAGTACTGCTCGTCTTCCACGAACGACTGGTCGTCGTCGCCGTACGCCTCGATCGCCGCCTGCGGGTCGAAGCCGGGTGCGCTGTCCTTGAGCGAGAGCCCCATCTCGACCAGCTTGGCCTTCACCTCGTCGATCGACTTGGCGCCGAAGTTGCGAATGTCGAGCAGGTCCTGCTCGCTTCGCGAGATCAGCTCGCCGACCGTGTGGATGCCCTCGCGCTTGAGGCAGTTGTACGAGCGAACGGTGAGGTTGAGGTCCTCCACCGGCAGCGCAAGGTCAGCGGCCAGCTGCTCGTCGACGGGCGATGGGCCGATGTCGATGCCCTCCGCGTCGACGTTGAGCTCGCGGGCGAGCCCGAACAGCTCGACAAGCGTCTTGCCGGCGCTGGCGATCGCGTCCCGCGGTCGCATGCTGGGCTTGGTCTCGACGTCGATGACCAAGCGGTCGAAGTCGGTGCGCTGCTCGACCCGCGTCGCCTCGACCTTGTACGTGACCGTGAGCACCGGCGAGTAGATCGAGTCGATGGGCAGGCGCCCGATCTCGCCGTCACCCGGGTTGTTCTGCACCGCCGACACGTATCCGCGGCCGCGCTCGACGACCATCTCCATCTCGATGCGACCGCTGTCGTTCAGGGTGGCGATGTGCAGGTCGGGGTTGTGGATCTCCACTCCCGCCGGCGGGGTGATGTCGGCCGCGGTCACGTCGCCTGGGCCCTGCTTGCGCAGGTACATCAGGACCGGCTCGTCCTCCTCGGACGAGACCACCAGGTCCTTGAGGTTCAAGATGAGCTCGGTGACGTCCTCCTTGACCCCCTCGATGGTGGAGAACTCGTGCAGGACGTTCTCGACCTTGATCGAGGTGATGGACGCGCCGGGAATGGACGACAGCAGCGTCCGTCGCAGCGAGTTTCCGAGCGTGTAGCCGAAGCCTGGCTCGAGGGGCTCGATGGCGAACCGCGAACGGTGGTCGCCGACGACCTCCTCGGACAGGGAGGGGCGCTGGGCGATGAGCATGGGTTCTTCCTTCCCGCGCCGACCGCTATATGACGACGCGTACGGTGTGCGGCCCGCGTGCTGGCGAGCCGCCGTGCGGTCTACTTCTTCGAGTAGTACTCGACGATGAGCTGCTCCTGGACGGGGACATCTATCTGCTGCCGGACCGGCAGCTGGTGGACGAGGACCCGCATCTTGTTGGGCAGGACCTCGAGCCAGGCGGGGACCAGCCGTTCGCCATGCGTCTCGCGGGCCACGATGAACGGCGTCTGCTCGATGGACTTGGGCCGCACGTCGATCACGTCGTGCGTGTCGACCTGGAACGACGGCACGTCGACCTTGTGGCCGTTGACGAGGAAGTGCCCGTGCACGACCAGCTGGCGAGCGTGGCGACGGGTGCGAGCGAACCCGGCCCGGTAGACCACGTTGTCGAGGCGACCCTCGAGCAGTGCCAGCAGGTTGTCACCGGTCTTGCCACCTCGGCGGCTGGCCTCGTGGTAGTAGCGGCGGAACTGCCGCTCGAGCACGCCGTACGTGTGCCGCGCCTTCTGCTTCTCCTGCAGCTGGAGGCGGTACTCGCTCTCCTTGACCCGGCCCCGGCCATGCTGGCCGGGCGGGTAGGGACGGCGCTCGAAGGCCTGGTCTCCGCCGACGAGGTCGACCCCCAGTCGGCGCGACTTCTTCGTCATGGGTCCGGTGTAGCGGGCCATGTGAGTCAGGTGCTCCTTGCAGTACGTACGACGGGTGGCGGCGGCATCAGACGCGGCGACGCTTCGGTGGGCGGCATCCGTTGTGCGGGGTGGGTGTGACGTCGGAGATGGTGCCTACCTCGAGGCCGATGGCACCCAGCGACCGGATCGCCGTCTCCCGGCCCGAGCCAGGACCCTTGACGAACACGTCGATCTTGCGCATGCCGTGCTCCATGGCCCGCCGACCCGCCGCCTCGGCGGCCATCTGGGCGGCGAACGGCGTGGACTTCCGGGATCCCTTGAACCCGACGGTCCCGGCGCTGGCCCAGGCGATGACTGCACCGACCGGGTCTGTGATCGTCACGATGGTGTTGTTGAACGTCGACTTGATGTGCGCCTGTCCCGCGCTGATGTTCTTCTTCTCGCGGCGACGCACCTTCTTGGCGCCGGGCGCCTGACGGCTCTTGGGAGGCATGGTCTCGAGGTCTCCTGTCTCAGCGCGGCTTCTTCTTGCCGGCCACGGTGCGCTTCGGGCCCTTGCGACCCCGGGCGTTGGTCCGCGTACGTTGCCCGCGCACCGGAAGGCCGCTGCGGTGCCGTCGACCCTGGTAGCTGCCGATCTCGACCTTGCGGCGGATGTCGGCCGCTACCTCGCGGCGAAGGTCCCCCTCGACCTGGTAGTTGGCCTCGATGTAGTCCCGGAGCTTGACCAGCTCGTCGTCCCCGAGCTCGTGCACCCGCAGGTCCGGGTTGACACCAGTTGCGTCAAGCGCCTTGCGCGCTCGGGTCTGCCCGACCCCGAAGATGGCGGTGAGCGCAACCTCGACCCGCTTGTCGCGGGGCAGGTCGACGCCTACGAGACGTGCCATGTGGTGGCGTGCCTTCCTTCGTTGTTTCTCAGCCCTGCCGCTGCTTGTGGCGGGGGTTGGAGCAGATGACCATGACCCGGCCGTTGCGGCGGATCACCTTGCACTTGTCGCAGATCTTCTTGACGCTGGGCTGGACCTTCATCGATCTTCTCTCTCACTTGTACCGGTAGACGATGCGTCCGCGGGTGAGGTCGTACGGCGAGAGCTCCACCACCACGCGGTCCTCGGGCAGAATCCGGATGTAGTGCTGGCGCATCTTGCCGCTGATGTGGGCGAGAACCTTGTGCCCGTTGGTCAGCTCCACGCGGAACATCGCGTTCGGCAGAGCCTCGACCACCGAGCCTTCGATCTCGATGACCCCTTCCTTCTTCGGCATGTCCTCCGCATCCTGGTTTCGCACCGGTGCCCGGCCGGTCGTGAGGGTGGGCAGCCCGCAACGCGTCCATCCACGGGGAACCGGGTGAACGCACGAGGGCCGACCCGCAAGTGTACGGGACGGCCGCCGCCGATGCGAAATCCCGGCCACGGGCCCACGCGGCTAGGCGGGGCCGCCGTACGGGACACCCAGCGTCGCCAGACGCTCCCGGCCGCCGTCGGGCGCGGTCAGCACCCAGACACCGGTCTCGGTAACCGCCACGGTGTGCTCGAAGTGCGCCGCCCAGGACCCGTCAACGGTGACGACGGTCCAGTCGTCGTCCAGCACGGTCGTCTCGGGGTCACCCAGAGTGAGCATCGGTTCGATCGCGATCGCGATCCCGGGGACGAGCCGGGCCCCCCGGCCGGGCTTGCCCGAGTTGGGCACGTTGGGCGGCTGGTGCATCGCCGTGCCGATCCCGTGGCCGACGTAGTCCTCGACGATGCCCAGTCCGTGGCCGAGGGAGCCTGCGTCGTAGGACCGGACCTCCTCCTCGACCGCGGCCGAGACGTCGCTCACCCGGCCGCCGGCTCGCACCGCGGAGATGCCCTGCCACAGCGCGGATTCGGTGACCGCGAGCAAGGTCTCGACGCCCACTTCCGGCTGGCCGCCGACAACGAGGCTGACCGCGGCATCGCCGTGCCAGCCATCGACGATCGCGCCACAGTCCACGGACACCAGGTCGCCCGCCCGGAGCTCGAGCGAGCCCGGGATGCCGTGGACGACCTGCTGGTTCACCGACACGCAGATGCTCGCGGGAAAGCCCTGGTAGCCGAGGAACGACGGCATCGCGCCGCCGCCACGGATGTGCTGCTCGGCCAGCACGTCGAGATCCCCGGTGGTGACCCCGTCGGCGACGCTGTCGGCGACGAGCTCGAGGGTGCCGGCAACCACCAGGCCGGCGCGGCGCATCTGCGCCAGCTGCTCGGGTGTCTTGATCTCGACCCCGCGTCCTCGCAGCACCGGCGGGTCAGTCCTCCCCGGCGTCGCCCAGGGCGGCGATCGCCCGCCGGGTGACGTTGTCCACCCTGCCGGTGGCATCGATACGGCGCAGCACACCCTCGGCCTCGTAGTGATCGGCGAGGGGAGCGGTTTGGTCGTTGTAGACCTCGATCCGACGCAGGACCGTCTTCTGTTCGTCGTCGTCGCGGCGGAACAGCTGCCCCTGGCATCGGTCGCAAACCCCGTCGACGGACGGCTGGTCGAACTCGACGTGCCAGACCTTTCCGCACTCGCGGCAGGTGCGCCGCCCCGAGAGCCGGCGCACGACCTCCTGGTCGTCGACGGACAGCTCCAGCACCGCGTCCAGGCCGGTGCCGAGCTCGGCCAGGATCACGCCCAGGGCTTTGGCCTGGCCCACGGTGCGGGGGAAACCGTCGAGCAGGAACCCGTCGGCGGTGTCGGGCTCGGCCAGCCGGTCTCGCACCATCTCGATCGTCACCTCGTCGGGGACGAGGTCACCGGCCTCCATGTATTTGCGTGCCTCGACGCCGAGCCGGGTCTGCTTGGTGACGTTGGCGCGGAAGATGTCGCCGGTGGATATCTGCGGTATCCCGTAGTGGCGCGCGAGATACGTCGCCTGGGTCCCTTTCCCGGCGCCGGGGGGACCCACCAGGACGACCCGCATCAGCGCAGGAATCCCTCGTAGTTGCGCTGCTGGAGCTGGCTCTCGATCTGCTTCACGGTGTCGAGGCCGACCCCGACGATGATGAGGATCGTCGTACCGCCGAAGGGGAAGTTCTGGTTGGCGTTGACCAGCGCGATCGCGATCAGCGGGATGAGGCTCACCAGCCCGAGGTACAGCGACCCTGGCGCGGTGATCCGCGACAGCACGTACGCGAGGTATTCCTCGGTCGGTCGGCCAGCCCGGATACCGGGGATGAAACCGCCGTACTTCTTCATGTTGTCGGCGACTTCGGTGGGGTTGAACGTGATCGAGACGTAGAAGTAGGTGAAGAAGATGACGAGCGCGAAGAACGTCGCCATGTAGACCGGATGGTCGCCGACGACGAAGTAGGTGCTCACCGCCCCGGCCCACGACGCGTTCGGGTTGAACTGAGACGCGAGCGCCGGCAGGTACATCAGGCTGGAGGCGAAGATCACCGGGATGATGCCTGCCTGGTTGACCTTCAGCGGGATGTACGTCGACGACCCGCCGAACATGCGTCGGCCCACCATCCGCCTGGCGTACTGGACCGGGATCCGCCGCTGTGCCTGCTCGACGAAGATCACCGCTGCCACGACGGCCAGCCCGACCGCTACCACGATCGTGAACGTGAACCAGCCCTGGGCTACCCGGATCTGCCAGAGAGTGCCGGGGAAGGTCGCGACCACCTGGGTGAAGATCAGGATGGACATCCCGTTTCCGATCCCACGGTCGGTTATCAGCTCGCCCAGCCACATGATCACCGCGGTGCCGGACGTCATCGTGATCACGATCAGCACGAACGAGAAGATGCTGTTCTCGTCGTACAGCAGCGACACCCCGGTGTCGGTCCCGAACAGCTGGCCGCTGCGCGCGAGGGCCACGATGCCGGTGGCCTGCAGGACGGCGAGCCCCAAGGTCAGGTAGCGGGTGTACTGCGTGATCTTCGCCTGTCCGGCCTGACCCTCCTTCTTGAGCGTCTCCAGCCGGGGGATCACGACCGTGAGCAGCTGCAGGATGATGCTCGCGGTGATGTAGGGCATGATCCCGAGCGCGAACACGGTGAGCTGCAGCAGTGCACCGCCGGAGAACAAGTTGATCAGGCTGAACAGGCTCTCGCCTTCGACCGACTCGACGCCGGCCTGGACGTTCTCGACGTTGACCCCCGGTGCGGGCACGGTCGAGCCGAGCCGGAACACCGCGATGATGAACAGGACGAACAGCAGCTTGCGCCGCAGGTCCGGCGTGCGAAACGCGTTGACGAAGGCGCTCAGCACCTGTTCCTCCCAATCACCGGGTAGCCAGTCACCGGGTAGCCAGCCATTTGGTCAGACTACGGTGGCGCTGCCGCCGGTGGACTCGATCTTCTGTTTCGCCGAGGCCGAGAAGGCGTGTGCGGACACCTGGACGGCGGCGGTGAGGTCACCCTCACCGAGTACCTTGACCCGGCGCCCTGACCGCACCGCGCCGCGGGCCGCCAGGTCGGCAGGGGTCACTTCGCCGCCGTCTGGGTAGAGCGCGGCGATCCGGTCCAGGTTGACCACCTGGTACTCGACGCGGAACCGGTTGGTGAAGCCCTTGAGCTTGGGCAGCCGCATGTGGATCGGCATCTGGCCCCCCTCGAAGGCGGCCGGCACCCTGCCCCTCGCCCGGGTGCCCTTGGTGCCTCGGCCCGCGGTCTTGCCCTTGCCGCCCTCGCCGCGCCCGACGCGGGTCTTTGCTGTGCGGGCACCGGGGGCTGGGCGCAAGTGGTGCAGCTTCAACGTCATCGTCATTCCACCTCCTCGACCGCGACCAGGTGCGGCACGGTCGCGATCATGCCGCGGATCTCCGGGCGGTCCTCCTTGACCACCACGTCACCGATCCGCTTCAGGCCGAGCGAGCGCAGCGTCTCGCGCTGGTTCTGCCGCCGCCCGACGCCGGAGCGGACCTGTCGCACCTTCAGCCGGGCCATCACGTGCTCGCCTCGGCTCGCGCCCTGAGCAGCGCCGCCGGCGCCACGTCCTCCACCGCCAGGCCGCGGCGGCTGGCGACCGACTCCGGGGTCTCGAGCCCGCGCAGCGCCGCCACGGTGGCGTGGACGATGTTGATGGCGTTGCTAGAGCCGAGCGACTTGCTCAGCACGTCGTGGATGCCAGCGCACTCGAGCACCGCCCGGACCGGCCCGCCGGCGATCACGCCGGTACCGGGTGCGGCCGGACGGAGCAGCACGACGCCGGCCGCCTTCTCGCCCTGGATCGGGTGCGGGATCGTCCCTTGCACCCTGGGCACGCGAAAGAAGCTCTTCTTCGCCTCCTCGACCCCCTTGGCGATCGCCGCCGGCACCTCCTTCGCCTTGCCATAGCCGACGCCGACGGTGCCATCGCCGTCCCCGACGACGACGAGGGCGGTGAAGCTGAAGCGACGGCCGCCCTTGACCACCTTGGAGACGCGGTTGATACCGACCACGCGCTCGATGTACGCGGACTTGTCCGCTGGTCCCCCGCGGCCGCCGTCTCGCCCCCGCCGGTCACCTGCGCCGCCGCCGCGGCGCTGAGTTGTGGTCATCTCGTCCTCATTCCTCGTGTGCAGTCAGGCTCATTGGGTCAGCGGGTACGTCAGAAGGTCAGGCCGCCCTCGCGGGCTCCGTCGGCGAGGGCCGCAACCCGGCCGTGGTACCGGCTGCCGGCACGGTCGAACACGACCGCCTCCACACCTGCGGCCTTCGCTCGGTCGGCGACCAGCTCGCCTACCCGACGCGCCCTCGCCGTCTTGTCGTCGGCGCCGGTCCGGAGGTCGGCCTCCATCGAGCTCGCCGACGCCAGCGTCCGACCCTGCAGGTCGTCGACGACCTGGGCAACGATGTGCCGGCTCGAGCGGGTCACGACCAGGCGCGGCCGGGTGGCCGTGCCGGCGATCGCCTTCCGTCCCCGGACCTGGCGACGGCGCCGATGTGCCGTCCTCGAGGACAGCGACCTGCGCGGTCTCAACGCGATGGCCATCACTTACCAGCCTTCCCGACCTTGCGACGGACGTACTCACCTGAATACCTGATGCCCTTGCCCTTGTACGGCTCCGGGCGCCGGACCTTACGGATGTTGGCGGCAACCTCGCCGACCATCTGCTTGTCGATGCCCGAGACGGTGAGCTTCGTGGGTGACTCGACGGTGAACGTGACCCCGTCCGGGGCGTCGTAGACGACCGGGTGGCTGTACCCGACGTTCAGCTCGATCTGAGCCGGGCCCTTGGCCAGCACCCGGTAGCCGACCCCGACGATCTCGAGCTTCTTCTCGTAGCCCGCGGTCACGCCGGTGACCATGTTGGCGATCAGGCTTCGGGACAGGCCATGCAGCGCCTTGCTGCGTCGCTCATCGTCGGGCCGGCGGACCACGAGGGAGCCGTCCTCGCGCTCGACCGTGATCGGCTCGGCGATGGTGTGCGCCAGCTCGCCCTTGGGACCCTTCACGCTGACTCGCCGGCCCTCGAGGGTCACGTCGACGCCGGACGGGATGACGACGGGCATCTTGCCAATGCGTGACACGTCTGCTCCCCTCCCGTCACCACACGTAGGCGAGGACTTCCCCGCCCACGCCGCGGATGTTGGCCTGCCGGTCGGTCAGCAGCCCCTGACTGGTCGAGATGATGGCCACGCCGAGGCCACCGAGCACCCGCGGCAGTCCGGTGCGCTTGGCATAGACCCGCAGCCCCGGCTTGGAGATGCGGCGCACTCCCGCGAGCGAGCGCTCTCGGTGCTCGCCATACTTGAGGGTCAGCGTCAGCGTCTTGCCCACCTCGCCCTCGCTGGGGTCGGTCGCATTCCAGGACGCGATGTAGCCCTCCTGCTGGAGGATCTCGGCGACGCCTGCCTTCATCCTGCTGTGCGGCATGCTCACCGTCTCTAGGTACGCCTGGTTGCCGTTGCGCAGACGAGTCAGCATGTCTGCGATCGGATCGGTCATCGTCATCGTCAGGTTCTTCTCTCTATGGCTCTCGAGGTCACCAGCTGCTCTTTGTCACACCGGGCAGCTCGCCGCGGTGCGCCATCTCGCGCAGGCAGACCCGGCACAGGCCGAACTTGCGGTAGACGGCCTTGGGCCGCCCGCAGCGCTGACACCGGGTGTAAGCGCGGACCTTGAACTTCGGGGTACGCGCAGACTTAGCGATCAGTGCGGTCTTGGCCATGGATCAGACTCCTTGGAAGGGGAAGCCGAGTCGAGTGAGCAGCGCTCGGCCGGTCTCGTCGTCGCCGGCTGTGGTAACCACCGTGACGTCCATCCCACGCGGACGGTCGACCTTGTCCTGGTCGATCTCGTGGAACATGACCTGCTCGGTGAGGCCGAAGGTGTAGTTGCCGCGCCCGTCGAACTGCCGCGGGGACAGCCCGCGGAAGTCCCGGATGCGTGGGAGGGCGAGCGACAGCAGCCGGTCGAGGAACTCCCACATCCGGTCGCCGCGCAGGGTGACGTGCGCGCCGATCGGCATCCCCTCCCGCAGCTTGAACTGCGCGATGGACTTCCGCGCCCGGGTCACCGAGGGCTTCTGGCCGGTGATCGTGGCCAGGTCGCGGATCGCCCCCTCTATCAGCTTGGAGTCGCGCGCCGCTTCGCCGACACCCATGTTCACCACGATCTTGGTGAGCGTGGGCACCTGCATCGCGTTGGTCAGCGCGAGCTCGGACCGCAACGTCGCCGCGATCTCATCCCGGTAGCGCTGTCGGAGCCGGGGGGGCGTCACCTTCTCAGCCGTCTCGGTCGATGTCGTGCTCATCAGATCTCCTCGCCCGTGCGCTTGGCGACCCGGACGCTGCGGTGCGCGGTGAACGTCGTCCCGTCCTGCCGGGACTTGGTGACCTCGTCGCGCCGGTACCCGACGCGGGTCGGCACCTTCTTGCCGTCCACTTCCACCAGCAGCATCACGTTGGACACGTGGATCGCCGCCTCCTGGGTGACGATCCCACCGGTGGTGCCGCCACGGCCGCCCTGGCGCACGACCTTGGTGTGCCGCTTGACCCGGTTGACGCCCTCGACAATGACCCGACGCTTCTCCGGCCGCACGCCGATCACACGCCCCTCGGCGCCCTTGTCCCGACCGGCGACGATCCGGACGAGGGCGCCCTTCTTGATGCTCAGGTCGTGTGCCATCACAGCACCTCCGGCGCCAGCGAGATGATCCGCATGAACCGCTTCTCCCGCAGCTCTCGGCCCACCGGTCCGAAGATTCGGGTGCCGCGGGGCTCACCGTCGTCGGTACGGAGGATCACCGCTGCGTTCTCGTCGAAGCGGATGTACGAACCGTCCGGGCGCCGCCGCTGCTTGACCGTGCGCACGACGACCGCCTTGACGATCTCGCCCTTCTTCACGCCGCCACCCGGGATCGCGTCCTTGACGGTGGCGACAATGACGTCGCCGATGCCCGCGTAGCGGCGGCCGGAGCCGCCGAGCACGCGGATGCACAGGATCTCCTTGGCGCCGGTGTTGTCGGCGACCTTGATCCGTGACTCCTGCTGGATCACTTCGCCTTCTCCAAGATCTCTACCAGCCGCCAGCGCTTGGTGGCGGACAAGGGGCGGGTCTCCATGATGAGGACCCGATCACCGGTGCCGCAGGCGTTGCGCTCGTCGTGCACCTTGAGCCTGGACTTGCGGCGCAGCACCTTGCCGTACAGCGGGTGCTTGACCATGGCCTCGACGCTGACGACGACGGTCTTGTCCATCTTGTCGCTCACCACGAGGCCCTCTCGGGTCTTGCGGCGTCCGCGCTCGCCGGTCGCTGTGGTCACGTTCCCAACCTTCTGCTCAGTGTTCCGATCACTGGTCTGCTCGGTCATCCGGCATCTGCCTCTGTGTCGATGATCCCGAGCTCGCGCTCGCGCATGACCGTGTAGATCCGGGCGATGTCGCGGCGCACGCTGCGCAACCTGCCGTGGCTCTCCAGCTGGCCGGTGGCCGCCTGGAAGCGCAAGTTGAACAGCTCCTCCTTGGCCTCGCGCAGCTTCTCGGCGAGGTCATCGGCATCGAGGGTGCGCAGCTCGGCTGCGGTTGTCGTCGCCATCACATGTCACCGGAGTCCCGGCTGATGAAGCGGCACTTCATCGGCAGCTTGTGGATCGCCCGTCGCAGCGCCTCTCGGGCGACCTGCTCCGAGACCCCGGACAGCTCGAACATGACCCGCCCGGCCTTGACGTTGGCGATCCACCACTCAGGCGAGCCCTTGCCCGAACCCATCCGGGTCTCGGCGGGCTTCTTGGTCAGCGGGCGGTCGGGGTAGACGTTGATCCAGACCTTCCCGCCACGCTTGATGTGTCGGGTCATCGCGATTCGCGCCGACTCGATCTGGCGGTTGGTCACGTAGTGACCCTCCATCGCCTGGATCCCGAAGTCGCCGAACGCCAGCGACGTGCCGCCCTTGGCCATCCCGCGCCGGGACGGGTGGTGCTGCTTGCGGTGCTTTACTCTCCGCGGGATCAGCATGCTCAGCCCCCCTGACCTGTCCTGGGCTGACCTGTCCTCGGCTGACCTGTCCTCGGCGCCTCTGCCGCAGCGGGGCCGCCTGCCGGACCAGTGGCACTTACGGCCGCGCCGCCAGCAGGCGCACCCGCCGGAGCGCCGGCCCGCTCGGGACGCCGCCCGCGGGTCGGACGCCGGCCGGCAGCAGCGGCGGCGCGGGCGGCCGCCTGCGCCTCCCGCTCCGCTCGGGACCCGGCGACCTCGCCCTTGTAGATCCAGACCTTCACGCCGATGCGGCCGAACGTCGTCTTGGCCTCGTAGAAGCCGTAGTCGACGTCGGCACGCAAGGTGTGCAGCGGCACCCGGCCCTCGCGGTAGAACTCCGACCGCGACATCTCGGTGCCCCCAAGGCGCCCGGCGCACTGGACCTTCACGCCCAGCGCGCCGCTGCGCATGGTCGTCTGGATCGCCTTGCGCATCGCCCGGCGGAACTGCACCCGACCGGACAGCTGCTCGGCGACGCCTTGTGCGACCAGCTGCGCGTCCAGCTCGGGGTTCTTCACCTCGAGGATGTTCAGCTGCACCTGCTTGCCGGTCAGGTCCTCCAGCTCGCCTCGGATCCGCTCGGCCTCCGCGCCGCGACGGCCGATGACGATCCCTGGCCGTGCGGTGTGGATGTCGACCCGGACCCGGTCACGGGTGCGCTCGATCTCGACCTTGGAGATGCCCGCGCGGTCCATGCCCGTCGACAGCAGCCGGCGGATCTTGACGTCCTCGCCGACGTAGGCCCGGTAAAGGTCGCCGGCGTACCAGCGGCTCTTGTGGTCGGTCGAGATGCCGAGCCGAAACCCGTGCGGGTTGACTTTCTGTCCCACTTAGCGGCCCCTGCCCCTCTGCTTCGGCTCGGTTGTCGTCCCTGTTGTCGTCCCGGTTGGCTGCTCAGCCTCGGGTCGCGGGGTCACCACGATCGTGAGGTGGCTGGTCCGCTTGCGGATCCGGTACGCCCGGCCTTGCGCGCGCGGCCGGAAACGCTTGAGCGTGGGGCCCTCGTCGACCCGGGCGGTCGAGATCACCAGGTCGTGCCGGGGCAGGTCCTCGACACCCTCGGCGTTGGCCAGCGCGCTCTCGACGGTCTTGAGGACGGGCTCTGCGGCGGCCTGCGGCGCGAACCGCAGCAGGGCCAGCGCCTCGTCGACCGGCCGGCCGCGGACAAGATCGACGACGCGGCGGGTCTTCTGCGGGGTCACGCGCAGGAACCGCGCCACCGCGAACGCCCCCGGCTGGTCGCCCAGCAGGGACTCCCGACGGGCACTGACCCGGCGGCGTTCCTGAACAGTCATCGGCGCCGCGCCTTTCGGTCGTCCTTGTCATGGCCCCGGAAGGTCCGAGTAGGGGCGAACTCGCCGAGCTTGTGCCCGACCATCGCCTCGGTCACGAACACCGGGACGTGCTTGCGTCCATCGTGAACGGCGATCGTGTGCCCGAGCATCGCCGGGACGATCATCGACCGCCGTGACCACGTCTTGATCACGTTCTTGGTACCCGCATCGTTCTGCTTGTCCACCTTCTTGATCAGGTGGTCGTCGACGAAGGGACCCTTCTTCAGACTGCGTGGCATCGATCAGGCCTCTCAGCGCTTCTTGCCGGTCCGGCGGCGGCGGACGATCATCTGGTCACTGGACTTGCGCTTGCGGGTGCGGCCCTCGGGGGCGCCCCAGGGCGAGACCGGGTGCCGGCCGCCGGACGACTTGCCCTCACCGCCGCCGTGCGGGTGGTCGACCGGGTTCATCGCCACCCCGCGTACGGACGGCCGCTTGTTCTTCCAGCGCATCCGGCCGGCCTTGCCCCAGCTGATGTTGGACTGCTCGGCGTTGCCGACCGAACCGACGGTGGCACGGCACCGCACGTCGACGAAGCGCATCTCCCCCGAGGGCAGGCGCAACTGCGCCCGGCTGCCCTCCTTGGCGACGAGCTGCGTAGAGGCACCGGCGGAGCGGGCCATCTTGGCGCCGCCACCGGGCCGCAGCTCGACCGCGTGCACCGTCGTGCCGACCGGGATGTTCCGCAGCGGCAGGTTGTTGCCCGCGCGGATGTCGGCGGAGGCGCCGGCCTCGACCCTGGCGCCCTGGCGCAGACCCTGCGGCGCGATGATGTAGCGCTTGTCGCCGTCGACGTAGTGCAGCAGCGCGATCCGAGCGGTGCGGTTGGGGTCGTACTCGATGTGCGCGACCGTCGCCGGCACCCCGTCCTTGTCGTAGCGGCGGAAGTCGATCAGCCGATACGCGCGCTTGTGGCCGCCACCCTGGTGCCTGGTGGTGATCCGTCCCTGGTTGTTGCGCCCGCCCTTCTTGGGCAGGGGACGTACGAGGGACTTCTCCGGCGTGGACCGGGTTACCTCCACGAAGTCGGCCACGGTCGACCCGCGGCGCCCCGGCGTCGTCGGCTTGTACCTGCGAATACCCATCAGCTCTCAGTCCTCAACCTGTCGGCCCGGCAAAGATGTCGATCCGCTGGCCCGCGGCGATGCTGACGATCGCGCGCTTGGTGTTGTTGCGCCGGCCCCAGCCCATCCGGGTGCGCTTGCGCTTCCCGGAACGGTTGGCCGTGTTCACCGCGGTCACCCTCACGTCGAACAGCTGCTCGACGGCGATCTTGATCTCAGTCTTGTTGGCGTCGGGGCGGACCAGGAACGTGTACTTGTTCTGGTCGAGCAGCCCGTAGCTCTTCTCGCTGACGATCGGCGCGAGGAGGACGTCGCGGGGGCTCTTGTGCAGAGTGCTCACGAGGCGCGCTCCTGTCGCTCGACCAGGGCGTCATAGGCGGCGCGGGTGAAGACGACGTCGTCGCTGAGCAGGACGTCGTAGGTGTTGAGCTGGTTGACCGCGACCACGTGGACGGTCTCGACGTTCCGCAGCGACAACCGGGTCGGTGAGTCGTCGGTCGCGGTCACGACCAGCGACCGCGGCCGCTCGGAAAGCCTGCGCAGTGCCGCCAGGGCCTGCTTCGTCGACGGGGTGTCGTTGTCCACGAACGACTCGAGCACGTGGACCCGCCCACCGCGAGCGCGGTCGGACAGCGCTCCGCGCAGTGCCGCCGCCTTCATCTTCTTGGGCGTGCGCTGCGCGTACGAGCGCGGGCTCGGGCCGTGGACCACGCCGCCGCCGGTGAACTGCGGGGCCCGGATCGAGCCCTGGCGAGCCCGGCCGGTGCCCTTCTGGCGATAGGGCTTGGCGCCACCGCCGCGCACCTGGGCGCGGGTCTTCGTCGCCGCGCTGCCCTGGCGGGCGGCGGCCTGCTGCGCGACGACAACCTGGTGGATCAGCGGGACGTTCACCTGGACGTCGAAGATCTCGGCGGGCAGCTCGAGCGTGCCGGTCTTCTCGCCGGCCGCGTCCTTGACGTCGATCGAGGTCATGCGCCGGCCCCCTTGACGGCCTCCTTGACGGCCCCCTTAACGGCATTGCGCACCAGCACCAGCCCGCCGCGCGGCCCGGGCACCGGCCCAGCGACCAGGAGCAGGCCCTTGTCCACATCGACGGAGTGAACGGTCAGGTTCTGCGCGGTGACGGTGTCTCGACCCATCCGACCGGCCATACGCAGGCCCTTGAAGACCCTGCTGGGGGTCGCACAGCCGCCGATGGAGCCGGGCTTGCGGTGGTTGCGGTGCGAGCCGTGCGACGAGCTCACACCGGAGAAACCGTGCCTCTTCATGACGCCGGCGAAGCCCTTGCCCTTGCTGGTCGCAGTCACGTCCACCTGCTCCCCGGCGGCGAAGAGGTCCGGGGCGAGCTCCTGACCTGGCTCGTACGCCGACGCGTCGCCGGTGCGGATCTCGACCAGGTACCGGCGCGGGGTGGCACCGGCCTTCTGGAAGTGCCCGGCCTGCGGCTTGGTCACCTTGCGGGCCGCGATCTCTCCGAACCCGACCTGGACGGCGGAGTAGCCGTCGGTCTCGGGCTTGCGCACCTGGGTGACCACGTTGGTGCCGACCGCGACCACCGTGACGCCGACGACCCGGTTGTTCTCGTCCCAGAGCTGGGTCATGCCGAGCTTGGTGCCGAGCAGGCCACGCACGACGCGCGGTGGCGCGCCGGGGGGCGAAGTCTGCTGCGTAGTCATGATGTGGGCGTCCTCAGAGCTTGATCTCGATGTCCACGCCGGCGGGCAGGTCGAGCCGCATCAGCGAGTCGACCGTCTTCGGCGTGGGGTCGATGATGTCGATGAGCCGCTTGTGGGTGCGCATCTCGAAGTGCTCACGACTGTCCTTGTACTTGTGCGGCGACCGGATGACGCAGAAGACGTTCTTCTCCGTCGGGAGCGGCACCGGGCCAGCCACCTGCGCACCGGTACGGGTCACCGTGTCGACGATCTTGCGCGCCGACGAGTCGATGACCTCGTGGTCGTAGGCCTTGAGCCGGATGCGGATCTTCTGTCCCGCCATCGCTGTCGCTTCGTCCTTCGGTCGGTCGGTCGGGGTTGGCGCCCACCCCCGAGGTCGGGCGTGTCGCGCGCTTTGGCACGCGTACCCGCTCCCGCCGAGTGGGCGCTGGTAGTAGGTGGGCGGTCAGTGGAGCCCGGGACTCCTGGTTCGGCACGCCCGGTGCTGTTGGCGCGCCCCGGCGTCCCCGCCTGGGCAACCCGGACAGTCTGCCAGACGGCCCGAGTCGATGCCAAACCCGGGTGCGGCCCCAACCAAGCGGGGGCGCCGGGCGTTGTAGGGACAGGATGGGACCGACGGCGGGGAGAGGCGCAGGTGGCGGACGCGTACGACGGGTTCCGCGAGTTTTTCGCGGCTCGTCGGGTCGCCCTGTCCCGGGCGGCGTTCTTCCTCGCCGGCTCCGAGTCCGACGCCGAGGACCTGCTCCAGGACGCGTTGGCCAAGACGGCCGCTCGCTGGCCGCGGCTGCGCGACCAGAATCCCGAGGCGTACGTGCGCCAGGTGATGCTCAACGCCGTCCGGTCCCGCTGGCGGCGCCGGCAGAAGATCAGCGAGCAGCCGACCGGCGCATCCCCGAGCGGCCGACCCTCGGCGGCTCGGAGTCGGCCGCGGTGACCAAGCAGCTGGTGTCCGCCGCGTTGTTGCGGCTCACCCCGCGCCAGCGAGCCGTCCTGTGGCTGCGCTTCTACGAGGACCTGTCTCCTGTCGAGGCCGCGCCCCTGCTCGGCTGCTCGGTCGGGACGGTGAAGAGCCAGACCCACGCCGCGCTCGCGCGGCTGCGCCAGGTGGCACCCGAGCTGGCGCCCGACCGGGACGTCAGGAGTACCTGAGTGAGCACAGACCTTCGCGAGGCCTTCCGTCGTGCCGCCGAAGCGGTGCCGCCTCTTGGCGACGCCGAGCGGGCGGTGCGCAGCGGCCGGCGCCGCCGCCGGGCCGCGACCGTTGCCGCCCCGCTCGCCGTGCTGGCCCTGGTCGGCGGCGTCTGGTTCGTCGCTGCCGGAAGCCTCGGAGGCGACAAGCCGTCGGTCACTGAGGCAGATGCAGCCCTGAGGAGAAGCACATGGGTGCTGGAGTCGTATTCGAACACTGGCGATCCGACGTCCTTGGTAGACGTCCCGGACGACGTTCAGTCAACCCTGGAGTTCGAGGACGGCATCCTGGGGGTCGTCTACGGCTGCAACACCGGCGGCGCGGAGGTGACCGTCGCCGATTCCACCATCGAGTACGAGTCGATCTTTTCCACCGAGATGCGTTGCGGACCAGCAGAGACGCGGGTCGAGCGGTCAGTTGGGCGGGTTCTCGCCGCTGAAGATGTGCTGACCTATGTGACCGAGGGCGACAGCTTGACCATCACCAGCGACGGCCGCCGCCTGGTGTACCGCGCAACGTCATAGGAACCGAGGCCCCTAGGCCTCGATCCCTATGACGTCAGGTCAGTGGACGTCAGGTCACTTGACGATCTTGGTGACCCGGCCGGCGCCGACGGTGCGGCCACCCTCGCGGATCGCGAAGCGCAGGCCGTCCTCCATGGCGATCGGCTGGATCAGGTCCACCTTCATCTCGGTGTTGTCGCCCGGCATCACCATCTCGGTGCCCTCGGGCAGCTTGACGACGCCGGTCACGTCGGTGGTGCGGAAGTAGAACTGCGGCCGGTAGTTGTCGAAGAACGGGGTGTGCCGGCCACCTTCCTCCTTTGACAGGATGTAGACCTGCGCCTCGAACTCGGTGTGCGGGGTGGTGGTGCCGGGCTTGATGATGACCATGCCCCGTTCCACGTCCTCGCGCTTCGTGCCGCGGAGCAGCAGCCCGACGTTCTCCCCTGCCTGTCCCTCGTCCAGCAGCTTGCGAAACATCTCCACGCCGGTGACAGTGGTGGACTGCTTGGTGTCCCGGATGCCGACGATGTCGACGGTCTCGTTGATCTTGACCACGCCGCGCTCGATCCGGCCGGTGACGACCGTGCCGCGACCGGTGATCGTGAACACGTCCTCCACCGGCATCAGGAACGGCTTCTCGATGTCGCGCTCCGGCTGTGGGATGTGCTCGTCGACCGCGTTCATGAGCTCCAGGACCGCCTCGCCCCACTTGGCGTCGCCGTTCAGGGCAGGGTGCGCGGCCACCCGTACGACGGGGGTGTCGTCACCCGGAAACTCGTACGCGCTGAGCAGCTCGCGGACCTCGAGCTCGACCAGTTCGAGGATCTCCTCGTCATCCACCATGTCGCACTTGTTGAGAGCAACCACGATGGCGGGAACACCGACCTGGCGAGCGAGGAGCACGTGCTCGCGGGTCTGCGGCATCGGGCCGTCGGTGGCCGCCACGACCAGGACCGCACCGTCCATCTGCGCCGCACCAGTGATCATGTTCTTGATGTAGTCGGCGTGTCCGGGACAGTCGACGTGCGCGTAGTGCCGGGCCTCCGTCTGATATTCGATGTGAGAGATCGAGATCGTGATGCCGCGCTGCTTCTCCTCAGGCGCGTTGTCGATCTGGTCGAACGCGGACGCCTCGTTGAGGTCCGGGTACTTCTCGTGCAGCACCTTGGTGATCGCCGCGGTCAGCGTCGTCTTCCCGTGGTCGATGTGGCCGATGGTGCCGATGTTGAGGTGCGGCTTGGTCCGCTCGAACTTTGCCTTCGCCATTGCTGGCTCCTCCTGGTCTCTTGTCGTACGCCTGTGCGCGAATCGGCCGTCAGGCCTGGCTCATTCGCCGCGGGCCTTCTTGATTATCTCTTCCGCCACGGCCTTGGGAACCTCGGCGTACGAGTCGAACTGCATAGAGTACGACGCGCGGCCGGAGGTCTTGGACCTCAGGTCACCCACGTACCCGAACATCTCTGACAGCGGCGCGAGCGCCCGGATCACCTTGGCCCCGCCCGGCCCCTCCTCCATCGCCTGGATCTGGCCGCGCCGGGAGTTGAGGTCGCCGATGACATCCCCCATGTAGGCCTCCGGCGTGATCACCTCCACCGCGAACAACGGCTCGAGCAGCACCGGGTCGGCCCGGCGGGCGGCGTCCTTGAACGCCATCGAGCCGGCGATCTTGAACGCCAGCTCGGACGAGTCGACGTCGTGGTGCTGCCCGTCGGTGAGGGTCACCTGCACGTCCACCATCGGGTAGCCCGCCAGGATGCCGAACTCCATCGCCTCCTGCGCGCCCTCGTCCACCGACGGGATGTACTCGCGCGGGATCCGGCCGCCGGTCACGGAGTTGACGAACTCGTAGCCGCCGTCGCCGTCCCCGCCGGTCGGCGCCAGGTTGATGACCACCTTGGCGTACTGCCCTGACCCGCCGGTCTGCTTCTTGTGCGTGTAGGAGAGCTTGTCCACCCGGCTCTTGATCGTCTCGCGGTAGGCGACCTGGGGCTTGCCGACGTTGGCGTCGACGCGGAACTCGCGGCGCATCCGGTCGACCAGCACCTCGAGGTGAAGCTCACCCATCCCGGCGATGATCGTCTGCCCGGTCTCGTCGTCGGTGCGGACCTGGAAGGTGGGGTCCTCCTCGGACAGCCGCTGGATGGCAGCGCCGAGCTTCTCCTGGTCGCTCTTCGACTTCGGCTCGATGGCGACGTGGATCACCGGGGCCGGGAAGCTCATCGACTCGAGCACCACCGGGGCGTTTTGGGCGCACAGCGTCTCCCCGGTCGTGGTGTCCTTGAGCCCCATGACCGCGACGATGTGGCCGGCGCCGGCGCTCGCGATCTCCTCCCGCTTGTTCGCATGCATGCGGTAGATCTTGCCGATCCGCTCCTTCTTGCCCTTGGTGGGGTTGAGCACGGAGCTGCCGGTGTCGAGCCGGCCCGAGTAGACCCGCAGGTAGGTCAGCTTGCCCAGGTGCGGGTCAGCCATGATCTTGAACGCCAGTGCCGAGAACGGTTCCTCCTCGCGCGGCATCCGCCGCTCGGTCGCCCCCTCGTCGCCGACCGCGTGCCCCTCGATCGCCGGCACATCGACCGGCGACGGCAGGTACGCGACGACGGCGTCGAGCAGCGGCTGGACGCCCTTGTTCTTGAACGCCGTGCCGCACAGGACCGGGGTCAGGGCGCTCGCCAGGGTGGCCCGGCGGATCGCCTGTTTGAGGGCGTCGACCGACGGCTCCTCGCCCTCGAGGTAGAGCTCCATCATGGCGTCGTCGGCCTCGGCGACGGTCTCGAGCAGCCGGTCCCGCCACACCCGCGCGGTCTCGTCGTGGCTGGCAGGAATGTCCTCGACCGTGTAGTCCTCGCCCTTGGCGGTCTCGCCGCGCCAGGTCAGCGCCCGCATCTCCACCAGGTCGACGACGCCGACGAAGCCGGCCTCGGTCCCGATCGGCACCTGGAGCACGAGCGGGGTCGCGGCCAGCCGACTCTCGATCATGTCGACGCAGCGGTGGAACTCCGCGCCGGTACGGTCTAACTTGTTGACGAAGCAGATCCGGGGGACCCGGTAGCGGTCGGCCTGGCGCCACACCGTCTCGGACTGCGGCTCCACGCCGGCGACACCGTCGAACACGGCGACCGCACCGTCGAGCACGCGCAGCGAGCGCTCAACCTCGACGGTGAAGTCGACGTGCCCAGGTGTGTCGATGATGTTGATGGTGTGGTCCTTCCAGGCACAGGTCGTGGCCGCGGAGGTGATGGTGATACCCCGCTCCTGCTCCTGCTCCATCCAGTCCATCGTGGCGGCGCCCTCGTGCACCTCGCCCATCTTGTAGTTGATGCCGGTGTAGAAGAGGATGCGCTCGGTCGTCGTCGTCTTGCCGGCGTCGATGTGCGCCATGATCCCGATGTTGCGCACACGGCCCAGGTCGGTCGTGATGTCTACAGCCATGGCGTTACCAGCGGTAGTGGGCGAAGGCCTTGTTGGCATCGGCCATCTTGTGCGTGTCCTCGCGCTTCTTGACGCTGCCGCCGAGGCCGTTGGAGGCGTCGAGGATCTCGTTCATAAGCCGCTCCGACATCGTCTTCTCGCGGCGCTCGGCGGAGTAGTGGACCAGCCAACGCATGGCCAGCGTCGTGGACCTGCCGGCCCGCACCTCGATCGGCACCTGGTACGTCGCGCCGCCGACCCGACGGCTCTTGACCTCGATGGTCGGCTTCACGTTGTCCATGGCTCGCTTGAGGGTGACCACCGGGTCGACCCCGGTCCTGCCCCTTGCGCCCTCGAGGGCTGTGTAGACGATCCGCTGCGCGACCGACTTCTTGCCGTCGACCAGCACCTTGTTGACCAGCGAGGTCACCAGGGTGCTGCCGTAGACGGGGTCGACCTCGACAGGTCGCTTGGCCGCAGGGCCCTTGCGGGGCATCAGCTCTTCTCCTTCTTCGCACCGTACCGGCTGCGTGCCTGCCTCCGGTTCTTCACGCCCTGGGTGTCGAGCGAGCCGCGGATGATCTTGTAGCGGACGCCCGGCAGGTCCTTCACGCGGCCGCCGCGGACCAGCACCATCGAGTGCTCCTGCAGGTTGTGCCCGACACCGGGGATGTACGCGGTGACCTCGATGCCGCTGGACAGCCGGACCCGGGCGACCTTGCGAAGCGCGGAGTTCGGCTTCTTCGGCGTGGTGGTGTATACGCGGGTGCACACGCCGCGGCGCTGCGGCGAACCCTTGAGGGCAGGCGTCTTGTTCTTCGACACCTTCACCTGGCGGCCCTTGCGGACCAGCTGCTGGATCGTGGGCACCTGCGCAACTTCCTTAATCGATGGGCCTGGGTCGAGAAGATGTGAGAGGAGCGGCCGAGGCACTGCTGTCACGGCACACCAACAGGCCCGGGACACCCCAGGCACGGTGGACGAGGCTACCCGCTGCCCCGGCGGGGGTCAAAGCCGGGCAGTCAGCTACGGCAGTCAGCTACGGAAGGCGCCGAAGTCGAAGTCGTCCAGCGCTACTGACTGCGTCGTCGGCTGGCCGAAGTCGTAGTCGTAGGACTCGTACCCGGTCAGCGAGTAGGCCGCCGCTCGCGCCTCCTCGGTCGGCTCGACGGTGATGTTGCGGTACCGCTCGAGGCCGGTCCCCGCGGGGATCAGCTTGCCGAGGATCACGTTCTCCTTGAGACCCCGCAGGGAGTCGGAGCGACCGTGGATGGCCGCGTCGGTCAGTACCCTGGTGGTCTCCTGGAACGAGGCCGCCGACAGCCACGAGTCGGTTGCGAGCGACGCCTTGGTGATGCCCATCAGCACCGGCCGACCCGAAGCGGGCTTGCCGTCGTCGGACACCACTCTGCGGTTCTCGTCCTCGAAGCGGAGCCGGTCGACCAGGTCACCCGTCAGCAGCCCCGCGTCGCCCTGCTCGATCACGGTCACCCGCCGCAGCATCTGCCGCACGATGATCTCGATGTGCTTGTCGTGGATCGACACGCCCTGCGAGCGGTACACCTCCTGCACCTCGTCCACCAGGTGCTCCTGCGCCTTGCGGACACCGAGGATGCGCAGCACGTCCTGCGGGTCGGGCGTTCCGTGCGTGAGCTGCTGGCCGACGTCGACGTGCTCGCCGTCCGCCACCAGCAGGCGAGCCCGCTTGTTGATCGGGTAGTCCTCCTCGTCGGCGCCGTCGTCGGGGACGACCACGACCTTGCGGGTCTTGTCGCTCTCCTCCAACCGCACCCGACCGGCGCTCTCGGTGGTCGGCGCCTTGCCCTTGGGGACCCGCGCCTCGAACAGCTCGACGACGCGCGGAAGCCCGTGGGTGATGTCGTCGCCAGCCACGCCGCCGGTGTGGAAGGTCCGCATGGTCAGTTGGGTGCCCGGCTCGCCGATGGACTGGGCGGCGATGATGCCGACCGCCTCACCGATGTCGACGAGCTTGCCGGTGGCCAAAGAGCGTCCGTAGCACCTGGCGCAGGTGCCGGCCTTGGCGTCGCAGGTGAGCACGGAACGCACCTTGACGTTGTCGATCCCGGCCGCGACCAGCTCGGTGATCTCGAGGTCGCCGATGTCGCCGCCAGCGGCGACCAGCTGCTCTCCGGTCTCAGGGTGCAGGACCTCGGTGGCTGCCGTGCGGGCGTACGCCGAGGTCTCGGCGTTGTCGCCGACGACGAGCCGGCCGTCCTCGAGCCGGGTGCCGATGACCTTGGGCATGCCGCGCTCGGTGCCGCAGTCATCCTCACGGATGATCACGTCCTGCGACACGTCGACCAGGCGCCGGGTCAGGTAGCCCGAGTCGGCGGTCCTCAGCGCGGTGTCCGCAAGCCCCTTGCGGGCACCGTGGGTGGAGATGAAGTACTCCACCACAGACAGCCCCTCGCGGAAGTTCGCCTTGATGGGTCGCGGGATGATCTCCCCGCGCGGGTTGGCGACCAGACCCCGCATGGCGGCGATCTGGCGCACCTGCATCATGTTCCCGCGCGCCCCGGAGTGCACCATCATGAAGATCGGGTTGGTCTTCTCGAAGGTGGCCTCCATGGCCTCGGCCACGTCGTTGGTGGCGCGGGTCCAGATCTCGATCAGCTCCTGCCGGCGCTCCTCGTCGGTGATCAGGCCGCGGTCGAACTGCTTCTGGACCTTGGCGGCCTGGTCCTCGTAGCCGGCGAGGATCTCCTGCTTCCCCGGCGGGGTCACGACGTCCTCGATGGAGATCGTCACACCGGAGCGGGTGGCCCAGTGGAACCCGGTGTCCTTGAGCGCGTCGAGGGCGGCGGCGACGTCGACCTTGGTGTAGCGCTCGGCCAGGTCGTTGACGATGGTGCCGAGCTGGCGCTTTCCCACCTCGTGGTTGACGTAGGCGTAGTCCGCCGGCAGTGCCTGGTTGAACAGCGCCCGCCCGAGCGTGGTCTCCACCAGCAACGGCTGGCCCTGCTCCCAGCCCTCCGGCAGCGCGGTGTCCGCGGCCGGGACGATGTCGCCGAACCGCAACCGGATCTTGGACTGCAGCGAGATCTTCTCGCGGTCGAACGCCATCATCGCCTCGGCCACCGACCCGAACGCGCGGCCCTCGCCAGGCTCGCCGTCCTTGTCGAGGGTGAGGAAGAAGATGCCGATGACCATGTCCTGGGTCGGCATCGTCACCGGACGCCCATCGGCGGGCTTGAGGATGTTGTTGGTCGACAGCATCAGGATCCTGGCCTCGGCCTGCGCCTCTGCCGACAACGGCAGGTGGACCGCCATCTGGTCACCGTCGAAGTCTGCGTTGAACGCGGTGCAGACCAGCGGGTGGATCTGGATCGCCTTGCCCTCGATGAGCTGCGGTTCGAACGCCTGGATTCCCAGCCGGTGCAGCGTCGGTGCCCGGTTGAGCAGCACCGGATGCTCGGCGATGACCTCCTCGAGGACGTCCCAGACCACAGGACGCGCCCGCTCCACCATCCGTTTGGCGGACTTGATGTTCTGGGCGTGGTTGAGGTCGACGAGCCGCTTCATCACAAACGGCTTGAACAGCTCGAGGGCCATCTGCTTGGGCAGACCGCACTGGTGCAGCTTGAGCTGCGGCCCGACGACGATGACCGAACGGCCGGAGTAGTCGACGCGCTTGCCGAGCAGGTTCTGGCGGAACCGGCCTTGCTTGCCCTTGAGCATGTCCGACAGGGACTTCAGCGGTCGGTTCCCCGGTCCGGTGACCGGCCGGCCACGGCGCCCGTTGTCGAACAGCGAGTCCACGGCCTCCTGCAGCATCCGCTTCTCGTTGTTGACGATGATCTCGGGCGCACCGAGGTCGAGCAGCCTCTTGAGCCGGTTGTTCCGGTTGATCACCCGCCGGTAGAGGTCGTTCAGGTCGCTGGTGGCGAATCGGCCACCGTCCAGCTGGACCATCGGCCGCAGGTCCGGCGGAATCACCGGGACGCAGTCGAGGACCATGCCGCGCGGGCTGTTGGTCGTCTGACGGAACGCCGAGACCACCTTGAGCCGCTTGAGCGCCCGGGTCTTGCGCTGGCCCTTGCCGTTCTTGATCACATCGGAGAGCGCGGCCGCCTCGGACTCGAGGTCGAAGCTGTCGAGCCGCTTCTGGATGGCCTCGGCGCCCATGTAGCCCTCGAAGTACTTGCCGAAGCGGTACTTCATGTCCCGGTAGAGCACCTCGTCGCCCTCGAGGTCTTGCACCTCGAGGTTCTTGAACCGGGTCCACACCTCGTCGAGGCGGTCGATCTCGCGCTGGGCGCGGTCGCGGCGCTGTCGTACCTCACGGTCGGCGGCGTCGCGCACCTTGCGCCGCTGGTCGGCCTTCGCTCCCTCGGCCTCGAGCGCGGCCAGGTCTTCCTCGAGCTTCTTCAGCCGCTTCTCGATCTCGGTGTCGCGCCGCTGCTCGATCTTCTTGCGCTCCAGGTCGATCTTGTTCTCGAGCGAGGACAAGTCGCGGTGCCGGGCGTCCTGGTCGACGTGGGTGATCATGTACGCCGCGAAGTAGATGACCTTCTCGAGGTCCTTGGGCGCGAGGTCCAGCAGGTACCCGAGCCGGCTCGGGACGCCCTTGAAGTACCAGATGTGGGTTACGGGGGCGGCCAGCTCGATGTGGCCCATCCGCTCCCGGCGGACCTTGCTGCGGGTCACCTCGACGCCGCAGCGCTCGCAGATGATGCCCTTGAAGCGGACCCGCTTGTACTTGCCGCAGTAGCACTCCCAGTCCCGGGTGGGACCGAAGATCTTCTCGCAGAACAGGCCGTCCCGCTCGGGCTTGAGCGTGCGGTAGTTGATCGTCTCCGGCTTCTTGACCTCGCCGTGTGACCACTGCCGGATGTCGTCGACCGAGGCGAGCCCGATCCTGATCTCGTCGAAGAAGTTCACGTCCAACACTTGCCTCAGACCTCCTCGACGCTGCTGGGCTCACGACGCGACAGGTCGATACCGAGCTCCTCGGCCGCCCTGAACACGTCGTCTTCGGTGTCGCGCATCTCGACTCGCGTGCCGTCGCTGCTCAGCACTTCGACGTTGAGGCACAGCGACTGCATCTCCTTGACCAGGACCTTGAACGACTCCGGGATCCCTGGCTCGGGCACGTTCTCGCCCTTGACGATCGCCTCGTAGACCTTCACCCGGCCGAGCACGTCGTCGGACTTGATGGTGAGCAGCTCCTGCAGGGCGTACGCGGCGCCGTACGCCTCGAGCGCCCAGACCTCCATCTCGCCAAACCGCTGCCCGCCGAACTGCGCCTTCCCGCCCAGCGGCTGCTGGGTGATCATCGAGTACGGGCCGGTCGACCGGGCGTGGATCTTGTCATCCACCAGGTGGTGCAGCTTGAGCATGTACATGTAGCCCACCGCCACCGGCTGCGGCAGCTTCTCGCCCGAACGCCCGTCGAGCAGCGTCGCCTTGCCGTCCTGACCCACCAGCCGGACACCGTCTCGGTTGGGCAGGGTGGAGGCGAGCAGCCCGGAGATCTCGTCCTCGCGGGCGCCGTCGAACACCGGGGTCGCCACCTTGCTCTCAGGCGGCGCGGTCCCGGCCCCGATCTCGTGCAGGCGCTGCTGCCAGCCGTTCTTCTTGCCGTCCAGCTCCCAGCCCGACTTGGCGACCCAGCCGAGGTGCGTCTCGAGCACCTGACCGACGTTCATCCGGTTGGGGACGCCGAGCGGGTTGAGCACGATGTCGACGGTGGTCCCGTCCTCGAGGAACGGCATGTCCTCGACCGGCAGGATCTTGGCGATGACGCCCTTGTTCCCGTGCCGGCCGGCGAGCTTGTCGCCGTCGGAGATCTTGCGCTTCTGGGCGACATAGACCCGGACCAGCTGGTTCACGCCGGGCGGTAGCTCGTCGCTCTCTTCGCGATCGAACACGCGGACGCCGATCACCGTGCCGGACTCACCGTGCGGGACCTTCAGCGAGGTGTCGCGCACCTCGCGGGCCTTCTCACCGAAGATCGCGCGCAGCAGCCGCTCCTCGGGAGTGAGCTCGGTCTCCCCCTTCGGCGTGACCTTGCCGACCAGGATGTCGCCGTTCGCGACCTCGGCACCGATCCGGATGATGCCGCGATCGTCGAGGTCGGCGAGCATCTCGTCGCCGACGTTGGGCAGGTCGCGGGTGATCTCCTCCGGGCCGAGCTTGGTGTCTCGGGCGTCGACCTCGTGCTCCTCGATGTGGATCGAGGTGAGAACGTCCTCCTGCACCAGCCGCTGGGACAAGATGATGGCGTCCTCGTAGTTGTGCCCCTGCCAGGGCATGAACGCGACCAGCAGGTTGGTGCCCAGCGCCATCTCGCCCGCGTCGGTGCACGGCCCGTCGGCGATGGGCTGGCCCTGCTCGAGCCGGTCGCCCTCGGTGACTAGAGGACGCTGGTTGATGCAGGTGCCCTGGTTGGAGCGCCGGAACTTCGCCAGCCGGTACGACCGCAGCACACCGTTGTCCTGCTGGACCTCCACCAGATCGGCGCTCACCTCGCTTACGACGCCACCCTGCTCGGCGACCACGACGTCGCCCGCGTCGACGGCCGCGCGGAACTCCATGCCGGTACCGACCAGCGGGGCATACGACCGCACCAGCGGCACCGCCTGCCGCTGCATGTTCGAGCCCATCAGCGCCCGGTTGGCGTCGTCGTGCTCGAGGAACGGGATCAGGGCGGTGGCCACCGACACCATCTGCCGCGGGGATACGTCCATGAAGTCGACCGCCACCCCCGCAACCAGGCCGACCTCGCCGTCCCGCTGCCGGACCAGCACCTGGTCGTCCACGAAGCCGCCGTCGGGCTTCAACAACGCGTTGGCCTGCGCGATGACGTAGCGGTCTTCCTCGGTGGCGGTGAGGTGCTGGACCTCGTCGGTCACCTTGCCCTTGACGACCTTCCGATACGGCGTCTCGACGAAGCCGAACGGGTTGATCCGCCCGTACGTGGACAGCGAGCCGATCAGGCCGATGTTCGGCCCCTCGGGCGTCTCGATCGGGCACATCCGGCCGTAGTGCGACGGGTGCACGTCGCGCACCTCGTAGCCGGCCCGCTCGCGGGACAGACCGCCGGGGCCGAGCGCCGACAGCCGGCGCTTGTGGGTCAGCCCGGCGATCGGGTTGGTCTGGTCCATGAACTGCGACAGCTGGGAGGTGCCGAAGAACTCCTTGAGCGCCGCCACCACGGGCCGGATGTTGATCAGGGTCTGCGGAGTGATCGCCTCGACGTCCTGGGTCGTCATCCGCTCGCGCACCACCCACTCCATCCGGGCCAGGCCGGTGCGGAGCTGGTTCTGGATCAGCTCGCCGACCGTGCGCATCCGCCGATTGCCGAAGTGGTCGATGTCGTCGGCCTCAACCGCTACCGCGCCGAGCGGGGCGGTCAGCTCGGTGGCCCCGTCGTGCAGCGCCACGATGTAGCGGATCGCGGCCACGATGTCCTCGACCCTGAGCGTCTGCTGGTCGAACGCGGCGTCGAGTCCCAGCTTGGCGTTGATCTTGTGCCGGCCGACCTTCGCCAGGTCGTAGCGCTTGGGGTTGAAGTAGTAGTTCTCGATCAGGGTCTGCGCGGCCTCCCGCGTCGGCGGCTCACCCGGGCGCAGCTTGCGGTAGATGTCGAGCAGCGCCTCGTCCTGGCTGGTGGTGTGGTCCTTCTCCAGCGTCTGCCGGATCGAGTCGTAGTGGCCGAACTCCTCGAGGATCCGCTCCTGGCTCCAGCCCAGCGCCTTGAGGAGCACGGTGACGTTCTGCTTGCGCTTGCGGTCGAGCCGTACGCCGACAAGGTCTCGCTTGTCGACCTCCAGCTCGAGCCAGGCACCCCGCGACGGGATCACCTTGGCCGTGTAGATGTCCTTGTCGCTGGTCTTGTCGACGGACCGCTCGAAGTAGACCCCTGGCGAGCGGACCAGCTGGGACACCACGACCCGCTCGGTGCCGTTGATGATGAACGTGCCCTTTTCGGACATGAGCGGGAAGTCACCCATGAAGACCGTCTGGCTCTTGATCTCACCGGTCTCGTTGTTCATGAACTCCGCGGTCACGAACAGCGGGGCCGCGTAGGTGAAGTCCTTCTCCTTGCACTCGTCGACGGAGTACTTGGCCGGCTCGAAGCGTGGGTCGGCGAATGACAGGGACATGGTCCCGGAGAAGTCCTCGATCGGGGAGATCTCCTCGAAGATCTCCGAAAGGCCCGACCTGGTGGACACCGGTCGGCCGGCATCCTGGTCGGCCTTGACTCGGGCGGCCCACTCCGCGTCGCCGATCAGCCAGGAAAAGCTGCGGGTCTGCAGGTCGAGCAGCCGGGGGACCTCCCGCGGCTCGGCGATCTTGGCGAACGAGACCCGGTGCGGGGCGAAAGCGGCCTGACTGGGCTTGTCGATCTTCTTGGTCTTGCTGGTCTTGCCGGTGGCGCTGCTGACGGACTTTGTGCGGGGACTGGCGGCAGGGGTGCGCGAGACCAAGAGGCGTCCTTCCAAAGCTCGCGAAGTCATCTCCATCCGGGCCTGGGGGCCGACCCGGGCGCGGCCTCCGGGCACCCCGAACGGCCCCGGTCAAAGGGGCGGGCAGGATGGAAGGCAGCGCGACTACACAGTCTAGCGCGTCGGCGCAGCACTGTCGACCTGGGGGCAGATACCCCAGGCCGCCCGTTGAGCATGGCCGCTCCACGGCCGACCGTCAAGCACCGCCACCGCTCCCCGCGGAGGACCTCCTCGCACCCTCAGAGTGGGACGACGTCGTCGACCAGCCAGCGGTCTTCGACCTTCTGCATGGTGAACACCACCCGGTTCAGGGCCGTCTGGGCCTGCGGGTCGGCGCTGGTCCGCGAGACCTGGTCGACGAAGACCAGCACGTCGACGGCCTCTTGCTGAGGCTCTCGACCTCGACCTCAACGCCCACTGGCCCTCCTCATCGCGCCCGTCGGTCCCG
>Ga0183260_10000546_pt1 | contig 31839 bp, 24 predicted proteins | sample AntDrymUQ4972206_2_FD_129768 | JGI IMG/M metagenome (GOLD analysis project Ga0183260, IMG submission 129768) | Polar desert sand microbial communities from Dry Valleys, Antarctica - metaG UQ497 (22.06) (version 2) (version 2) | ecosystem: Environmental > Terrestrial > Soil > Desert | place...
ACGAACGCGACATTGGTGCGGAGATGGTCAAAATCGCACTCGTACTGGCAGTCCAGATACACCTTGAGGCGGGCGGCGTCGACCTGACCCGCGGGCGGGACGCTCTGAGCGTATGTCGCGCGGGCGGGACCGATCAGCACAAGAATCGCGACTAACTGGGTTCGAATCGTCATTTTGTCTCCGGAAAACCGTATGAGCCGGCGTCAGGAGCAAGTGGCGATCCAGCCGCGGGGACGCGGGTCGCGTCCAGTCTCCAGCGCGATCCCCCGGTCATTTCCAGGTCTTAGACGGATGAGGGGTGTGGCTGGTTGGCGGATCCTACGTCCACCGGCTCCTGGATTTTCTCGTCCGGTACGACGGATCGTTGATCGTCATCGCACGACCGCCATTTCCTCAACGCGGTGTCAGCACTAGAGCAGCACGATCGTCAGAATGCCGGCAGTGATCAGCGCCATCTGTCGGAAGGCGCCCCCCTCGACATTGCCGCGATGGAGATCGGGGATCAGGTCTGCCATCGCGATGTAGAGGAAGTTGCCTGCCGCGAAGGCCAGCACATAAGGCAGCACGTCGGGCAGTGTCTGGGACGTCATCAACATCGCGAGCGCGCCGAGGACGCCGCCAAGCGCGGACATCATGTTCAGTGTCAGCGCGCGGGATCGTGAGTAGCCGGCGCGCAGCAGTATCGCGACGTCGCCGACTTCCTGCGGGATCTCGTGGGCTGCAACCGCCAGCGCGGTCGTGATTCCCAGTGGGACCGAGGTCAATACCGCGGCCGCGATGATGGCGCCGTCCACGAAGGTGTGAAACGCGTCGCCGATGATGACGAGTGACGCGGCGCTGCTGGTGTGCGCTTCACATTCGTGGCCGTGGCCGTCGTGGCAGTGGCGCCAGAGCACCAGTTTCTCGAGCAGGAAAAAAGTGAGGACGCCTGCCAGCAAGGTCCCGAGTGCCACCTGCGGGCGCAGCACTTCAAGCGCTTCGGGCAGCAGGGCCAGCAGCGCGACGCCGAGCAGCGTGCCTACCGCGTAGCTGATGGCCCAGGGAACGATTTTCGAACGGAGACTGTCACCCGCGAGCAGGAACGTTGACGCCGCGATCAGGCCGCCCAGGCTGCCGAGCACGCTCAGCCCCACGGCAGCCATGTAGATTTGCACCGCGAAATGATATCAGCGGCATCAGGGCGTCGCGACAAATCCTCGCCGCGCGCGCACGTGGAAGCGGCCGTTCCCCACCTCCACGCGGATGGCGTGCCAGCGACCGTCCTTGACGCCGTTCGACGCGTAACCCAGGTAGTACTGCCTCGAGAGTTCATCGGCGATGCCAGCCGTTGCCGGATCGAGGTCGCGGGGATCGCGGATCACCTCGGTGCGACCGCCGCTGTCGTCGGTAATGTCGCGCAGCGCCGCAACGTTGACGCGATCGTCAGGCGTGACCCGCGTGTTGCGCGGCGCGGAGCCGGCCGGAGGGATCCTTGGCGGTGTTCCCGGCGGGAAGCGCGTTCCGGGGCCAGCCGGCGGCGGTACCGGAAGTGGACGTGACGGTGGACGCCGCGTCCCCGGACGTGGAAACGGGAGGGGTATTGGCCGCCGCTGGAACATGGTTTCCATCAGACCACCGAGCCGTCGGCGCGGCGTGACGTGTTCGGTGGCGACCTGCGTGTCGATGCCGATCGCATAGACCAGGACCTCGGTCTCGCGGATCTGTTCCTTCAGCGCGATGATCGCCGTGCGGCTGCTCGTGTCGTTGCCGTCCGAGATGATCAGCAGCGCCTTCTTCCGGTGCTTACCGGCCTGCACGAGTGGGATGGCCTCGGAGACGGCGTCGTACATCGCCGTGCCGCCACGCGGCTGGAGCTGGTTCAAGGCCGCGCTGACGCGGGCCCGATCGGTGGTCCATTCGTGGACCAGTTCCGGCGAGGTGTCGAACCGATAGAGGAAGACTTCGTCCTCCGGGCCGAGCAGATCCCTCAGGAATCGGTTGAGCGCGAGCTTGGCGGCCGCCATCTTTTCGCCATCCATGCTGCCGCTGGTGTCGAGGATGATGCCCAGGCTGACGGGGACGCGCTCGCTGTTGAAGTGCGTGATCTCCTGCGGCTGCTCGTCCTGATAGACGCGGAAATCCTCCTGGCGCAGGTTCGGCACGAAGCGGCCATTCGCGTCGGTGACGGTCGCGGTCACATTGATCAGTTCGACACCGGTGCGGAACTTGAACGCCTGCTCGTTCTGCTGCTGCCCGAAAGGCGTCGCCGCAGTGGCGCCCAGGAACATGAGAATAGCCAGTGTGCGAATGGTGGTCATGGCGCCTGCTTTCGCGCGACGGTCTCAGTGTGGCGACGGTCCACGTGGTTGAGGACGCTGTCATCACCGGCTCGGAAGCCCACTCTGTATCGCGCAACTGCGGTCGCCGCAGGAATGCGGATGACGAACGACGACTCTTCGCCCGGGCCGAGCGTCGTGAAGTCGATTGGGGCACGGCTGCTGGTGAGCGCGCCGCCGTCAGCGGCAAACAGCACGGCCGTCGCCTGGACATTGGCGAGTGGTGCGCTGCCGCGCGGATTCTGCACGAGACCGCTGATCACCAGGGTCCCGTCCTGCTGGGTGTGTTGCAGTGACAGCAGCTCCAGCGGCTGCGCAGTTCCCGACGTCGCTGCCTGACGCGTCGCCTGGGCTTCAGATGTGGATGATCCGAGCCCCCGCCATCCAAGAAACACCGCACACACGATCGCGGTCATCGCGCCAATGACGGCGAACCGCCGTGGCCAGGCGGACGGGGCCTCGTGCTCCTCGAAGATCTCGGAGAAGATCGCAGGGCCGGCGGTCGCCCGCACTGCCCCGGGGCGCAGCTCGAGCTCATCGAGCACAGGAGCTCGCCGTTTCGCGCGCTGTGCAGCATCGATACCCGGCTCGGGACCGTTCGCGGCCATTTGCTCGAGCAGTTCGACCCGGACGGCAGATCGCCGCCGCTCGAGGCGCAGCGTCCGCACGAGCACTGCGCCCATCCCGGCAGCCATCGCAAGCGACAGCGCCGTTACCGCGACCAAGATCGTATCCATTGCCAAGCTCCCCGCACTCCGCACCCTCGCCGTGAGTTGCCCCGCACCCGCAGCGTGGGTGGCCCGCACTCTCAGCGTTAGTTCCTACCGCAATTTGAACGCAACGGCGACTTCGACCATCACATCGACGGGAACGCCTTGCCGGCGGGCCGGCGAGAAGCGCCACTGCTTCACCGCATCAACAGCGTTGCGATTCAGTCCGCCGCCCAGCCCCTCCAGGACTTTCACATCGCCGACGGTGCCGTCGGCCCGTACGACGATCTCGAGAACGACATCTCCGGAGATCCCCTGCCGGCGCGCCTCTTCGGTGAACTGGGGACGGACCTCCTTCAACAGTTCGGGTGCACTGACGCCGCTGCCCGGCCGGTATGGGCCACCGCCGGTGCCGCCGCCGCTGCCAGGTCCGATCCCCGTTCCAGTACCCTCGCCGATCCCGGTGCCCTGTCCCGACCCGGCGCCTCCACCCGACCCTGTTCCCTGGCTTTCGGTTTGCGCGGCGCTCTCACTCAGGATGCCGGCGCGGTCGCGTGCGTCGGACGAGGCGTTGACGACCGGAGCGACGACCTGGGGTGTGACGGGAGGCGGCGCCGGAGGTGGTGCCGGTTCCTCCGTTCGATAGACCGGCCGCGGCATCGGTGGCGGCACCGGTCGCGCCTCGGCAACGGGCTTCCGCGTGGTCAACGGCTTTGGCGGTGGCACCGGGCTTTTCAGCCTGGCCGTCCCCTTCATTTCCGCCGCCGCGGCTGGTTTCTGCAGTTTTAACCCGCCGCCCCCTCCGCCCCCGCCCGGGCCCGGTATCGCGAGGAAAACCAGCCGTGACGGCTGACTGGCTGCTGGTTCATCAGCCTTCGTGGAGATCCCGAACGTTGTGATCAAGACAAGGACGCCCAACATCGCCGCGTGCAGCGCACTCGATGCGGCCAGCGCGGCTCCCGGCGAGCGCTCACCGGAGGCGGGGGGCGCGAACAGGTCCGATTTGCCGGGGCCGACCTTCATCCGGTTACGCAGTATCCGTACGCAACGGAGCGATTGACCGGCGGAGAGGAAGCCATCCGCCGCACGGACCTGGCCGGCCGTGATGAGCGAGCGAACCGCGGCAGGGTCGACGCCTGCGGCCCGCGCAACTTCCGGCACGCTGAAAACTTCGGCCGTGGCAGATCTGGGCAACATGGACGTGTGAGGTGTTCGGGGGGCAAAACCCTTGCCGCGGACGAACGACGTGCGCGGCGGCCCGTTACTCGTTTTCTCGGCGGATCTTTGCCGAACCTGTTGCCGCGCTTCCGCTCCGGCTGTATTCCCCTTGAGACACTGACGTGCGCAGGGGACAGAGAGTCGGGAGGGGGGTTGATCGTCGATTGCGGATTGTCGATTGCGGATTGGCGGATTGCGCCAGCTCTAGGGTGGACGCTAAGTGGTACGGGCGCCTTCGACGAAGAGCAGGCCCTCGCGTTCGGCCAGGGTGTGGACGGCTCGGAAGCCGGCGGCCGTCAGCAGGGTCTCGACCTCGGGCCCCTGCATGCTCGAGCCGCCGCCGAGGAGTCCCGCAATCCCGCTCCTTCGCCCCGCCTGGATCACGACGCAGCGACCGCCGCCGCGCAGGACCCGTACGGCTTCCGTGAGGCATTGAGCACGCCGCCCGGTGTCGACACGCGGCAGCAGGTGATTGACGACGACGATGTCGAAGCTGGCAGCCTCGTAGGGCAGTGACGTCACCGGGACTGTCTGGGGTTCGACGAGTCCTCCTTCACCTTCCGCGAGACTGGCCGCCCGCTGCACGCGTGCTGCGTCATCGTCAACCAGGCAGGTGCGACCGGTGATCCCCGGCTTGAGCGCGAGTTGGGCGAGAACCCTTGGTGCGTCGGCGCCGAGCACGAGTAACCGATCACCCATGCGCACCGCTGCCATGACGATGATCAGCGGTTCCGAAGGAGTCGTCGATTTTCTCAGCTTCAACATGCGAAATGCCGAGGCGCAGCCGCAGGCAAATGAGGTGAAGACGCGCCGCGCGCCGGCGCGTCCCCGGATGAGTCGATGATATAGTTCCTCCCTGTGAAAAATCCCCAGAAAATCGCAGACGCCAACGGCAAGCTTGGTATTCTTCTCGTCGGGATGGGGGCAGTCAGCACCACGACTATTGCGGGCGTTTTGGCGATTCGAAAGGGGCTGGCGAAGCCCATCGGCTCTCTGACCCAGTGGGTACCATCCGTGGCTTTCGTTCTACTTCAAGAGCCCCCAGCACGCGAAGGATCTCTACCCCGAGCACGACCTGTTCATCCAGCTCATGAAACTGAAGAACGCGCTCCGCTACCTCCGGAGTGAGGAACTGATCACGCATCTCGGTCTGGAGTATTACGACTGATGGATTCCAGCAGGCTGCAGCCCGCGCTTCTTGGTGGCGTCTTCATCGGCGTCATGTCGGCGCTTCCGATCGTCAACATCGGGAACTGCTGCTGCTGCCTGTGGGTGCTGGCGGGCGGTGCGCTCGCCGTCTACCTGCGTAAGCAGAATTCGACGATCCCGATCACCGCAGCCGAAGGCGCGTTGGTGGGTCTCCTCGCCGGTGTGATCGGCGGCGTCATCGGCGCCGTCCTGAACATCCCGATGCAGATGCTGATGGGTCCGATGCAGGCCGAATGGATGACGCGGATCGCGTCGGCCGGGAACAATGACATGCCCCCTGAGATGCGCGACCTGATCGACCGCATGGCCTCCGGTGGTGCTCTCGGCGCCGCGGGCATCTTCATGAGTCTCGTCAACATCGTCACGAGCACTATTTTTGGGATGCTCGGCGGACTGCTTGGCGTGGCAATCTTCAACCGCAATGCGCCGCCACAGCCGCCGCAGCCCCCGATGGTGATCCCTCACGATCCGGGAGTTGCTCACTAGGACGGGGTTCTCCGCATGGAGCGCGGGCACTACTCGCCGATGGACCAGGACGCGTTCGGTTCGACCGAGAAGCCATTCGCCGTGGGTCCTGATCCCAAGTATCTCTACCGGAGCGCTTCGCACGGGAGCGTCTTCGATCGACTGCACGACGCCGTCCGGCGCCGCGAAGGATTCGTCCTGGTCACCGGCGACATCGGCAGCGGCAAGACGATGGTCTGTCGCGCGGTGTTGGAGCAAGTGGATCGGAAGACCTTCACGTCGCTGGTGGATGCTCCAGCGTCGCAGGAGGACCTGCTCCGCACGATCCTGCAGGACTTCGGTCTCGCCTCACGAGATGAGCTGAAGCGGGGCCGACTCGCACACGCGAGTGCGCGCGAACTGCTCACGACCCTCGAGGATTTCCTCACGTCCTTGAGCTCGCTCGGCGCCGCGGCGCTGCTGGTCGTCGACGACGCGGAGGAAGTGCCGCTCGAGACGCTCGATGAAATTTCGGCACTTTCCGGGCCTGCCGGTGGCAAGGACCAGGTGCTGCAGATCGTTCTCGTCGGGCAGCCCATTTTGAAAGCACTGCTGAAGTCACCGCTCGTGCGGGAACTCGACGGAAGGATCGCCACACGCCTCGAGCTGAAGCCACTCACCGCGGAAGAAACACCCGAGTATGTGTCGCACCGATTGATGGTGGCCGGGATGGGACCGGCAGCCGATTTCACGCCGGCGGCCATGCCGGCGGTGCATCGATACAGCGGCGGCGTGCCGCGCTTGATCAACATGCTCTGTGACGGCGCGATGACCGCGGTGAAGGGCCAGGGAACCGACAGCATCACGCCCGAGGTGATCGACACCGCCGCGGCAAGGCTAGAGCTACGGCCGACGCGCAGCTCTTCCTCCTCGCCATGGATCCGAAAGCCGGCGGTGCTCGTCGCCGCCGGACTCGTTCTCGCGACGTCCATCGCGGCGGCCTATGTTTCCCTCGGGTACCGCGATAGCGGGGTCAACATAGAAGCGGCATCGCGGCTCCCCGCGTCCACGGCTGGGACTTCGGCCGCGGCCTCACCCGGCGGCGCGCCGACGCCCGCACCATCGCCACAGGAACCCGCCCCGCCAGCAGCCACGACGGCCGCGGCGACTGGCCCCACATTCTCCGTGCTCGTGGCTTCTTTCCGCCAGGCAAACGAGGCAACGGCGCTGATGAATGAGTTGCGCGAACGAGGGCTGCCAGTTCGCGAGATCCGCGTCGTGCAAAGCCCGCGTGGGCCATGGCACCAGGTGCTGGTCGGCCCGTATGCCGATGCGGCCGCCGCCGCCCGCGGCCAGGAACGCGTTCGCCAGATGCGCGGGTATGCCGACGCGCACGTAATATCCGGTTGACGCTGTCGTGCCGAAGGAATCCTTCGCACGCCCGACCTCCTCGCTCCCTCCACGCTGACGATACGAGGCCTACCCGATGTCTGAGATTGACGCCCTGCTGCAGGAGAACAGAAGCTTCCCGCCGTCCGACGCGTTCCGGCGGCAGTCTCAGTGCAGCGATCCCGCGATCTACGAGCGTGCGGCAAAGGATCCTGAGGCCTTCTGGAGCGGACTTGCCGGTGAGCTCGAATGGATAGCGCCATGGCAGAAGGTACGTGAAGGCAACTTCCCAGACACTCAGTGGTTCGTCGGCGGAAAGCTGAACGTCAGCGCCAACTGCATCGACCGTCACATTCGGACGTCACGAAGAAATAAGGCGGCACTCGTTTGGGAGGGCGAGCCAGGCGATCGCCGGACGCTGACGTACTGGGACCTGTACCGCCAGGTCAGCGCGTTTGCGAACGTCCTGAAATCGCTCGGCGTTACCAAGGGCGACCGCGTTGCGCTGTATCTGCCGCTGATCCCCGAGCTCGCGATCGCGATGCTGGCGTGTGCCCGGATCGGCGCCGTCCACAGTGTCGTCTTCGGCGGCTTCAGCGCCGAGTCACTGCGCGACCGCATCAACGATGCGCAGGCCGTCCTGCTCGTGACGGCAGACGGCGGCTACCGTCGAGGGAACATCGTTCCGCTCAAGCAGATGGCGGACGAAGCGTTACAGGACACCCCCTCCATTCGCAACGTCGTGATCGTCCAGCGACAGCAGGGGGGCGCGTTTCCGGTCCACGTCAAGGAAGGTCGCGACCACTGGTATCACCGGCTGATGCAGGACGCGGCTGCCGAGTGCGAGCCAGAAGCGATGGACGCCGAGGACATGCTCTACATCCTGTATACGTCCGGCACCACGGGTAAGCCGAAGGGGATCGTCCATACGACGGCCGGATATCTCGTCGGCACCTACGCGACGACGAAGATGGTCTTCGATCTCAAGGACGACGACGTCTACTGGTGCACCGCTGATATTGGTTGGGTCACCGGGCACAGCTACGTCGTCTATGGGCCGCTCGCCAATGGCGCGACGGTGCTGATGTACGAAGGCGCGCCGGACTGGCCGCAGAAGGACCGCTTCTGGCAGATGATCGAGCGTCATGGCGTGTCGGTGTTCTACACCGCGCCCACTGCCATTCGCTCCTTTATGCGGTGGGGAACCGCATGGCCCGGCCGGTACCCGATGAAGACGCTGCGCGTCCTCGGCTCGGTCGGCGAACCGATCAACCCCGAAGCCTGGATGTGGTACCACGAACACATCGGTCGCGAGCGATGCCCGATTGTGGATACGTGGTGGCAGACCGAAACCGGGATGATCATGATCTCGCCGCTGCCCGCGATCACGAGTACGAAACCTGGATCAGCGACGCGACCATTCCCTGGAATCACGGCGGAGATTCGCGACGGCCTGGGCCGTCCGGTGGAAACCGGTGGCGGACTCTTGACCCTGACGCAGCCGTGGCCATCGATGCTGAGGGGAATCTACGGCGACCGCGAGCGCTTCATCGAGACCTACTTCAGTCGATGGAAGGATGGATCCTACTTCACCGGTGACGGCGCGAGGCGCGACGAGGACGGCTTCTACTGGCTCCTCGGTCGCGTCGACGATGTGCTGAACGTCGCCGGCCATCGGCTGGGAACCATGGAAGTCGAGAGCGCTCTCGTCGATCACCCCAGCGTGGCAGAAGCCGCCGTGGTCGGCCGTCCTCACGAAGTGAAGGGACAGGCGGTCGCTGCCTTCGTCACCGTCAAGGAAGGCATCAAGGTCTCTCCCGAGCTGATCGACGAACTAAAGGAACACGTCGTCAAAAAGATCGGAGCGATTGCAAGACCCGACCAGATCCTCTTCGCGGCGGATCTGCCCAAGACCCGCTCCGGCAAAATCATGCGCCGCCTCCTCCGCGATATCGCCGCAGGCAAAGCCCCGGGCGACACATCCACCCTCGCCGACCCGAACGTCGTCGCCAAGTTGAAGGAAGAGTACGAGGGGAAGGAAGAATAGGGCCGCAGCTCAGCCCTATCGAAACCCACCCAGCGGTCCGAAACAGGGGAGGCGATGGTTGACCTGCCGATGACTGGCGGGTGCCCTCCAGAGAGGACTTGGCGGGTTTGCGGAAGAAAATCGGTGAATGCCTGATCCAGGCAGGCCTCATTACTGACGAAGACCTCCAGGTGGCGCTTGCGGAGCACCAGCGCTCGGGCGAGCGGATCGGAGCGGTTCTCGTCCGTCTCAATCTCGACACGCCCAAGCAGATTACGAAGGCGCTCGCCTATCAACTCGGCTTTCCTTACGTAAGCCTCGCGGACGAACCACCCGACGCAGAGGCCATCATCCTCATTCCGAAGGACGTCGCACTCAAGCGAGGGTGTGTCGCGCTGCGGCTCGAGAAGAAACGTCCTGACCGTGGCGATGTCCGATCCGTTGCTCTTCAGCCTGGTGCAGGACCTAGAGTTTCAGACTGGTCACCGCATCAAGCAGGTGGTCGCGACCAGCACCGAGATCCTGGCCGCCATCGAGCATGGCTATCCCATAAAGCACTCGCGTTCCACGGGAATCCCGCGGTCGGCGTCGGACTGACGTCCTCCGCGACTCGTGCGCCCCGTCAGGCGCGCCGCTCGGGTGAGCCGCCTGACGTGGCCACGCTGATGCGCCGTCCCGAGGACGACGTGTTTGAGCGGCAGACCACTTCGGCATCTTCACGCCAAGGCGACGCCGCGCCGATCATCGACCTGGTCGACATGCTCGTGAACAGCGCGATCACGAGTCGTGCGAGTGACGTCCACATCGAACCGCAGGAGAAGGGCGTTCTCATCCGACACCGGCTCGACGGTCTTCTCAAAGAAGTCATGGACCTGCCGAAGTGGGTCCACGAGGGTCTCGTCGCGCGCATGAAGATCATGGCCGGGATGGACATCGCCGAGAAGCGCCTGCCCCAGGACGGCCGGCTGCGGATCAAGCAGGGTGACGGCAAGGATGTGGACTTCCGACTGTCGACGCTGCTGACGATGCACGGTGAGAAGATCGTGCTCCGCATCCTGGACCATCGGAAGGGCGCACCGCCGCTCGAGGAGCTCGGGCTCTCAGCGGCCGCGATGGACGAACTCCGGTCCTTCCTCAAGTATCAGCACGGGATGATCCTCGTCGTCGGTCCGACTGGCAGCGGCAAGACCACCACGCTGAGTTCCGCGATCAGCTCCATCAAGTCGGGCAAGACGAACATCATCACGATCGAGGACCCGATCGAGTACCAGATCCCGGGCGTCAACCAGACGCAGGTAAACGAGAAGGCCAAACTGACGTTCGCGAGCGCCTTACGGGCGATCCTGCGGCAGGACCCCGACGTCGTTCTTGTCGGCGAGATCCGCGACGAGGAGACGGCGAAGATCGCGATGCAGGCGGCCCAGACGGGACACCTCGTCCTCTCGACACTTCATACCGACGATGCGCCATCGACGATCACGCGCTTGATGGACATGGGGATGGAACCCTACGTGATTGCCTCGGCTCTGGTCGGCGTCGTTGCGCAGCGGCTGGTGCGGCGCCTGTGCACGGCGTGCCGCCGGCAGTACACGCCAGAGGGGGAGACGCTCCGGGCGCTGAACATCAGTGAGGCCGACGCGTCCCGCTTCGTGTTCTACAAAGCGATCGGGTGCGACGAATGCAATGGCACCGGCTACCGCGGCCGGATCGCGCTGTACGAAGTCATGCGGGTGAGTGACAAGGTCCGGCGGCTGGTGGCTCAGCGAGCCGGCGAAGACATGGTGCGTGACGCCGCGGTGAGCGCCGGGATGATTACCCTCGGCGAAGACGGTCTTGCCAAGGTGAAGGCCGGCATCACTACGGCGGAGGAACTGCTTCGCGTGGTCACTGAAGTTCGCGAGATGCGGACGCTGTGCACGGGTTGCGGCGGCGCGGTCGGCGTGGACTTCATGGCGTGCCCGCATTGTGGTCACCGGCTGAACGCTGGATGCGGCAGGTGCTCGCGGCCGCTTCAGCCGGGCTGGCAGTTCTGCCCGTTCTGCGCGACCACGCAAGCGACAAAGGCAACCAGGAGGAAGCTGCGTGAACTGGGCAAGCCGCTGGAACTGCCTGGTTCGAACGTGGCCGAATTCAAGATCCAGACTCGGTGAAGACCTACTACGACCTGATTGGAATCCAGCCAGCTGCGGAGGCGGACGAAGTGAAGCATGCGTTCCGGCGGGAGATCGCCCGCTATCACCCCGACAAGGTCCACCACCTCGGTGTTGAGTTCCAGGAGATCGCGGCAGCGCGGGCCGCGGCGCTCACGGAGGCGTATCGGGTGCTCATGGACGCGCAGCTGCGGCAGCGCTATGACGCAGCGCTCCTGGACGAGAGTGCTGACGGTCAACGCGTCGCTGCTGCCGCAGCCCAACCTTCAGTTGCCCCGAGCGATAGCGCGACTGTCCCAACACCCTGGACTGACGCCCGCACGTCGAGGGATCAGGCCGACGCAGTCAGTTTCGTGCGCCGCGCGGTATCCGCGCGACTGACCGTTGCCGTTCTCGGCGCCGGCGGCGCCATGCTCGAGGTCCCGGGGTTCGACTGGGTGTTCGTGTTGAAGGGTGCGAGGCCATTTTTTCGGAAGGCCGAGCCATCCGTCCGTGTTGCGGTTCGGATCGTGCCAGTCGTCGACGCCGCCGCAATCGAACAGGCCTGGCCATCCGTCCTGCGTCTGTCGTCCGCCGACGAAACGCTCTGTCTGATGCTGCTCGGATCCGGTATCTCGCCCGCCCGGGATCTGTCGCTGGCGATTACGGACCTCCGGAAGAAGACGCGTCGAGTCTCCCCCGTCGTTATTCCTGTCGATGTGAGAGATTGGGAAGCGCTCCTGCCCTCGGAAACCCCACCCGATTTGCGCGCGCTGCTCGACCGGCTGCGGCACGGCGATTAGCGGAACCGCCGGTCGGGGCGGGCCGTAATTGATATATTCAGGTCCATATGCCCCTAATCGAAACGCGCGATCTCTGGAAAACGTACGTCATGGGTGAGGAGGAGATCCACGCGCTTCGTGGCGTTTCCGTTCAGATCGAGCGCGGCGAGTACGTAGCGATCATGGGGCCGTCCGGCTCCGGCAAGTCCACGCTGATGAACCTGATCGGGTGCCTCGACACGCCCTCGAAGGGCAGCTACCTCCTCAACGACAAGGAGGTCGCTGCGATGAATGACGACGAGCTCGCGCAGATTCGCAACGAAGAGATCGGTTTCGTCTTCCAGACCTTCAACCTGCTGGCACGCGCAACGGCGCTGCACAATGTCGAACTGCCATTGATCTACGCAGGGGTGTCAGGGAAGGCGCGGCAGGACCGCGCCAAACTCGCGCTCGAGAAAGTGGACCTCATGTCCCGCGCGTCACACCGTCCGAACGAGCTCTCAGGCGGTCAGCGCCAGCGCGTCGCGATCGCGCGCGCGCTGGTCAACGATCCCTCGATCCTGCTGGCGGACGAGCCCACCGGTAACCTCGATTCGAAGACCGGCAACGAGATCATGGGCGTATTCGATCGCCTCCACGGGGCGGGGAACACGATCGTGCTCGTCACCCACGAGTCTGACATCGCCGCATATGCCCACCGCACGATCCACATCCGCGACGGGCAGGTTGAGAAGGACGTTCGGCGCGCGGCGTAACTAGACCGCCGCCCAGTGTCGCGGCGAAACCTCTCTCAGCGTAGCGGATCGATCGAAGGCCGACGGATCGAGCACCACCCGGTTGCGAGCGACGGTCGGATCCGGCACCGGGATCGCTGACAGCAACGCCCGGGTATACGGATGCGAGGGGTTCGCGAAGATCGCTTCCGTTTCGCCCATCTCCACGATTCTCCCCAGATACATGACCGCGGTGCGGCTGCAGATGTGCCGCACGAGCCTGAGATCGTGCGCGATGAACAAATACGTCAGCTTCAGCCGCTCCTGGAGATCCATGAGCAGGTTCACCACCTGCGCCTGGACCGACACGTCCAGCGCTGAGACCGGCTCGTCGGCAATCACCAGTGACGGATTGAGCGCCAGCGCCCGCGCCAGGCCGATCCGCTGCCGCTGGCCGCCGCTGAACTGATGCGGATAGCGCGACAGCTGTGTCGGATCGAGCCCGACCAGTTCGAAGAGTTCTCTCACCCGCGCGACCCGTTCCGACTTGGAACCGACGCCGTGGATGACGAGCGGTTCTTCGACGATCGTCTGGACCCGCATCCGTGGATTCAGCGACGAGAACGGATCCTGAAAGACGATCTGCATGTCGCGCCGCGCCTCGCGCATGCGACGGCGCGAGAACGCCAGCACATCTTCGCCGCGGAACTGCACGGCCCCTGACGTCGGCTCGATAAGCCGCAGGATGCATCGTCCGGTCGTCGTCTTTCCACTGCCCGACTCTCCAACCAACCCGAACGTTTCACCCTCGACGATGTCGAACGTCACGTCGTCGACGGCGCGCACCGCGGTGGGCTTACTGAAAATCCCGGCCTTCCGTGTGAACTCCTTGGTGAGGTTTCGGACCTGGAGGAGGGGGGCAGTCACCGTGAGACCTCGGCCGATTCGGCGGCGGTGCCGTGCAGGTAGCACTTCACGGTTCTTGAAGCGGAATCGGCAAGCACGAACGCGGTGTCGCCAGGGTGAGCCGTGGGGCACGGCTCGAATCTGTTCTGGCACCGGGTGATGAAGGAGCACCCGGGGGGCAGCTGCCCGAGGGGCGGCACCGTTCCAGGTATCGCATTCAGACGCGTCCCGGGAGCGGAGCCGGGTATCGAGGCGAGGAGGCCGCGCGTGTAGGGATGTTTCGGCTCGGCAAAGAGGGGGCGAATCGGCGCGTGCTCGACGATACGGCCCGCGTACATCACCGCGACCCGGTTGCCCATCTCTGCGACGACCCCGAGATCGTGCGTGATCAGCAGCAGGCCAAGGCCCATTCGTGCCTGCAACTCGCGCAGCAGCTCGAGGATCTGCGCCTGGATCGTGACATCGAGGGCCGTCGTTGGTTCATCGGCGATGAGCAGCTTTGGCTCGCATGCGAGCGCGAGCGCGATGAGAGCCCGCTGGCGCAGTCCCCCGGAGAGCTGATGAGGGTACTCGTCCACCCGTCGCTGCGGTTCGGGGACGCTGACTGACTCGAGGAGCTCGATGGCACGGCCACGCGCCGTCCGTCGCGTCGCGAGGTTGTGCGCTCGCAGCGTCTCCTCGAGATGACTGCCGATCGTGAAGACCGGGTTCAGCGCCGTCATCGGCTCCTGGAAGACGAAGCCGATCTCGGCGCCGCGCACCCGCCGCATCTCGCGCTCGCCGAGCTCCGTCAGGTCGCGTCCGTTGAGGCGGACTCTCCCCCGCGCGATCCGGCCGGGCGGCTGCACCAGCCCGATGATGGAAAGCGCGGTCACTGACTTTCCGCTACCGGACTCACCAACCAGGCACAAGGTCTCACCGGCATCGAGCGAGAAGCTCACGTCGATCACCGCCGGCACGAAGCGGTCGTCGATATCGAATCCAGCCGTCAGGTGATCGACCGCCAGGAGCGGCTCAGACATTGATTTCCTCGTGCTCGCCGAAGACAGATCGCATCGCGTCCGAAATTTCCCCTACTGTCGCGCGCGCCTCGACGGCACGGACGATCGTCGGCACGAGGTTGGCGCTACCTGACGCCGTTGCCTTGACCTCGGCCATCGCCGCACCCCATTCGGCGGAGTCGCGGCTGGCGCGCAGAGCCTGGACGCGCTGAACCTGTCGCCGTTCCACTTCCGGATCGATCTCGAGGACGTCGATGGTGGACGCATCGGTCGTCGTGAACTGGTTCACCCCGACGACGATCGCCTCTGCGGCGTCGATCTGCTGCTGCGCACGGTAGGCCGCATCCTGGATCTCGCGCTGGATCATCCCGGCTTCGATCGACGTCAGCGTGCCGCCGTTCGCCTCGATCCGGTCGAGAAGTGCACGAGCCCCTTCTTCGATACGGTTGGTAAGGTCCTCGATCGCATAGGCGCCGCCGAACGGGTCCACGGTGTTGGCCACGCCGCTCTCATGCGCGATGATCTGCTGCGTCCGCAGCGCGGTGCGCGCGGATTCCTCGGTCGGGAGCGCCAGGGCTTCGTCGCGTCCGTTGCAATGGAGCGACTGCGTTCCACCGATGACGGCGGCCAGAGCCTGGAGTGCGACACGCACGATGTTGTTGTCGGGTTGCTGTGCCGTCAGGGTGCTGCCGGCAGTCTGGGTGTGGAAACGGAGCTGCTGCGCCCGTGGATGGGTCACTCCGAAGCGTTCGCGCATAATGCGCGCCCACAGCCGGCGTGCGGCGCGGAACTTCGCGACTTCCTCGAGGAAGTCATTGTGCGCGTTGAAGAAGAACGAGAGACGTTGACCGAACGTGTTGACATCGAGTCCCGCATCGCGCGCCGCGTCGACGTACGCGATCGCGTTTGCGAAGGTGAAAGCCACTTCCTGAATTGCGGTCGATCCCGCTTCGCGAATGTGGTATCCGCTGATCGAGATCGTGTTCCAGTTCGGCATTTCGCGTTCGCAGTAGGCAAAGATGTCGGTCACGATCCGCAGCGACGCCCGCGGCGGATAGATGTAAGTGCCGCGCGCGATGTATTCCTTCAGGATGTCGTTCTGGATCGTCCCGGACAGTGCCGAGGCAGGGACGCCCTGACGCCGCGCGACAGCGATGTAGAGCGCGAGCAGGATGATCGCGGTCGCGTTGATCGTCATCGAGGTCGACACCCGGCCGAGCGGAATCTGATCGAACAGTTCCGCCATGTCTTCGATCGAGTCGATCGCGACACCGACGCGTCCGACCTCGCCGGCCGCGAGTGCGGCGTCAGAGTCGTAGCCCATCTGTGTCGGCAGATCGAAGGCAACACTCAGCCCCGATACACCCTGGCTCAATAAGTACCGATATCTCTGATTGGACTCGGTGGCGCTCCCAAATCCGGCGTACTGGCGCATGGTCCAGAGCCGGCCGCGGTACATCGTGGTCTGGATGCCCCGGGTGAACGGGAACTCTCCCGGCTGTCCAAGCTCAGCACTGGGATCCCAGCCGGTCAGCGTACCGGGATCGAAGAAGAGGTGATCAGCGGACATGTTCAGCGTCATTGTAACAACTTGGTGTCCGCCGTCTGGTAGCCCCAACATGTTGCGGCCGACAGTTGACACTCGGGCTATCTGGACCTTACAATGGCCCTGCGTTCCCCGCTGTAACTCCTTCAATATGAACGAATTTGGCCCTCGAGCCCTGCTGTTGACTCAGAAGAGCAGCCGGCTGGAGCTACGCCCCGGCCCCGAAGTCCGGCGGTGGTGAGGAGGTTTTGTATGGATGACGTCGTGAACCGGTTGGCTCGTGAGCTCTCCGACGCCATTAGTGCCGCTGTTGCCGAAGACGCGAGGGTCGAAGCCGCACGTGAGCGGGCCCGTGCCGCGGGCTTCGAAATGAAGGTCACCCTCGAAGCCGTCATCGGCTTCATGAACCGCTCCAATCAAACAGCACTCGCAAAGATTGCGCATCCCGTGAAGGCTGCACGCAACGCGGAGCGACGCGAGTTCGACATCAGCGCGAACGACAAGCGCTTCCTGCGGTCGTTGCGGATCGCCGCCGACGAGCCCCAGGAAAAAGAGGTCGAGTAAAAACAACTCCCAACCCACTTCCAAGTCCCAAACACCCGACTGGGAGTTGGAGCTTGGGAGTTGGGAGTTGTTTTTATTCCAGCAGCGAGGATCCCGTCATCTCCAGGGATCCTGTAATCCCTAGCAAGTGCAGCATCGTCGGTGCGACGTCCCGCAGGGTGCCGTCGCGCAGGCGGGATCCTACGAACGATTCGCCGCACAGGATGACCGGCACCGGGTTCGCCGTGTGTGCGGTGTGCGGGGCATTCAACTCGTTGTCCCACATCTGCTCGGCGTTGCCGTGATCGGACGTCAGGATCGCGGTACCACCAGCTCCACGCAACGCCGTCATGAGACGGCCGATGCACGTGTCGAGTGTTTCGACCGCCGCGATCGTGGCTTCGAGGCTGCCGGTGTGGCCGACCATGTCGGCGTTGGCAAAGTTGCAGATGACGATGTCGTGGCGGCGCGCTTCGAGGTCATCGACGAGCGCGTCGGTGATGCCGGGTGCGCTCATCTGCGGCGTCAGGTCGTAGGTGGCGACCTTCTGCGAGGGAACGAGCACGCGCGCCTCGCCCTCGTACAGGTTTTCGCGTCCACAGTTGAAGAAGTAGGTGACGTGCGCGTACTTCTCGGTTTCGGCGAGGCGAAGGTTCGTTCGTCCGGCTGCCTGGATGACATCAGCGAAATTGCCCGACAGGGACTGCGGATCAAACACGAAAGGCAAGCCGAAGGTCCGGTCGTACACCGTCATCGTCGTGTAGTGCACCGCCGGACGTGTGGGACGTTCGAAGCCATCGAAGTCGGCCAACGCGATCGCCCGGGTCATCTGGCGCGCCCGGTCCGCGCGGAAATTGAAGAAGAGGACGGAGTCGCCGTCGCGGATCGGCCCGACGGGTGTCCCATCAGGACCGACGATGACCGCAGGCATGATGAACTCGTCCGTCACGTTCTCGCGGTGTGATTGCTCGGCGACCCGCACAGCGGACGTTGCGGTGCGAGTGGCGGACCCGTCGACGATCGCGTCATACGCGATCTTTGTCCGCTCCCAGCGTTGGTCGCGATCCATCGCGTAGTAGCGGCCGACCACGGTAGCGATTCGTCCACCGGTGCGTCGGAGGACATCCTCGAGCTGCGGGATGTAGCGGATGCTGCCGGCGGGGGAAGCGTCGCGCCCATCGGTGATCACGTGGACGAAGACGCGCGGCACCTTTCGCGCCGCCGCGAGCTCGAGCAGCGCGTAGAGGTGGCGCTGGTGGCTGTGAACGCCACCGTCCGAAAGCAACCCGATGAAGTGGAGTGCAGCACGTGCATCGGCGCAACGTGCGAAGGAGGCTTCGAGCGCGGCGTTGCCCGCCAGGTCGGCATCGCGAATTGCCTTATCGATGCGGGTCAGGTCCTGGTAGACGATACGCCCGGCGCCCATGTTGGTGTGGCCGACCTCGGAGTTGCCCATCTGCCCGGGCGGCAGGCCGACGGCCTCGCCGGACGCGATCAGTTGCGCGGCCGGATAGCGCGCGCGCAGCGCGTCATAGACGGGCGTCCGTGCGAGGGCGATGGCGTTGTGATCCCGCTCGGCGCGGATGCCGAAGCCGTCCAGCACCAGGAGGACGAGAGGACCGACAGCCATCAGAACTGGGCTCGAAGCGCTGCTTTGCCGGCGTAGCGTACCGCGGCCCCAAGCTGCTCCTCGATCCGCAGCAACTGGTTGTACTTGGCGACGCGGTCGCTGCGGCTGGCCGACCCGGTCTTGATCTGCCCGGCGGCGGTGCCGACCGCGAGATCCGCAATCGTTGTGTCTTCGGTTTCACCCGAGCGATGAGAGATGACCACCGCATAACCGGCGTCCTTCGCCATCCTCACAGCGTCCAGCGTTTCTGACACCGTGCCGATTTGATTCAGCTTGATCAGAATCGCGTTCGCGATGCCCTGGTCGATTCCGCGCCGCAGGATGGTTGGATTGGTTACGAACAGGTCGTCGCCCACGAGCTGCACGCGCCCGCCGAGTGCCGAGGTCAACGCGGACCAGCCCTCCCAGTCGTTCTCGGCCAATCCATCCTCGATCGACACGATCGGATATTCGCGCGCCCACTCTTCGTACAGGCGGACCATCTCGTCCGCGCTTCGAGTCTTTTCTCCCGACTTCTTGAAGACGTACGAGTTCGTCTCCCCGTTCCAGAGCTCGCTGGCCGCGACGTCAAGCGCGAGGTAGATGTCCTTGCCGGCGGTGTAACCCGCTTTGGCGATCGCCTCGAGGACCAGGTCCACCGCTTCGCGGTTGGACTTCAAGCTCGGTGCGAATCCGCCTTCGTCGCCGACCCCGGTCGAATAGCCCTTCTTCTTCAGGATCGCTCGCAGCGCATGGAAGATCTCAACACCGGCGCGGAGGCCTTCGGCGAATGACGTGGCGGCGACCGGCATGACCATGAATTCCTGGAAGTCGACGCTGCTGTCTGCGTGCGCGCCGCCGTTCAGGATGTTCATCATCGGAACGGGCAGGGTCAGTGGACCGGAACCGCCGAAGAGTGTGGCGATATGCGCGTACAACGGCACGCTGTCGCTATCGGCGACCGCGCGCGCAAGCGCCATCGAGACGCCGAGCGTGGCATTCGCACCGAGCCGCTCTTTTGTCTCGGTGCCGTCGAGGTCGATCATGAATCGGTCGACTGCGCCCTGGTCGGCGTCGCGTCCGCTCAGTGCGCTCGAGATCTCGCCGTTGATGTTCGCGACTGCACGGGTCACGCCCTTCCCAAGGAAGCGTGCGTTGTCGCCGTCACGGAGCTCCAGCGCCTCACGCTCACCAGTGGAGGCGCCAGACGGCACGGCCGCCCGGCCACTCACACCACCATCGAGCGTCACCTCGACTTCCACCGTCGGATTACCGCGGGAGTCGAGAATCTCCCGTCCATGAACGCTCTTTATCTTCACGCGATCTCCCATTCGCAACCGCACTTCTCGGGCTTTACCTCTCGGCGCCCCTCTGGTCGAATTCCGTTTCGTTACGCCGTGCCTCTTCGGTAATCTCGCCGATGAACGGCTCGTCATCGGTCGTGACCACGACAATGCCGCTCTCGCTGACCGTGTGACGTCGGCGGTCTTCTGCGTCGTTGAAGCCGATCATGGCACCACGCGGGATGAAGACATCGCGGTCGATGATCGCGCGGCGGATGCGGGCGTGCCGGCCAACGCGGACGCCAGGCATCAGGATGCTCTGCTCGATGTCGCAAAAGCTGTGAACGCGAACGTTGGGGCACAGCACGCTTCCGGAAATTCGGCTCCCCGAGACGATGCACCCTGCCGAGATGATCGAATCGAGTGCCTGCCCGCAGCGCCGGCCTTCATCGGCGAACACGAACTTTGCGGGCGGCGCCTGAACCTGGTGGGTGCGCAACGGCCACTCCGGATCGTAGAGATTGAACTCAGGGTTCACGTGGCACAAGTCCATGTTCGCGTCGAAGTAAGCATCCAGGGTGCCGATGTCGCGCCAGTACTTCGAGGCCTTTTTGTTCTCGTCGTAGAAGCGGTAGGCGTAGACGCCGATCTTCGAGAGGAGCGCCGGAATGATGTCCTTCCCGAAGTCGTGGCTGGTGTCGAGCGCCGCGTCCTCCTCGAGTGCCGGCACCAGACTCTCCATGTCGAAGATGTAGATCCCCATCGATGCGAGCACCTGGCCGCCGGGAGGCAGGTCCTTCGGCTTCTCGAGGAATCCGGTGATGCGGTCCTGATCGTCGGTCTGGAGGACGCCGAAGCGGTGCGCTTCCTCGGTCGGGATCTCGATCACCGCGAGTGTTGCGCCGGCGCCGCGCTCTTTGTGAGAGCGCAGCATCCTGGCGTAGTCCATCTTGTAGACGTGATCGCCGGACAGGACGATCAGGTAGCGCGGCTTCTCGCGAATGATCGAGTACAGGTTCTGGTAGACGGCATCGGCGGTGCCGAGATACCAGTGCTCGCCGACGCGCTTCTGCGGGCTCAGGATCTCGACGAACTCGCCCAGTTCGTCCGCCACCACGCTCCATCCCATCCGGATGTGCCGGCTGAGCGACAGCGACTTGTATTGGAGCGCGATGAAGACCCGCCGCAGCCCTGCATTGATGCAGTTGCTGAGGGTGAAGTCGATGATCCGGTACGGACCGCCGAAATACACCGCCGGTTTGGCGCGTTCCTTCGTCAGGGGATAGAGGCGTTCGCCGACGCCTCCGGCAAGGACCATCACGACTACATCGTCGAGCACGGGTGCCTCAGCGTTTGAGGATGACGCGCGCCGGCGCGCCGTCGCCGCCGACGACCCGCAGCGGCAGGCAGTACATCTCGTACATGCCTGGCTCGGCCTCGGCGAGGTTGAGTCCTTCGATGATGATGATGCCGTTCGACAGAAGGGTCCGGTGCGCCGGGGCGCCGGGCTTCTTGAACTGCTCGACCGAAAGATAGTCCACGCCCACGACCTTGACGCCCTGGTCGACAAGGTACCGGGCCCCCGCCTCGGTCATGGCGGTGTAGTCCTCGTGAAAGACGTCGCTATTCCAGAGCGCCGAATTGGGAGTCTTGAACAGCACGCGCACATCCTCGCGAAGACCCGCTTGTTCAAGGTCCTCGGCGGTGATGCCGCCGCGGCGGTTGATCTCGATCACTCGGGTGCGGCCGATGAGGAGCTCGAGCTGCAGTTGATCCACACCGATCCCATCGTCGAAGAAATGGAAGGGTGCGTCGACGTGGGTGCCGGTGTGGGCACTCATCACCAGCCGCGACACGTTTGAGGAGCCACCGTCGGCGATGCGCTGGACCGGCTGCATTTCGAAGGGCGGATTCTTCGGGTAGGTGGGGAGGCCCTGCCTGAGCGGAACGCTCACGTCCAGCAGTTTCGGCACACGGGGCATCAGGCCGCGATGATATCACCGGTCCTGATGCGTGCCCGATCGCTTTGACGCCCTGCCACGCTAGACCTATCATCTCCTCGTCTGTCAATGCAGGCACTAGCCGTCGCGCTTCTTGCGGTGTTCCAGATGTTGGTCCCGTTCGGGGTCAGCCGCGACGTGTCAGCCTCGTCTGCCGGGCAATCCAACGGGGACGCGGCGCTCCGGCGTGAGGGAGAGATCCTGGCGAGCATGGCCGAGGCGGCACTCGCGGGACGCGCCGACGGCGGCGACATCGCACTCGCCTGGACGAACGACTTCTTCAAGGCGCAGCCGGGGACTTTCGTTCCCTTCACGATCAGTTTCACGGCGCCCGAGTTGTCTTCGCGCGCTGCCCTGATGTACGTGCGGGTTGAACGTCCTCAGCACGGGCCGCGCGGGAGGATCCGCGAGGTGCCGGCCTACGAGACCATCTTTCCCGTGAGGGTCAAAGCCAGACCGGGCCAGCCCGTCACCCTTACCCGCGGATTTGCCGTTCCTCCGGGACGCTACCGGGTGGCGGTGGTCTTCCGGGAAGCGCCCGATACGCCACTGACGCCGATGCCGGCCCGAAAGGCCGGGAGCCTCGTCCTGGACCTGTCAGTCCCTGATTTCTGGACGGGCGAATTGGCGGTCAGCACCGTGATGCTCGCCGACCGCGTCGAACTGTTGAAGGAGCCGATTCCGCAGGACGAAGTCGACGAGCATCCCTACGTGGTGGGCATGCACCGGATCCATCGCGTCCAGTCGGCGGTTTTCCCCAGGAATCGGGAACTTGTCGCGACCTTTTTGATCTATAACCCAGCCGTAGGCGCCGACAAGCATTTTGACGTCCAAGTGGATTACCATGTGTTCAGGAAAGACTTGGGAACGCCGGAGCCGGGGACCAGACCCCCTCACGCTCGCGGGGAGCGGCCCGGCGAGCGGTACGTGACGCGGACGAACCCGCAGCGTTTCAATCCGCCGATGATGGGATCGAGGTTCGATCCGGCGGCAGGAACACCGATACTGGCAGGTCAGGGCATCCCGCTCTCGGGATTCGACCACGGTGAGTATCGGCTCGAGATCACGGTGACGGATCTTCTCTCGCGCAAGTCCTTGTCTCGGGACGTCGCATTCGCGGTGGTTGGCTTCTGATGCGGGGGTCGGCTGTAATTGGAGGACTTCATGGCGCGCCTCAGCCGGGTGCTTTCGGCGGCGGTGATCATGAGCGCAGGGGCTGCGCTGCTCCCTTCGTCCGCCTTGGCGAGAACCGCTGAAATCGCTGAAATCGCTGAAATAAATGATCAGCAGGCGGCACTTTCGCGGGCCTCTGCCGTCACCCAGGTAGCCCGTCTCTCGACCGGCACCATCTCCGGCATCGTCAGTGACGAGCGGGGCAAGCCCGTCGCCGGCGCAAAAGTCACCGCGATCGGGGTGACCATGGCGCTCGCCGAGACCGACGCATCCGGCCGTTTCGTCACCCAGGCGCTTCCCGCAGGCGAATACGTCGTCAAAGCACACCTGGCAGGTTTCAGCGCATCGAGACGGGAGATCGTGCGTGTCGGTGAGACCTCGACCGCTGTTCCACTACTCCAGGTAAGGAGACTCGACAGCGCAACGGAGAAACCTGCCGAAGCGTCCGTGCCGAGCCGTCCGATTGTGTCCGCCGGTTTCGGCCTGCCGCAGGGAGAGCCCTCCGGCGAAGACCCCAAGACCGGAACCAAGGACGCCCATCCCCATTCGGAAACCGCGTGGCGTCTGCGCCATATCAAGCGCAGCATCCTGAAGGATCGCTCGAACGCGATCATCGTTGCTGACAACGAACCGGTTCCAGCTGAATCGATGTTCGGCCGCGCGATCGGTGGTGCGGCAAACTTCGCGAGCTACGCGACGTCACTTTTCACGGATCTGCCACTCACCGGCGAAGTGAACCTGCTCACGACCAGCGCGTTCGATCCGGGCCAGCTCTTTGGTGGCGAGGGCCTGCCGCGCGGGATTGCGTACCTTGCAGTGGGGTCACCGACGCCGGCCGGCGAATGGCGGGTGCGTGCGGCGATGAGCGAAGGCGACCTTGCGTCATGGACAGTTGCTGGATCCTTCGCCTCCAGGATCGGCCCCGCCCATGCCTACAACCTCGGGCTCTCGTACAGCACGCAGGGTTACCAGGGCGGGAACCCGGTAGCTCTTGCCGCGGTGCGAGAGGGCAGCCGGAATGCCGCGGAGATTTTCGCCTACGATCGCTGGCGGATGGCGCCCTGGCTGGAGCTGGAGTACGGCGCTCACTACGCCAGCTACGGCTACATTGACTCGAAGCGTGGACTCATCAGTCCGCGTGTCGGCCTGACCGTTTCTCCCCGCAAGGGCACGCGGTTTTCGACGCTCGTCCGTCAGCGCATGGTGGTTCCCGGTGCGGAGGAATTCCTGCCGCGCGCGATTACCGGGCCCGCGCTCCCACCGGAGCGGACGTTCTCTCCCTTCGCGGGAGAAGAGATGCGGGTCGAACGCGCTCGCGGTCTCGATTTCCTCCTGGAACACCAGGTGGGCGACGCATACGTCGTCGGGATCCGCCGCTTCTTCCAGAGCGTCGACGAGCAGCTCGTCACGATGTTCAGCGTGGTCCCGGCCGGTGACCCGGAATCGATCGGGCACTACTACGTCGGCAACGCGGGATCGTTCGACGCCTCGGGATGGGCGTTCAGTCTGAGCACGCCTCCCGGACGCGTCCGGGGATCGGTTGATTACACGATCAGCCGCGCCCAGTGGACGACGCGTAACGACAAACTGGGGGTCGTGGCGCCAGCGGTTCTTCGTCCCGAGACGGAGGACATCCACGACATCACCACCACGATTTCGACTGACATCCCCGAGACCGCGACGCGCTTCTATCTGCTCTACCGCGTCAACACCGCGTTCACCCGTTCAAGCGACCTCACCAGGCCGGGAACGGACGGGCGCTTCGACGTCCAGGTGAACCAGGCATTGCCGATTGGTGTTGGCGGCACTGAATGGGAAGTGCTCGTTGGTCTCCGAAATCTGTTCCGCGACTCCGCGGATCCGCTGTCGGTATACGACGAACTCCTCGTCGTCCGACCCCCGAAGCGTGTCATCGGCGGCTTCCTCGTCCGCTTCTAGTTTCCCTACAGCACTGTCCGACACAATGGGCGCGACACCCCCGATCCAGCTGGTTGGAGAGGGCGTCCGGCGCGTTGGACTTTACCGTGTCATGAACCGCGACGTCGCGTAAAATCGTTGACTTATAAGGACTTATGTCCGCGCATCGGACGAGCATAGGGGAACGGCGTTTGCTCAGTCAGCAGCGGTCATCCTTGCTGACATCTGCTGACGTACGCCCGGCTTCCGATATCCGTCGACAGACGCGGCTCCGCGCGGCGGCCCACATGGCCATCGTCGCGATACTCCTGTGCCTCGCGGCGGCGAACATGCGCGGGCGCTGGACGTGGTCCGAAGCGGAGGATGGCGTTCTCTGGACGATGACGGCCGGCGATGTCACCGCCAAACAGGTGGCGGCGGGGTCCCCTGCATCGCGGCATGACGTCCGGCCGGGGGACGTGCTCGTCGCGATCAACGGCGCCGAGGTCCAATCGGTGCTGAACGTGACCGACGCACTGCATGCGGCGAAGGCCGGGGAGCAGCTCACCTACGGCATTCTTCGCTACGACGCGGAAAGCCCCGTCACAGTGACGCTCGCGCCAGTTCCGAGCGGCTCCCTGCCGCACTACTTCATGCTGGCGTCGGTCGGCATCTTCGCCCTGCTGATCGGTGCCGGCGTCAGGCTCCAGCGGCCGGATAACCAGGCCACTCTCCATTTCTTCTGGCTCACGGTCGCGTTCTTCGCCGTGATGTCCCTCTCGTTTGCCGGCAGGCTCGACACCCTCGACTGGGTGGTCTACTGGGGCGACGTCGCCGGGATGTTACTGCTCCCGCCACTGTTCCTGCACTTTGCGCTGATGTTCCCGGAGCGCTCCGACAGCTGGGTGCGCGGGGATACCGGGCGCAAGCTGCTGCCGCTGTTGTATCTGCCGGCGGTGCTGCTGGCCGCGTCCCGCGTGGCAGTGATCATCCCCCGGGGCCGCGAGAGCGTGCTGCTGCCCGGCGTGATCACGGTTGTCGAGCAGATCGAGTTGCTGTATCTGGCGGCCGGACTGATCGCCGGTCTCGCCGTCATGGTCCGCGCGCTCGGCCGCGTGCGTTCGGTGACCGCGCGCCGCCAGCTTCGCTGGATTGTCTGGGGTACTGCGTTCGGGGCTGCGCCATTTGTCCTGGCCTACGCGGTGCCGTACGCCCTCGGGTTCGACTACGCGGAGAAGTTCGAGCTCACCGCGATCCTGCTGGGGCTGGTGCCACTCGCCTTCGCGTCCGCGATCGTGCGCTACCGGTTGATGGACGTCGAGGTCATCATCAAGCGCGGCCTCGTCTACTCGGCAGCGTCGATGGCCATCATCGCCATCTACGCCATCCTCTGGAGTGCAGCAGGAGCACTGAGTTCCGATCAGGATGCGCGCAACCCCCTGATTGCATTTCTTGCGACCGCCGTCGTTGTTCTCCTGTCACGTCCGGTGAAGAACGCGATCCAGACAGGTCTCGACCGCGTCTACTATCGCGACCGCTACGACTACCGCCGTGCGCTGGTCGGCTTTGCGCGGGATCTCAACAGCGACCTCGACCTCTTCCGCCTCAGTGAACGGCTCGTGCACCGTGTCACCGAGACGCTACTGGTGGATCGCATGGCGCTCCTGCTCGCCCCGATTTCGAGCGCCAAGGACGATGGGTTCGTGACGATTGCTCACTCCGGCTTCGCCAGTGAGCCACCGGCCCTGCGGCGCGCCTCTGACGTTGGTACTCGCCTCGTTTCCGGCCATACGCTCACGCTCGACGATCCCCTCGCTCTACGGCGGGTCGACGCGAGGGAGCTCGAGTTCTGGCGCGAGTCAGGGATCCATTACTTCGTCCCGTGCGTCTCAAAAGAGGGCACCATCGCGGTGATGGCGCTCGGTCGTAAAGCGAGCAGCGAACCACTCAGCAGCGAAGACATGGGTTTGCTCGCGGCCGTCGCGGCGCAGGCTGCCACCGCGCTCGAGAACGGCAGGCTCTATCGCCAGTTGCGCATGAAGGCGGAAGAGCTCGACCGCATGCGCGAGTTCAGCGAGAACATCCTCGAGTCTCTGAACGATGGTCTCGTCGTGCTCAACCGCGAGGATCGCGTGGTTCGGTGGAACCGACGGCTGGAAGAGCTTTACGGCGTCCGCCACGAGCAGGCGGTCGATAGGCACATCAACGAAATTTTCGACGAAGGGTTTTTCGACACATTGAGGGCGGCTCGGCGGGATTCACCAGATGGTGCGGCGATCTACCGTGTGCCTCTCATGACTCGGCACGAGCCGGCTCGTCGCGTCCTGATCAACCTGGCGACAACTCCGCTCCGAGACTCAGATAGCGCCATCGCCGGCACCATCGTCGTCATCGAGGACATTTCGTCCCGAGTGCAGCTGGAAGAGCAGCTGCAGATTTCCGAGAAGATGGCCTCGCTCGGACTGCTCGCTGCCGGCGTCGCTCACGAAGTGAACACGCCGCTGACCGGGATCTCCAGCTATACGCAGATGCTCCTCCAGGGCGCTGACGCCGATGATCCGACGACGAAGGTGCTGGAGAAGATCGAGCGCCAGACGTTCAGGGCGGCCAAAATCGTGAACGGTCTGCTCAACCTTGCGCGTCCAGCGCAGGTGGATAGCGGGCCCGTCGACATCAACGGGGTTGTCAACGACGTGCTCTCGCTGCTCGAGCATCAGTTCAAGACTGGAAGCATCCAGGTGCGCAAGGAGCTTGCGTCCTCGTCACCAACCGTCCAGGGCATCGAGTACAAACTGCAACAGGTGTTCTTGAATCTGTTTCTCAACGCGCGTGACGCCATGCCGAAGGGCGGGTGGTTGTCGATCAGCACCAGGATCGGAACCGACGGGGCCACGATCGAGGTCGCCGATACCGGGTCCGGGATCCCGGCGGATCACTTGTCGCGTATCTACGATCCGTTCTTCACGACAAAGGACATCGGCAAGGGTACCGGGCTCGGACTCTCGATCACCTATGGGATCGTTCAGGAGCACGGCGGCACCATCACCTGCGACAGCAGCCCGGGGCACGGCACGCGATTCACCCTGACGCTACCGCTCGCAACCGCGCGCGCCGTGGATACTTCACGCGCCGCACACAGGCAGGCGTGACATGCGAAGGGCTGTAGCGGCGGAGAACCAGAACGTCCCGACCAACCGCAAAGGGACGATCCTCGTCATCGACGACGAGGAGATCATGCGCGAGATCCTGGAGGCCCTGCTCACCCGGGAAGGTTACGAGGTTCGTCTCGCGTCCAACGCAACCGAGGGGCTCGAGCTCGCGCGTTCGCTCCCCTTCGATGCCGCCGTCGTCGACATGATGATGCCCGGCATGGACGGCATCTCGACGCTCGAAGAGCTCAAGAAGACCGACGACGATCTGCCGGTGCTGATGATCACCGCCTTCGCGTCGGTCGAGAACGCGATCAAGGCGATGAAGCGCGGCGCCTTCGACTACATCACCAAGCCGTTCAAGAACGACGAAGTCCTGGTGGTGCTCCGGAACGCCCTGGCGCAGCGGACGCTCGTCGCGGAAAACCGCGCCCTCCGTCAGAACCTGCAGGCGCGCGCGAACCGTTTCGGCGAGATCATCGGCCGGAGCTCTCCGATGCGGCAGGTGTTCGACCTGATCATCCAGGCGGCGCCGAGCCGCACCACGATCCTGATCAGCGGTGAGAGTGGAACGGGTAAGGAACTGGTGGCGCGCGCGCTGCATCAGAACTCAACTCGTGCGGACCGCGCCTTCGTTACCGTTAATTCGGGAAACCTGCCGCCCGATCTCCTGGAGTCGAACCTGTTCGGGCACGTGAAGGGCGCGTTCACCGGCGCCGTTTATCCGAAGAAGGGGCTGTTCGAGCTCGCTGACAAGGGGACGATCTTCTTCGACGAGATCGGCAACATCCCGCTCGAGACCCAGGCCAAGCTGCTGCGCGTCATCCAGGAACGCGAGTTCATGCGCCTCGGCGGCGTGGACATCATCAAGGTCGACGTCCGCATCATCGCGGCCACGAACGTCGACCTGCAGAAGATGGTCGCGGACGGACGCTTCCGCGAGGACCTCTACTACCGGCTGCACGTCATCTCCGTGCAGCTGCCGCCGCTGCGGGACCGGCGCGACGACGTGCCGTTGCTGGTGCAACACTTCCTCGAAAAGTACGGGGAGGAGAACAACAAGAAGTCGCTCGAGATCACGCCCGACGCGCTCGACTTGCTCATGGACTACGAATGGCCTGGCAACGTCCGCGAGCTCGAGAACGTGATCGAACGGGCGGTGGTGCTGTCGAACGGCCCGCGCATTGACGCGGAGCTCGTGCCCGAGAACGTCCGCAGCAGCAAACGCTTCCAGATGCCCCAGTTCATCGTTCCGCCGGAGGGGATCTCGTTCCGCGATGTGATCACCGACTTCGAGAAGCGGCTGATCGAGTCGACGCTCGAAGCAGCAGGCGGCGTCCAGAAGCGGGCGGCGGAGTTACTGCACATCAAGCCGACGACGTTGAACGAGATGATCAAGCGGCACGACATCCGTCCGCGGAAGAAGCGGAACCCGGTAGCCGGGGCCGATCGCGCGGCTGAACCCGATGCGGACGTGGACGACTTCACCGAAGGCGAACAGGTCACTCCAGTCGGGAACCGCTGATCTCGCGGGAGGCGCTCAGCGCTTCCTGAGATTCAAGAACATCTTTTCGTACTTGGCCAGGATCACGTCCCACCGGTAGTTGTGGCGGATGTAGTCGCGCCCGTTCGCCCCCATCCCAGCCCGAAGGCGCTGGTCCGCGACGAGCAGGCGCAGAGCCTCATTGAACTCGAACCGATCGGCATAGTAGAGGCCGGCATTGCTCTTCTGGCAGTGATCGACCAGCACTTCGCTGCGTGCATTCGCGAGGATCGGCGTGCCCACAGCGAACGACTCGAGGGCCAGCAGCGACAGGCTTTCGTACGGAGACGGCACGACGACTACGGTAGCGGCTTCGAGCGCCTGGGTGCGTTCCTGGTCGGACAGCCGTCCTGCAAAGCGGATGAATGGCTCTTCTGGGAGAGGCATCAGCTTCACGCCCATCAGGACGAGTGACGCGTCACCGCCTTCGCCGATGTACGCGCTGAAGTACTCGATCAGCTCTTCGCAGCCTTTGCCCGGGTCGATACGCCCGCCATACAACACGATCGGCCCATCGAGCCGGTGTCGCCTCCGGAATGTCGTCCCGCGCTTGGCGAGATGCGGCCGGAAGGTGGGTGCGTCGTCGGCCTCGTCCGCCGGTGCCGGAGGGTCCTGCGGATCTCGCGGGTACTGCTGCGCCTGCGGCAGGTCCACCCCGCAGCCGACGGTTTCCTCTTCGACGGCCCGCATCGAAAAGTGAGTCGTCAGAAAGCGACGCTCGACTTCCGTGTTGTAGGCGATCCCTGCCGGCAGACTGAAGAGTTCCTTGTAAATGTCCAGGCGGATGGCCGGTTCGTCGTGCGCCGTGGGAACGAGGATGCTCTTGTGCGGCGCTACCTTCATGCCCAGGACGGTAGGAGCGTAAAGGTAGGTGAAGAAAATCAGGATGTCGTATTGCTGGTGATGCCGCTCGAGGTATTCGAGCAGCGCGGGGCACCATGGTCCTTGCTGCCGGAGCCACTCGATCTCTTCATCACGCGTGTGCTCGTGAGTGAAGATCCATTCTGAATAGCGATTGAACGCCTGGATGTCTCGCGTCTGCGCATTGGCGAACCGGCGAACGGTGACGCCGCGGACGCGGTCGGTCCCTTCAGCGTATTCGTTCTCCCAGGTGATGTAGTCCTGTGCGCAGGTGGTGAGGACCTCGACCTGGTGCTTCGGTGCGAGCCGCTCGGCAATGAGCCGGCAGTGATACTCGGATCCGCCCAGGATCTCGGTTCCATAACGCTGAACGATGAACGCGATCTTCAAACGCGCTTACTCCCGTTCGCCCGGCGATGCCGGGCCAACACGTGTGTCTATGCCGAACGGTGCCAGGGCCGCCCATAGTCGGGCGTCTACCCGCTCCGTCGAAAAATCCAAGAGTCGCTTTCGCTGACCGGCGATGACGGCGTCCCTGACCGGGCGGTCATAGACCAGCATCCCCATCGCTTCGGCTGCCAGTTCCAGGTCCTTCGGCGAGAACAGGACGCCCGCGCCGCCCAGCGTCTCCGGCACCGCTCCCGCAGCATATGCCAGCACGGGGACGTCCGCTGCCATTGCTTCAACCAGGGGCACGCAGAAGCCCTCGTGCTCGCTCAACGACACGTAGACGTCGGCCCAGCGGTAGAACGCCGCGAGATCCTCGTCCGGCACCGGGCCGGTGAACCAGAATCGATCCGGCAGCATCTCGTATTGATTGATGAGCGCGCGGATCTGAGCGTAGTAGCGCGGCATCCCATCGTACCGTCCAACGAAGATGAACCGGTAGTAGCTGTCGACGTAGCGCTTGTAGACCTCGGCGAGCCGGATATGGTCCTCGATCCGCTTGTTCGGGACGATGCGCCCTACGAACAGTATGTTGATCAGTCCATCGGCGAGGATCTTCTCCAAGGCGGGGCGACGGGGAGCTGTTGTGATCCGGTCGGTGTTGACGGCGATCGGCACGACGCCGGTGGGAGTGAAGCCCATGGCTTCGAGTTCCTGCCGATTGAAGTCGGAATCCCCGAGCGCGAGATCGACTCGTCCAACCAGCGTCAGGAGCTCGCTGCGTCCGAGCGCCGCGAGTCGGAACATGCCGGCATCGTAGGGCGCAAAGAACTGCGCCGGAGTGATGTTGTGATACTGGAGCACGCGACGGCCGCGAAGCGACGCGAACGCCTCGGTCATTGGCGAAGGCAGCGCGAAGTGGAAAATCGTGACGTCACCGGTTCGGGCCGCCGGATCGGAGAACTCGCGAACGTCGCCGCGAAGATCCTCGTCCATCGTCAGGGCGA
>Ga0183260_10000548_pt1 | contig 31818 bp, 29 predicted proteins | sample AntDrymUQ4972206_2_FD_129768 | JGI IMG/M metagenome (GOLD analysis project Ga0183260, IMG submission 129768) | Polar desert sand microbial communities from Dry Valleys, Antarctica - metaG UQ497 (22.06) (version 2) (version 2) | ecosystem: Environmental > Terrestrial > Soil > Desert | place...
CACGTGTTACTCACCCGTTCGCCGCTGTCCCCGGAGCCGAAGCTCCGGTTCTCGCTCGACTTGCATGTGTTAGGCGCGCCGCCAGCGTTCGTCCTGAGCCAGGATCAAACTCTCCGTGAAGAAACAGATTGCCTCGCCAGAAGGCGAGACGAACTGGTGTCTCCCGTAGAGCCTTGATGCTCTAAAGGCGTCAGTCCTCAGCACCACCGGGAACGGTGGGACCGAGGTTGACGGGTAACGACGTCGTCCCTCTGCTCTTCCGGCAAGCCGCAAGAGGTCGGCACGACATCGGTCTCGTCGCACACGCACGCTGTTGAGTTTTCAAGGACCGGTGCCGGTGAGGCGGGCAATGAAAAGGCCTCTGCTCACGCAAGAGGCCTCCGATTTCGACGGGCTACGATAAGGTCGTATCCGAATCGAGTTGGAGAACTCCTCGTCGCAGGGACTTTCCAAAGCCTCCCTCGCGGGCGGCCGATGGAGTCTAGCAAAGCCCCTCCCGGTGTCAAGCAGCGACGACAAGCCGCGCAAAGCGCCGCTTCCCTGCCTGCAGCACCCGTCCCGCGAGGGCGGCGCTTCCGTGGTCGAGCTCTTCGACGCGCACGCCGTCCAGCTTGACGCCCCCTTGCGCGATGAGCCGTCGCGCCTCGCTCGTCGAGAGACCGAACGCAGAGGAGATCACGGCAGGCAGGTGCACCGGCTCGCCCTCCGGCAACGCGTGCTCGGCGAGCTCCGTCGGTGCACCGCCTTCCCGTACGACCTGCGTAAAGTGTGCCTCGGCGCTGCGCGCGGCTTCCTCGCCATGAGACCGTCGCACGATCCGCCGCGCCAGCTCGAGCTTCGCCTCGAGCGGCTCTCCTTGCGGAACTGGCTCCTCCGCGACGAGTAGCCACCATTGCTCGAGCATGTCGTCCGGGATCCGCATCGTCTTGCCGAACTGCTCGTTCGGCGCCTCGGTGAGGCCGATGTAGTTGCCCTTCGAGCCACTCATCTTCGTGCCGTCCCACGAGAGGAGGAGCGGCTCCGTCAAGACGATCTGCGGCTCCAAACCGTAGGCGATCATCACCTCACGGCCCGTGAGCAGGTTGTAGAGCTGATCTCTGCCACCCAGCTCGACGTCTGCCTCGACCGCAACCGAGTCGTATGCCTGAACGAGCGGGTAGAGGAGCTCCGAGACGGAGATGGGCTCATGCGCCGCGAAACGCTTCGAGAAGTCGTCCCGCTCGAGCAGCTGGGCGACGGTCGCCGTCCGCGTAAGGCGAAGCAGCTCGGCAAAGTCGAGTCCGGCGAGCCACTCGCTGTTGAAGCGAACTTCGGTGCGGTCATGATCGATGATCCGAGTAGCACTCTCGAAGAAGCTCGTCGCCATCCGGTCGATCTCGGCCGGGTCGAGGAGCGGCCGCTCGGCGGAGCGGCCGGATGGGTCACCGATCCGTGTCGTGTAGTCGCCGACGATCAGAACCCCGATGTGACCTGCGTCCTGAAACGCGCGCATCCTCTGGAGCGGGATCCCGTTCCCGATCGTCACCTGCGGGGCTGTGACGTCGATCCCGAGCTTGACGCGCAGCGGCCGCCCGAGCATCAACTTCGCGGCCAAGCCACCCTCCGGGAGGTTGTGCTCGGCGTTGCGAGCGAGCACGGCGACAGACGACTCGGTGCTCACGGGAAGCCGATTGTAGAGGGGAGCGACGAGACGAAGTTCACGCGCACGTAACCGTCACCCTCCTACGCTTCCAACGTGCTCTTCCTGCTCGGGATCGCGTTTCTCGCCGGGATGATCACTGCGATCTCACCCTGCGTCCTTCCCGTCCTGCCGATCCTGCTCGCGGGCACCACAGCGAGCGGGAGCCGCTGGCGGCCGTTCGCGATCATCGCCGGTCTCGCTCTCTCGTTCACGGTCTTTACGCTCTCCGGCGCGGCGCTCCTCAGCGCGCTCGGGCTGCCGCAGGACGTCTTGCGCAACCTCGCGATCGCGACGCTCCTGGTTCTCGCAGTGACGCTCGTCTCGCAGCGGGCGGCATGGCTCCTGGAGCGGCCGTTTCGCGTCCTGACACGGCGACGGGTGTCGAGCGAGGCGAACGGCGTCGTCCTCGGTCTGAGCCTCGGGCTCGTCTTCGTCCCGTGTGCGGGCCCGGTGCTGGCCGCGGTCACCGCGCTCGCAGCGAGTGGCGAGGTGGGTCTCACGACCGTCTTCGTCACGACGAGCTATGCCGCGGGTGCGGCGCTCCCGATGCTCGCGATCGCGATTGGCGGTCAGCGGCTGACGGCCGGGACACGCATCCTTCGAGCGCACGCGAAGCAGACTCGTATGGTCGCAGGCGTCGTGGTCGGTGTGGCGGCGCTCGCGATCGCGTTTGGCGCCGACCGCCGATTCCAGACGGCGATCCCCGGATACACCGAGGCGTTGCAGGAACGGATCGAGAGGAGCTCGTCGGCGCGAAGCGAGCTCGACGACCTGAGCGGGATCGACCGGGCATCCGGGGCGACCATCGCGGCATCGAGCACCCACCCGCCCGCCCCGGAGCTCCGCGGGATCGAGCGCTGGCTCAACACGCCGAACGGCGAGCCGCTCTCACTGGCCGGGCTCCGTGGCAAGGTCGTGCTCGTCGACTTCTGGACGTACTCCTGCATCAACTGCCTCCGCACGCTGCCTCACCTCAAGGCCTGGGACTCGGCCTATCGCGACGCCGGATTGACGATCGTCGGCGTCCACTCGCCCGAGTTCGCCTTCGAGCGCGTGCCCGACAACGTCCGCTCCGCGGTCCGCGATCTCGAGATCCGCTATCCGGTCGCGCTCGACAACGACTTCGCCACGTGGCGCGCCTACGAGAACCAGTACTGGCCGGCGAAGTACCTGGTCGACCGCGACGGTCGTATCCGCTACACGCACTTCGGCGAGGGCGCCTACGAGGAGACCGAGAGCCTGATCAGGCGACTGCTCGGCGAGCGTGTGACCGCACCGCGGACGTCGATCGCCGACAAGACGCCGCGTGAGCGCGCCACCCCCGAGTCGTACCTCGGCCACGAGCGGCTCGACCGGTTCGCCGGCGGGCAGGTCGTACCAGACCGAGAGGCCGCCTACCTCTTCCCGCCACTGCCGCTGCTCCAGGACGAGCTGGCGCTCGCCGGCCGCTGGACCGTGGAAGCGGAGCGCAGCGTCGCAGGCAGGAACGCCCGTCTCCGGCTTCGCTTCCAGGGACGTGACATCTTCCTCGTCCTCGCGGGGGCCGGCCGGGTCGAGGTGCTCGTCGACGGGCGCTCCGTGCGCAACGTCACGGTCGCCGGGCAACCGCGGCTGTACACGCTGGCCCGCTTCATCCAGCCGACGGCGGGTCTCCTCGAGCTGCGCTTCTCGCGCGGGCTCGCGGCCTACGCGTTCACGTTCGGCTGATCACGCGACTGTCGCGCGGCGCAGATGCTCGGGACCGAGCCCGCGGACCGAGTTGCAACCCATCAGATGCAACGCGACCCTCGTCTCCTCGCAAAGCAGCTCGAGCACCGTCCGGGCTCCCTCTTCCCCCCGCGCGGCGAGCCCCCAGACCGGCATCCGGCCCGCGAGGACGGCGCGGGCGCCGAGCGCCAACGCGACCGCGACGTCGACGCCACGGCGGATGCCCCCGTCCAGCAGTACCTCGACCCGATCCCCGACGGCCTCGACGATCGCCGGCAGCGCCTCGAGGGTGGGCATGACGCCGTCGAGCTGCCGCCCACCGTGGTTCGAGACGATCACTCCGGCGGCACCGGCCTCGGCTGCGCTGCGTGCGTCCTCGACCTCGAGCACTCCCTTGACCACGACGGGCACCGGGAGCGAGTCGCAGAGCTGCTCGAGATACGCCCAATCGAGCCGCGGGTCGACGATGTCGATGCCGAGCTCGCCTACGCCGCGGCCCCGTGCGAACCGGACGGCCGGCAGTCTCTCGTCGGGGAACGTCCAGGCGAGCCGGCGCTCTCGATCGCGTGGGGCAAGGACTGGCAGATCGACCGTCAGCACAACCGCGCGACAGCCCGCTTCGAGCGATTGCGTGACGAGGTCGGATGTCACGCCCCGGTCGCGGAAGACGTACAGCTGGAGCCAGGTGACGCAATCTGGCGCCGCCGCCGCTATGTCCGCCGGCGAGACCGTCGCGAACGTGGAGAGGCAGAAGACCGAGCCGGCCGCGGCGGCCGCCCTCGCCATTCCGAGCTCTCCGTCCTCGTGCATCAGGCCCTGGTACGCGACGGGCGCGACGACGACGGGAGACGCGACGTGCTCCCCGAGCACCGTCACCGAGGTGTCCACGCTTGCGAGGCCCGTCAGGACGCGCTGACGCGGGCGCCACCCGGAGAACGCGTCGATGTTCGACCGCAACGTCCGCTCGGCGCCGGAGCCCCCGGCGACATACTCGGCCCAGAACGGCGGCAAGCGCGCAGACGCCAGCGCCTCGACGTCGCCGAGGACGAGCGGCGAATCTCCTGCCTGCATGTTCGCGTCAGCGCGCGCCGAAGAGGCGTGCCAGAAAGCCCGGCCGCTTGCCGTGCTCGTGGTCGTGATCCGCGTGGTCGTGCGCATGCGTCGTCCCGTCCGCGTGCGTATGCGAGTGGCTGTGCTCGTGGTCGGACTCGAGTCCGACCGCATGGACGTGGTCGTGGCTATGAGTGATCCGGTCGTCGTGCGTGTGCTCGTGCGCGTGCTCGACGTGGTCGTGCTCGTGGTCGCCGTGGGTGTGCTCGTGCGTCATCCCGTCCCCGTGCGTGTGCGCGTGGCTGTGGGGCTCTTCGTGCGGATGCTGGCTCAAGGTCCCTCCCGAAGATCGCTCGACCAGGGGAGCATAGAGCGCTCGCTCAGAACGGATAGGCGACGAGGCTCCAGGCCGCCGCCGCGTACCACACGCCGAACGCCAGGCTCGCGACGCCGAGCACCGGTGCGACACCGTTGAACATGGCTGCGACAGGGCGCGACGAGAGCGTCGCGCCGAAGCCGGTGGTGACGATCGTCATCGAGACCGCCGTGAAGACGGCGAGGACGATCAGGGACGCCACCGCGAGCGACGTCGAGGGCATCGCGGCGAGCAGCAGGACCCCGACGCCCGCGCTCCCGCCAATCCCGTGCACGAGGCCGATCGCGAAGGCGCCGAGGGGTGATCGCACCGGGTGGTGATGGTGCTCGTGCTCGTGCAGGTGGGCGTGGAGGCTGAAGAAGCCGTGCCGCCAGCGCACGAGGAGTCGCAGGGCGAGGAAAACGATCAGTGCCGCGACCGCCGTCTCCGCTCCCTGCTGCATCCGCTCCGGGAGGTACTCCTGGAAGAGGAGGATGGGCAGTCCGAAGAGCACGAGCGTGAGCGCGTGACCCAGGCCCCAGAACGCGCCGAGGCGCGCCGCCGCCCTGTGCGAATGGTCACGCGAGGCGACAAGCGTCGTCACAGCCGCGATGTGGTCGGGGTCGGTTGCGTGGCGCAGGCCGAGCAGCGCCGCGACGAGAAGGACGATGCCGATCGAGGCACCGCTCGAGAGATGGACAATGTGGTCGTCGAGGCCGAACATGTGTGTCTCCGTCCCTTCTTCTCGCTCTTCGCTCAGACGATGCCAGGGATTGCGCGGACTGTCATCGCCGCGCCCACGACCAGGATCACGAGCGCGCTCACGGTCGGTAGCGCGCGGACGAGCGGGCCGTCGAAGCTCACCCGGTTGAACGTCTGACGCGCGCCGATCGCAAGCAGTCCGATCGCGGACACCACCGCGGCGAGACCGATGCTGAACGCGACGATCAGGACGAGGCCGAACGCGACGCGGTGCAGGGAGATCGCCGCGAGGAGGACGACGAGCGCCGTCGGGCACGGGATCAGGCCGCCGGAGACGCCGACCGCGACGAGGCCTCGCGTTCCGCTCCCCTGCTCGGGGAGGTGGGCGCGCGCGTGCTCCTCGTCGGTCATGCCTTCGTGGTGGTGGTGGTGGTGGTGGTGGCCGTGCCCGTGGTGGTGACCGTTGCCATTGTGGTGGTGGCGGGCGGGCGAGAGCGCCGTGAGGATTCGCTGCCGGAACACCGCGAGGCCGACGACCACGACGAGGAGCGCGGAGACGAGGTTGAGCCACGGGTAGAGATCCTCGGGGACGATGAACTCGGAGAGCGCGAGCGTCACGAACCCGAGCGCGAACACCCCGATCGTGTGCGTCACGGTGACGATCCCGCCGAGGAGCAGCGCGTCCCGTGGCCGGCCGCGCGTCCCGACGAGGTACGCGGTGACGATCGCCTTGCCGTGACCTGGGGTGAGCGCGTGAGCGGCGCCCCAGAAGACGGCGACGAGGAGGGAGAGCGCGACGACGCCGAACGTCAGCTCCTGCTCCTCGACGAGACGAGCGAAGCCGCCCTCGGAGGCGGGCGATGACCGGGGGGACCCCGCCTCCGAGGGACGGGTGAGCGACGGTGCCGCCGCCTCGTCGCCCGGCGCGAACCGCGCGCTGGCGGCTCGCACGTCGAGTGGGCTCTGCAGTCGATCCTGGGGATAGCACGCAGCTGGTCGCTGATGCTGCGGCTCGGCGCGGTGGACTCGGCGAGCGACGCACCACCGTCTGCGCGGATCACCAGCTCACGCCAGCCGAGTCGGCCTGCGAAGACGCCGTTTCGGAGGTCGACGGCGTGCTGGCCCTCGCCGACCACCGCACCCGCGTCGAAGACGAGCTCGAACCGGGTCGTGCGGAGCGCGGCGGAGCCGGGCGGAAAAGCGAGCCGCCGGTCGAGTGTCGTCAAGCTCCGCGCGCGGCCGTCGATCGCGACCTCGAGACCCGAGCGAATCTCCTGCTCCAGCCTGCGCGCGTAGGCGACGCGGCCGAGCGCCGCGACGTCGTCACGCGCCTGGAACGTCGGGATCTCGGCGAGGTCGAGGACGTAGTGGACGTAGGCGCGGTCGCCGGAGATGACAACCTCGGCATGGTGGTTCGTCGTGAAGTTGCCGAGGGGATGGGCGGCGGCAACCCCTGTGAGGACGAGCGCCGCGAGCGCTGCGGTCAGCACTGTCGCGACGCGTCTCATGCCGTTCCTTCGGCGCCGGCGAGGTTCCGGTTCGCCGCGAGCGCCCGAGTCGCGATCGGAGCCCACCGGATCGAGAACTCGGGGTTCAGACGCAGCGCCTGCCGGTACCAGCGGCGCATCCCGACGAGGTCGCCTGCACATCCGGCCGCGTAGCCGCGATGGAAGAAGAGGAGCGCGTCGCGCGTGCCGAGCCGGAGGGCGCGATCAAGCCACGGGACGGCCTCGTCGCAGCGACCCGCGCGCGCCAGTGCCCAGCCGAGCGCGTCGTCTCCATGGATGGACGGCCGGTCGGCACGGGCGCGCTCGGCGAGCCGCACCGTCTGCTTCGGTGCGATCCCATGGTCGGCGCGGTAGACGGCCGACTCGAGATCGACGCTCAGGCCGTTCGTCTCGAGGAGCTTGTCGATAGCGGTGACGACCGTGCGCTGCCTGCGCGCCTCTGTCCGTCGTCCCTGCCGATCGAGCAGCTCGCTGTGGAGCGCAACGAGCTGTGGGAGCGGCACGGCGGTCGCAGCACGCTCGGCGGTCGCGGCGGCAGCGGCGAGCTTCCCGCGGGCGGCGAGCACGCGGGCGCGCTGCTCGAGGGCGAGGACGTAGCCGGGGAAGATCGTGAGCGCCGCTTGCACGTGCCGCGCTGCGCGCTCGACGCGGCCCGAGCCCAGCTCGAGCTTCGCGAGCTCGACGTGCGTCCACGCGGTCGGCTCCGGCGACCCGCCCGCCGCGTCGAGCGCAAGGCGCATCGCGGAGAGGCCGCCGACGCGATCCCCCGTGAGCTCGCGCGCATAGGCGATCCGCGCATAGGACGCGAGCGTCGGCTTGACGGCGACCATCCTGTCGAAGGCGGCGAACGCCTCGCGGTAGCGGCCGAGCTCGAGCAAGGCGTCGCCGATCACCCCGTGGGGGCGGCTGGCGTGTCATCGGCCGTTGTTCGAGCTCCCAGCGGGTACCGGTTCCGCGATCGAACCGACTGAGCCGGCGCCCGCGAATAGGGCGCATGCGGCGATTCTCGACCGTGCTATTTTCCGACGACGCTGCCGCGGCCGCCCCCGCGCGGCCGACCTGGTCGATGAGGAAACACCTCGCGCATCTCTCGGAGGAAGCGCTCGTCGCGCTCGTCGCGCGCGGGGACGAAGCCGCGCTCGCCGAGCTCTACGACCGCGTCGGGGGGATCGCGTACGGCATCGCCTTCCGCGTCCTCCGTGACGAGCGCCTCGCCGAGGACGCCGTGCAGGAAGGCTTTCTCGCCGTCTGGCGCTCCGCCGCCGCGTACCGGGCGGAGCGGGCGGCCGCAAGAACGTGGATCGTGACGCTCGTCCACCGGCGTGCCGTCGACCTCGTGCGGCGCGAGGAGCGCCGCAGGGCCGACCCGCTCGAGCTCGTCCCTCGTCAGGAGCCGCCCGATCCGGCAGGCTCGGCCGAGGACGAGGCCTGGCTCGGGTTCGAGCGCGAGCGCGTGCAGGACGCGCTGCGGCTCCTCCCGGACGCCCAGAGGGAGGCGATCGAGCTCTCGTACTACGGGGGCTTCTCGCAGTCCGAGCTCGCCGAGCGCCTGGGACTGCCGCTCGGGACGATCAAGAGCAGGATGTTCGCCGGCCTCGCGCGCCTGCGCGAGGTGCTCGACGAAGCAGAGGGATCATGGACACCGAGACTCACGAGCTGATCGTCGGCTACGCCCTCGACGCCCTCGACGCCGACGACCGGGCGCGCGCCGAGGACATCTTCGCCCGCTCGGACGAGGCGCGTGAGGAGCTGCGCTCGTTCGGTGGGGTCGTAACGGCGCTCGCGGTCGGCGTCAGCGGGCATGCTCCCCGACCAGAGCTTCGCGAGCGGATCCTCTCCGCGGCCCGGGCCGAGCCGTCCAACGTGGTGCCGCTCGAGGCACGCCGTCGCTCGCGACTCGCCCCGGCGCTCGGCGCCGCCGCAGCGGTTGCAGCGGTGGCCGCGCTCGCCGTCGGGCTGTGGGGCGCCTCGCTCTCGACCGAGCTCGACGACACCCGGTCGGCGCTCGAGCGCGAGCGCGCGGCGGCAACCCTGCTGGCCGACCCCTCCACCCGGACGGTCGACCTGAGGTCAGGTGACGGCCGCCTCGTGGTCGACGAGGCAGGTCAGGCCGTGCTCGTCCTCGACGACCTCGAGGCCGCGCCCCCGGGCAAGACATACGAGGTCTGGGTGGTCGACGGTGACGAGCCGATCCGGGCGGGGCTCTTCGACGGTGGACGGGCCCGCGAGGTCGTGCCGGTCGAGAAGAGCGTCCGCGCCGGCACGCAGGTACTCGTCACGGTAGAGAAGGACGGTGGGGTCGACGCTCCCACCACCGCACCCGTCGTCACCTCGGCTCGCGTGTAGTCGCATTCAAGCCGACACGAAGCTGGCACGCACTCGGCCCACTTTCGTGACACTTGTTGCCTGAATTGACGATAGAATAGTCAGCGGGTGGTGGGTTGGGGTGCCCCGACAGGCGGTCGCAAATTGCAGACCGCGGGATCCGTCTCGAGCCCCACCGCGGGGCTCCAGCGTCCGGAGGGGTCACTGGGTACGTGGCGCGCGGCCGGGCCGGTCACGACCAACCATCTAGAGTCCCGCCGTGCTGTCGCTCGAGCAGCTGCTGACCGTCAGCTCGGCCGTGCCGGCGGACGTGCGGGACGACGGGACGACCCTCGTGCGCTGGAACGTGCCGGGCACCTTCCAGCTCTATCTCACGCGACCCGGTCTGACGCCCGAGCAGCTGACGAGCCTCAGCGAGCCCGTCGACGGGCGGTTCGTCCCCGGCGGCGACCGCATCCTGCTCTCGGTCGACGAGGGTGGTAACGAGCGCGCACAGCTCTACCTCACGCGCGCGGTGGCGGGTGCGAAGCTCGAGCCGCTCGTCGTCGAGCCCGAGTTCCTCCACGTGACGCCGGCGCTCTCGGCCGACGGCACTCAGCTCGCCTATTCGTGCAACCGCGCGAACGGCCGCGACCTCGACGTCTACGTCCGCTCGCTCGAGACGAGCGCGGAGCGATGCGTCCTCGCCGCGCAGAGCTACTGCGAGGTCGCCGGGTTCTCGCCCGACGGTCGCCGGCTCGCCGTGCTCCGACTCACGGAACGCACGGGCGACAACGACCTCGACCTCATCGACCTCTCGACCGGGGAGGTCGTGGTCGTCGCCCCCGAGGAGGACGATGCCTTCTTCGGCCCTCCGGCGTGGAGCGCGGATTCGGAGTCGTTCCTCTTTGCAACGGACTCCGGGCGCGACGTCGCGGGGATCGCGCGCTACGAGCTCACGACGGATCGTTGGGAGTACGTCCTCGAGGACGACTGGGACCTCGACTGCGTCGGCGCCCCGAGCGGGGCGCTCGTCGCAGTCTCGGCGAACGTCGACGGCGCATCCCGCCTCGAGCTGCGCGACTTCTCGACACTTGCGACGGTGGCGGACGTGCCGCTCCCGGAGCTCGGCGTCGTCGAGGCGATCAGGCTCTCACCGACCGGCTCGCATCTGGCGTACGGCTTCTCCTCTCCGCGCTCGAGCTGGGAAACGTGGCGCCTGGCCACGGACGGCGGCGAGCCAGAGCGGCTGACGGAAAGCCCGGTTGCCGTGCCATCCGGCTCGCTCGTCCGCCCCACCCTGCGGCGGCTCTCGTCGTTCGACGGCGAGTCGATCCCGTACTTCTTGACCGAGCCGGCGACCGACGGGCCATGGCCGGTCGTGATCGACATCCACGGCGGCCCGGAGGCGCAGCGACAGGCGATCTGGCTGCCGTTCGTCCAGTACCTCGCGTCGAGCGGCTACGCGGTCGCCCAACCGAACGTCCGCGGCTCGACGGGGTATGGGAAGCGCTACGAGCACCTCGACGACGTGCGTCTGCGGCTGGACACGGTGCGTGACCTCGCCTCGCTCCACGACGAGCTCGTCCGCGACGAGCGGGTCGACGCCGGCCGAACGATCCTCTACGGCGGCTCGTACGGCGGCTACATGGTGCTCGCCGGGCTCGCGTTCGAGCCGGAGCGCTGGGCGGCCGGGATCGGTGTCGTCGCGATCTCGAGCCTCGTCACGTTCTTGCGGAACACGTCCGACTACCGGCGGGCGTTTCGGGAGCGGGAGTACGGCTCACTCGAGCACGACCTCGACTTCCTCCACGAGGTGTCGCCGCTCACCCACGTCGGGCGGATCCGCGCCCCGCTGCTGCTCGTGCACGGCGCGAACGATCCGCGAGTCCCTGTCTCGGAGGCGGAGCAGCTCCACCGGACGCTCGGCGAGCGCGGCGTCCCGTGCGAGCTCGTCGTCTACGCGGACGAGGGCCACGGCCTGCAGAAGCTCGGATCGAGGCTCGACGCGTACCCGCGAATGGTCGAGTTCCTCGATCGACACGTGCGCACGCCGACCGCCTGACGGCTCGCAGCAGCGGGCCGGCACACGGCTTTCGAGCTGCCGGTTGATCTCCTCGAGGGCGGAATCCTGCTTCGCGAACTGGCACAAAGTCGTTCCGATCCCCGCCGTACACTCGTTCGCATGAGCGACACCGCACTCCGCGACGCGCTCGTGGAGCACTACGGGTTCGCGGAGTTCCGCCCCGGGCAGGAGGCGGTCGTCCGTGCCGCGCTCGACGGCCGCGACACGCTCGCGGTGATGCCGACCGGCGCGGGCAAGTCGCTCACCTACCAGCTCGCCGCGATGCTCCGCCCCATGCCCACCGTGGTGCTCTCACCGCTCATCGCGTTGATGAAAGACCAGGTCGACAAGCTGCCGGCGGCGATCGGCGCGACGGCGACGTTCGTCAACTCGTCGCTCGGCGCCGACGACGCCGCCGCGCGCCTCGCCGACGTTGCCGCAGGCAGGACCCGGATCCTCTACGCCGCGCCCGAGCGGCTCCGCCAGGAGCGGTTCGTCCGCACGCTCCGCGAGATCGGCGTGGGGATGGTCGTGATCGACGAGGTTCACTGCGTCAGCATGTGGGGTCACGACTTCCGGCCGGACTATCTGTTCATCCGGCGGGCGCTCGACGCCATCGGCGCTCCGTCCGTGCTCGGGATGACCGCGACAGCTACCCCGGCGAACGCGGAGTCGATCGCCGAGGCGCTCGGTCGCACGCTCGACGTGGTACGCACGAGCGTCCACCGTCCCAACCTCCGCTACGACGTCGAGCGCGCCGAGAACGCCGAGGAGCGCCTCCGCGGGCTGCTCCGGGCGCTCCGTCGCATCGACGACGGCGCCGCGGCGATCGTCTACGCCCGCTCGCGCCGGTCGTGCGAGGAGATCGCCCGGACGCTCGTGGGCTACGGAATCCGTGCCGCGCACTACCACGCGGGTCTCGAGCCCGACGAGCGCACACGCGTCCAGGACGCGTTCATCACCGGGCGAACTCCGGTCGTCGTCGCGACGACGGCGTTCGGCATGGGGATCGACAAGCCCGACGTCCGGCTCGTCGCGCTCGTCAACCTGCCCGACTCGCTCGAAAGCTACGTCCAGATGGTCGGCCGCGCGGGTCGCGACGGCGCCCCCAGCGACACGGTGCTCTTCGCCGGCGACGCCGATGCCGCCTCGCTGCGGCGGTTCGCGCTCCAGGGCGTCCCGACACCCGACCTGCTCCGGCAGGTGTACCGCCTGGCGCGCGACGCGGGCGGACGTCTCGAACCGGACGCCGTCTCCCGCGCGCTGGGCTCCGGTCACGACCCCCGTGTGCTCGTCGGGATGCTCGAGCAGGCGGGCATCGTCCGGCGCGACTGGGACGCGGGTCGGGCGCTGCAGCTGGAGCTGCTCCCCGTCGAGCCGGGCGCGGGAGGCGTCGTCGAGGAGCTGCTCGAGCGGTACACGAGGGAGACGGCGGGCCGCGTCGAGCGGATCATCGGCTTCACGAAGACCGACCGGTGCCGCCACCTCCAGGTTGCCGAGCACTTCGGGGAGACGCTCGTGACGCCGTGCGGGGCCTGCGACGTCTGCGCGCCGCGAACGCGAAGCCGCGACGCCCCCGCGCCCGCTGCGATCGCCCTCCCGGAGGACCCGGCGCGCGCGATCGTAAGCGCGGTGGACGAGCTTCGCTGGCCGCTCGGTCGGCGGAGCCTCGTGGCGATGCTCAGGGGCTCGGTGAGCGCGCCTCCGTCCGCCAGGCGCTCACGCGCATTCGGCTCCCTCTCGGCAGCGTCGGACGCGGAGGTGAACCGGTGGGTTCGCGCACTCGAGACGGCCGGCGCGCTCGTCGAGGTCGAGAGCGACGGCTTCCCCGTCCTTCAGGCCCGGCCGGAGACCGAGCTGCCGACGCTCGGCCGCCCCACCCGGACGGTCGTGTCCGAGCCGCTTGCGTCCGAGTTGCGCGCCTGGCGCGCACGGCGGGCGCGCGAGGACGGAGTGCCGGCCTACGTCGTGCTCCACGACGCGACGCTCGACGAGCTCGCGGCGTCGCGACCGGGCTCGACCGCCGAGCTCTCGGCTATCAAGGGCGTCGGGCCTGCGAAGCTCGACCGCTACGGCGAGGAGCTCCTGGAGGTGCTCGCGACGAGCTGATCGCGGCCCTTTCCGGGCTACAATCCGCGGCGCAGTGCGGCTTCGACGACGAAGGGTGGCCTCGCCGAGGCGCGGCCGGATCCGGAAGCCGCGGCTCCTCGCCCTGCTGCTCGTCCTTCTTGCGCTCTCCTCCGCCGCCTTCAGCCTCGGGCTCCTGACTGCGATCCGGAGCGAGCTCGAGCTCCTCGACCCCTCGCGGGCGGGCGGCGACCTCGACACTGTCGTCTACGCCGCGCAGAAAGAGGGGCTGAACGACCGTCGCGTGCTTGCCATCCTGCGCGGCGACGAGAGCCGCGTGCTCGTCTCCACCGACGAGATCGCGCCGATCATGAAGCAGGCGATCGTTGCCGTCGAGGACAAGCGCTTCTACGAGCACAATGGCGTCGACGTTCGCGGCATCGCGCGCGCGCTCTGGCAGGACATCCGCAGCCAGAGCGTCGTCGAGGGCGGCTCGACGATCACCCAGCAGTACGTGAAGAACGCGTACAGCCGGAACGAGCAGACCGTCGGCCGCAAGGTGCGCGAGGCGGCGCTCGCCTGGCAGCTCGAAGAGCAATGGTCGAAGGATCGAATCCTCACCGCCTACCTGAACACGATCTACTTCGGGAACGGCGCCTACGGCATCCTTCAGGCGGCTCGCACGTACTTCGGCGGAAAGAGCGCGGGCGAGCTCACACTGGCCGAGGCAGCCCTCCTTGCCGGGATCCCCGCGAGCCCGGGCCTCTACGACCCCGTCGGCAACCCCCGTGCGGCGCTGGCGCGACGGTCGTTCGTCCTCGACCAGCTCGTCGAGGAGGGCCGGATCACGCCCGCGGACGCGCGACGGGCCGAGCGGATCGACCTCCCGAAGCCCGAGAGCGTGCGCCTGCCCGGAACTCGTGGCCCGGCGCCCTACTTCGTGAACTACGTCACCGACCAGCTCGTCGCCGAGTTCGGCGCGGAGCGCGTCTTTGGGGGTGGGCTCGAGGTGAGGACGACGATCGACCTCGAGCTCCAGGAGCGAGCGCGCGAGGCGATCGAGACCGTCCTCACGGACCCCGGCGGCCCGTCCGCCGCGCTCGTCGCGATCAACCCGAGCACAGGGGGCGTCAAGGCGATGTTCGGCGGCACGAACTTCCAACGCAGCCAGTTCAACCTCGCGACGCAGGCGAGGCGGCAGCCCGGTTCCTCGTTCAAGCCGATCGTGCTCGCGAGCGCCTTCCGCAAGGGAATCGCACCTCGCACGCGGCTCACCTCGAAGCCCGTCGAGATCGACGCGGGTGACCGGATCTGGAAGGTCTCGAACTACGAGAAGACGTACCTCGGTGACGTCGACCTCGCGCGCGCGATGGTCTCGTCCGACAACGCGGTCTACGCCCAGCTGACGAAGATCGTCGGGCCCCGCGCGATCGTCGAGACGGCGCACGCGCTCGGGATCCGCTCGAACCTGCCCGCGTACTTCTCGATCGGGCTCGGTGCCGTCGCGGTCAACCCGCTCGACATGACGAGGGCGTATGCGACGATCGCGAACGACGGGCGCCGCATAGACGGAGCCGTGATGGGAGACCGGCCCCGCGTCGTCCAGAGGGTGAAGTACCGGCGCAGTGGCGCCGTCCGCGTGAACAAGCCCGTCCCGCAACAGGTGCTCTCGCGCGGGCAGGCAGAGACGATCACGTCGATCCTGGAGCAGGTCGTCGAGCGCGGCACGGGCCGGCGAGCCGACCTCGGGATCCGGACTGCCGCCGGAAAGACGGGGACGACCGACGACTATGGCGACGCCTGGTTCGTCGGCTACACGCCCGAGCTCGTCGTCGCGGTCTGGGTCGGCTATCCGAACGAGCTGCGGCCGATGGAGACCGAGTTCGGCGGCGAGCCGGTCTCCGGCGGCACGCTCCCCGCGCTGATCTGGAAGGCGTTCATGACGGAGGCGCTCGCCGACGAGCCGCCGCGGTCGTTCGACCCGGCGCCGTACCTGCCGTCCTACGACCTGCGCGTCGTCTTCCGCGACGGGCGTTGGCGGCGCGACAACGGCAACTGCCCCTCGACGAGCGTGATCTCGTACTTCGCGGGCCAGACCCCCGAGACGACCGCGCGCTGCTACGCGAACGAGGTCTCCGTCCCGAGGCTCGTCGGCCGCTCGGTCGAGTCCGCCACCGTCGAGCTCGAGGGCGTGCCGCTCGCGGCGGACGTGATCTACGTGCCTGCGAAGCCGCGCACGAGACCGGGCGAGGTGCTCCGCCAGACCCCGCGAGGCGGTGGATACCTGTCCGCGAACGCCACCGTGCGGCTCTTCGTCTCGGCCGCACAGGACGGGCTCGTCCCGAACCTCGTCGGCTCGAGCCTGCCCGTTGCGCGAGCCCAGAGTCGCGCGCTTCGCCTGCGGCTGCGGGTTCGCTTCGGGGATGGGCCTGCGGGAACAGTGCTCCAGCAGAGCGTCGAGGCGGGGATCGCCGCACGCCCGGGTCTACCGATCACGCTGCTCGTCGGTCGCGGGCCGACCTCGTAGGGCGCGACGCGAACCTGGTCCCGGACTCGACGTAGCGCCACGGCCGGTCGATCGCCTTCGAGATCCCGATCCGGGACGTTCGTTCGACATCCGGCGGCTGCAAGGGAGGCAGCAACTCGAACGGTGGCTGAAGCAGGCTCGCGCCGTTCTGCTCGCCCGTGACCCCGAGCGCCTCCGTGAGGCGGCCGGGGCCGGAGCAGAGGAGTCGTGGAGCGTCGAGCCCGCGCCTCGCGGTCATGGACTCGAGACCCTGTGTCGGCTCGAGCGCGCGCAGCAGGACGGCCGCGCCGCGCCCTGGTGACTCGCAGACGACGTTCGCGCACCAGTGCAGCCCGTACGAGCGATACACGTAGAGCCGACCGGGCTCGCCGAACATCACCTCCGTGCGACGCGTCGGGCCGCGGAACGAGTGGCTCGCCTCGTCGCCTTGCTCGTAGGCCTCGACCTCGACGATCCGGCCGCCAACGCCGTTTACGAGGAGCGTCCAGCCGACGAGGGCGGGCGCAACGTCGTGCACGCTTCCCGCGACGAGCTCGCCGAAGCTCATTCGTCCCGGAAGAGCTGAGGATGCTGCGCGACGGCGCCGCGAGGCGTGCCGCGACGGCGGCCGGCCGGCTCGGCGACCGCCTCGATCTCCTCGAGGATCGTCTCCTGGGTTCGCGAGGCGACGATCGGCTCGGCGATCCCCTCCACCCAGACGAGCGTCCGACGCCCGCTCCCGCGCTCCTCGCCGAGGATCGGCTCGAGCGCATAGATCCGGTCGGCACGCACGTACTTGCCGAAGCCGAGGAAGACCATCGCGTGACCGCTCATGCCGCAAGTATCGCGAGCCTGAGCCCGGCGGGCGACAACGCTTGTGTTGAAGTAACACAAGCGCCGCTCCACCCCGCCAGGGACTGCCGCCCTATCGTGTTTTTATGACCGAATCGGTGTGGGACTACCCGCGGCCGCCGCGCGTCGAGCGGAGCGAGCGACGGATCCGCGTCCACCACGACGGCGTCGCGCTCGCCGACACGACGCGGGCGCAACGGGTTCTCGAGACGAGCCACCCGCCGACGTACTACGTCCCGCGGGAGGATGTCGCTCTGGGCGCCTTCGAGGCGTCGGACGGCCGGCAAAGTGCCTGCGAGTGGAAGGGACGCGCGTCGTACCTCGACGTCGTCACGCCGTCCGGGCGCGTCGCCCGAGCTGCCTGGACGTACTGCGACCCGCTGCCCAGCTTCGAGGCTCTCCGTGACGCGGTCGCGTTCTACGCTCAGCTCCTGGACGAGTGCTGGGTGGACGACGAGCGCGTGCGCCCGCAAGACGGCGCGTTCTACGGCGGCTGGGTGACGAAAGACCTCGTCGGGCCGTTCAAGGGCGCGCCGGGCATGGCGTCGTTCGGTGCCGGCGGGCGAAGCGAGGAGACGTAGGAGACCGCGCCCGGATCCATCGCCGGGCGCGCGGCCGCCCACTCGCTAGGCTCGCCGCATGGCTCGCCTCTACCTCTCGCCGCCCGACCTCGGGCACCGCGAGGCCGAGCTGATCGCGGAGGCCATCGCGTCGAACTGGATTACGACGCTCGGGCCGCAGAACGACGCGTTCGAGCGCGAGCTCGCCTCCGTGACGGGCGTCGAGCACGGGGTCGCGCTCGCGAGCGGTACCGCGGCGCTGCACCTCGCGCTCGTCGTGCTCGGGATCGGCCGGGGTGACGAGGTCGCCTGCGCGAGCTTCACGTTCGCCGCGAGCGCGAACGCGATCGTCTACACGGGCGCCACGCCGTTCTTCGTCGATGCCGACTCCGCGACCTGGACGATCGACGTCGAGCTGCTCGACCGGGCGCTCGCCGGGCGCCGCGAGGCGGGCGCACGGGTGCGCGCCGTCCTCGCGGTCGACCTCTACGGGCAGTGCTGCGACTACGGGGCGCTCCAGGACGTGTGCGACCGCCACGGCGTCGTGCTGATCCAGGACGCCGCCGAGTCGCTCGGCTCGACCTACTGCGGAGCGCCGGCGGGCGGCCAGGGCGCGCTCGCGGCCTTCTCGTTCAACGGCAACAAGATCATCACGACGAGCGGCGGCGGGATGCTCGTCTCGGCCAACCCCGACTGGGTCGAGCACGCGCGGAAGCTCGCGACGCAGGCGCGCGAGCCCGTCGCACACTACGAGCACGTCGAGATCGGGTTCAACTACCGGATGAGCAACGTGCTCGCCGCGCTCGGGCGAGCCCAGCTCGAGTCGCTCCCGGAACGTGTCGCGACCCGCCGCCGCATCCGCGACCGCTACGCCGAGCTGCTCGACGTGCCGGGGATCGACTTCATGGCCGAGGCGCTCTATGGGACGACGAACGCGTGGCTCACGTGCGTCGTCGTCGACCCGGACGAGTTCGGCGCGGATCGCGAGACGATCCGGCTCGCCCTCGAGGCGGAGGACATCGAGTCCCGGCCGCTCTGGAAGCCGATGCACCTGCAACCGGTGTTCGCCGGCTACGAGGCTTTCGGGGGCGACGTCTCGGGTGGGCTGTTCGAGCGCGGGCTGGCTCTCCCGAGCGGGACGGCGATGACCGACGAGGACCAGGATCGCGTCGTGGCGGGGATGCTGGCGTCGCGTCGGTCGTAGAGCAGGTGTCGGACTGAAGTCCGACACCAGGGCGCACCCGGTGTCCAACTTCAGTCGGACACCTGCTCTTCCCTACGCTGGCGCGGCCACCGTCTCGACCACGTCCAGCCAGTGGCTCCAGTTCTCCGACCGCCCGTTGACGGCGTCGAGGTAGGCGCGCTGCACCTCGAGCGTCACCGGGCCGACACCGAGCTCGACATCGTCCACCGCCCGGACGGGCGTCACCTCCGCGGCCGTGCCGGTCATGAAGACCTCGTCCGCGAGATAGAGGTCGGTGCGGATGATGTCGACCTCGTCGACGACGTACCCCAGCTCGCGGGCGATCTCGATCACGCTCTCGCGCGTGATGCCGGGCAGGATCGACGTCGAGAGCGGTGGGGTGAGGATCCGCCCGTCCTTGACGACGAAGACGTTCTCCCCGGGGCCGTCCGCGACGAAGCCGCCGTCGGTGAGCATGATCGCCTCGTCGTAGCCGCCGCGCTGCGCCTCGGTCGTGGCCAGCATCGAGTTGAGGTAGATCCCCGTGGCCTTGGCGACGTGCGGGATGACGTTCGGCCCGACGCGCGTCCAGGAGGAGATCTTCGCGGTGATGCCGTTCGCGAGCGAGTCGTCGCCGAGGTAGGCGCCCCACGGCCAGCTCATCACGACCGTCTCGACCGGGTTCCCGCGCGTGTGGACGCCGAGCGAGCCGTACCCGAAGAACGCGATCGGCCGGATGTAGCACGACGGGAGGCCGTTGGCGCGGACGAGGTCGTGGACGCCCGACCGCAGCTCTTCGACGGAGAAGGGGACTTCCATGTAGAGGAGCTTCGCGCTCGCGTGCAGACGCTGGAGATGATCCGCGAGCCGGAAGACGGAGGGACCCTTCGGCGTCTCGTACGCCCTGATCCCCTCGAAGACGCCGGTGCCGTAGTGGAGGCCGTGCACGCCGACGTGAACGGTCGCATCCGCCCAGTCGACGAGCTCGCCGTTCATCCAGATCTTCTCGGTCTCCTGCATGGACGTCCTTCCTCCTCGCTGTTTCGCCGAATTATGGAGACTCGAGCACGAGGTCCTCGACCCGACCGCGCGTCAGGCGCACGAGCTCGTCGGGCGAGAGCGAGACGAGGTGTCGATCCGAGCCTCCTCCGGCCCAGATCATCTCGTGCCGCAGGAGGCGTCGATCCACGAGGATCGTGCGGACGTCGTCGAGCGGGAACGGCGCGACGGCGCCGGGCGCGAACCCCGTCCAGGCGACCACGTCCGCCGCACCGGCGACGGACACGCGTCGCGCACCGAGCAGGCGCGCCACCTTCCCCGTGTCCGACCGCCGATCACCGGGCACGAGCGCCACGACGGGAGCGCCGTCGGCGACGAGCACGAGCGACTTCACGATCTGCGCAAGCACACAACCGACTGCATCCGCCGCCTCTGCGGCTGTCGCCGTCTCGGTCGGGAGCTCCTCCAAGCGCGCCTCCGCACCCTCGAGGCGAAGGAACGCAGCCACCCGCTCGACCGGCTCGGGCCAGGTCATCAGTGGACGCCCGGCAGGAAGCGCCAGCGGACGCGCTGCGCGTAGGCCTCCCAGCTCGGATGCGCAACCCGAAGGTGGCGCTCCTCGAGCCGCGCCTTGAGGCCCCACAGGACGGCGAGGGCGGCGGTAAGACCGAGCGCAACGGGTCCGGCGAGAAGCGACCAGCCTGCGAGAACGAGGAGCAGCCCCGAATAGAACGGATGCCGCACGACCCCGTACGGCCCCGACTGGGCGAGCGGCGCCCCCTCGACGGGCGCCGGGCACGGAACCAGGGCACCGCCGAGGACGCGCCCGGCGGCGACGCAGATCGCGATCCCCGCCGCCGCGACGACCGCTGCCGCCACCCACCGGAGCTCCCGCCCGTCTGGCGGCCAATCCGGCGGGACAAGGACGGCGAGCAGGATCGCGCCCATCAGCGCAAACTGTGCCGCGACGAAGCCTCCGCCGCGCGCGGGCTCGTTCGCCCGATTCACCCGAGCTCGACGAGGCGCACGCCGGCGAACCCTAGCGAGTCGAGCGCCTCGACCAGCTCGCCGGTCGCGGGCGTGTCGATCGAGAAGACCATGAGCGCCTCGTCACCCTCCGTTGTCCGCGAGACGGCCATGTTCGCGATGTTGACCCCGGCGTCGCCGAACAGCGAGCCGACGATCCCGATCACCCCCGGCCTGTCCTCGTAGCGGACGAACACCATGTGCGGTGCGATCTCGATGTCGATCCCGAAGCCGAGCGCACCGCCGAGAAAGAGGCGGGGCTCGGGGCCGATCGTGGTTCCCGAGACCGTCACCTCTTCGGTCTCGGACGCGACACGCACCTCGACGGTGTTCGTGTAGTCGCGCGAGGCACGATGCCGCTCCTCGACGACCTCGATCCCGCGCTCGGCGGCGATCAGCGGCGCGTTGACGACGTTCACGACGTGGTCGACGCGCTCCTGGAAGACCCCGTTCAGCACGGCGGCGATCAGGAGTCGGGTATCGGATTCGGAGAGAGGGCCACGCGTCGTCACCGTCACGCGACGCGGCCGATCGGGCGCGAGCGCGACGGCGATCCGGCCGAGCTGCGAGGCGAGCGGGATGAACGGCCCGAGTATCTCGAGATCCGCCTGGTCGACGACGGGGATGTTGACGGCGTTCGTGACGATCCCGCCCTCGAGCGCCGCGACGACCTGCTCGGCGACGATCACGCCCGCACGATCCTGCGCCTCGTCGGTCGAGGCAGCGAGGTGCGGTGTCACGACGACCTCGTCGAGCTCGAGCAGCGGGCCGTCGTACGGCTCGCTCGAGAATACGTCGAGCGCCGCGCCGGCGAGCTTGCCCGACCGGATCGCCTCGAGGAGCGCGGCCTCGTCGACGAGGGCGCCGCGGGCGGCGTTGACGAGCCGCGCTCCGTCCTTCATCCGCGCGATGGCCTCGCGGTCGATCAGCCGTCGCGTGTCGTCGGTGAGCGGCGAGTGGAGCGTCACGACGTCCGCGGCCGCAAGCACCTCGCCGACCGTGTCGACGCGCTCGACACCGAGGTCTCTGAACCGGTCGTCCCCGACGAACGGGTCGTACGCGATGACGGCCATCCCGAGCCCGACCGCACGCCGCGCGACCTGCTGCCCGATCCGTCCGAACCCGACGACGCCGAGCGTCTTGCCGGCGAGCTCGATGCCGCCCCACCGCGACCGCTCCCAGCGTCCCTGCTTCAGCGCCGCGTGCGCCTGCGGGATGTTGCGCGCGAGGGCGACGAGGAGGCCGATTGTCTGCTCAGCCGCCGAGACGACGGTCGATTCGGGCGCATTTGCGACGACGATCCCGCGTCGTGTGGCGGCGTCGACGTCGACGTTGTCGACTCCGACCCCGGCGCGGCCGATCACCTTGAGACGTGTGCCACGTTCGATCAGCTGACGGGTGAGCTTCGTCGCCGAGCGGATCACGATTGCGTCGTAGCCGTCGATGATCTCTTCGAGCGGCGCCTCCGGCTCCAAGTCGACGTCGAACCGCGATCGCAGGAGCTCGAGCCCTGCCTCGGCTATCGGCTCACGGACGAGAACGCGCACGTCAGGCGGCGATCGCGTCGCCGTACGCCTCGAGCGCGATCGGGGCGGCACGCCCGACCTCGACCTCGACGCCGACCCGCTCGAGCTCGGTCTCGATCGCGGTGAGCGCCTCGGCAATGTCGTCGCTCGTCACGTAGCCAATATGGCCGATGCGGAAGAGTCGTGGCACGAGGTCGCCGTGCCCGCCGGCGATCGTGATGCCGTGGCGGTCGCGAAGCGCGAGGCGGAGTGCGACCGCATCGACGCCTTTGGGCGTCAGCGCTCCGGTGAGCACAGCCGCATCGTCGGAATCGGGCGAGTAGAGCTCGAGGCCGGTTGCCTTGACCCCGGCCCGGCAGGCGCGACCGAGCGCGCGGTGTCGCGCGAAGGCGGCCTCGAGGCCGTCCGCGAGGACGATGCCGAGCGCCTCGACGAGCGCGACGACGGTCGACGTCGCAGGCGTGAAGGCGGTCGAGCCGGACGCCTGGGCGCGCCGCTGGCGCTCCCAGTCCCAGTAGAACCGCGGCAGGGTCGCGCGGCCCGTCTTCTCCCAGGCCAGCTCGGAGACAGCCGCGAACGAGAGCCCGGGTGGGGTCATCAGTGCTTTCTGCGAGCCGGTGACGACGACGTCCGCACCCCACGCGTCCGTCTCGAGCGGCACGGCCCCGAGGCTCGACACGGCATCCACGATCGAGAGCGCGCGCGCCTCGTCGCACACCGAGAGGAGAGGCTCGAGGTCCGAGACCACGCCGGTCGAGGTCTCGGAGTGCACGAGGAGCACTGTCCGGGCCCCCGTGTCGGTGAGCGCCGCGCGAAGGTCGTCCGGTGCCGGCGTCGCGCCCCAGTCGTAGCGGAGCGGCACGACGTCGCAACCGAGCGCGACGGCCATCTTCTGCCAGCGCTCGCCGAACTCTCCGTGCGAGACCGCGAGCAGGCGCTCCCCTGGCGAGAGGAGGTTGACGAGCGCCGACTCGAACGCCCCGGTTCCCGAGGCCGTGAAGACGAGCACCTCGCGCTCGGTCCGGAACACCTCGCGGAGACGCTCCTGTGCGAGCGCGAAGACCTCCGCGAAGTCCGGCGAGCGGTGGTGGAGCACGGGCTCTGCGAGCGCCGCCAGCACCGCCGGCGGCACCGAGGTTGGGCCGGGCGTGAGGAGCTTCTGCGGTCGCGTCATCGTCTCGGTCGGTGCGTCGCGAACGTGATCGCCTGCTGGAACGTCGGCTTGTTCGAGCCTCGCATCGTGCGCGTCAGGATGCCGGGCGCGAACCGGATCCGCTCCGCGGTGGCATCGGCCCGCCACGAGGCGGGATCGCCGCCGAGCGTCCGCTCGAGCTCGCCGACCGCGCCGTCCAGCGCTGCCCAGAGCGATGCCGCGCACGGCGCGAGCTGTCCCGCGCCGCAGAAGCGGTTCCGGTAGGGACTCGTCACCTGGCGTCCGAGCAGCGACCGAAGATCCTTCTGGACGTACGACCACCAACCGCTGTATGCGCTCGAGCCGTTCGGCGCGAGCGCCGGGTCGTTCGGCACCAGCCGACCGAGCTCCGTTCGTGCCTCCTGGTCGAGCACGGGCGCGAGCACCGCGTTCGCGAGACGCGGCCATGCGGCATCGAGGATCACGGCCCCACCGGCGTCGACCTTGCCGTCGAGATCGGCGTCGAGGCGGCTTCCGCCCGCGGCATACCACTCGTCGATGCGGGCGGCGGCCGTCGTGGCGCGCGGCGTGCCCGCACCGCGCCCGAGCACGTCCCGGACGAGGGGCCAGACGCGCATGAGCCGCAGATCCTGCGTTGCCGCGCCGTTCATCGCGCCGACGACGCTTGCGAGCGTGTGCTTGGGGCGGGCCTGGATGCCGGGCCAGAGGAGGTCGACGCGCTGCACCGGGCCCCAGGTCCACTCGTCGTCGGCCGGTGGGAACCGCCGGGAGGGTCGGTTGTTCCAGTTCAGGATGAAGCCGGTCGCCGGGTTGATCGCCTGCGCGTGTGCCGCGGCAGACGCAAACCCCCGCCACTCGTACTCACCGGTGCCCTTGGTCGGCAGGCCGGAGTCGACCGTGGCCGGCCGGAGCGGCAACCTCCCGCTCGTGAATTGCGCGATGTCGCGGTCGTCGGCGTAGAGCCAGTTGAACGTGAGCTCCATGCGCGAGGCGGCCGCGACGAACTCCCTGGCCGAGCGGACGCGGTTCTGCGAGAGGTCGAGGAAGAACCCGAGCGAGGCGAGCTCGCGTCCGCGGGTGGAGCGCTTCTCGGAGATCGCGACCCTGCGTCCCTCGACGGTCGCGTACCCCGTCACCGGCCCGTGCACGGTCTCGCGGTAGACGATCTGCCTGTCCGGCTCGCCGGGACGGCCGACGATCGTGCCCGCTTCGACGGTCGACATCGCCCGGCACTCTCCGCGGTGCACGTAGGACGTATCGCCGTCGCCGCACAGCGTCTCGACGTACTGGTCGACGATGTCCGACCCGGCTGAGGTGGCGCTCCACGCGTAGTCGATCCCCCGTCCGAGGAGCACGGCGAAGGAGATGCCAGGGAAGGCGGCACCCCGCGCGCGGTAGCCCCCTCCCTCGAGATCGAGCTCGAGGAGGATGCCCGGGTAGTAGTGGCCGACCTGGGGCCCGGCGACGAAGAGCGGCTTGCCCGTCGTTGACCGCTTCGCGCCGACGAGCAGGGCGTTCGACATCGGCAACCGCCTGGTTGCGGGTGCGGGTGCGGGCGCGGTCGATGCGGTCGCGTCCACGACGACGTTCCCGACCTCGGTCGAGCGCTGCGTCCCGTAGCCGCTCGTCGTCGGCACGGCGACGTTTGCCTCGGAATCGTCTCGGTGGCGGAGGTCTTCCCAGACGCGGCGGCCCTGCTCCGGCCCGAGCTTCCGCTGGAGAAGGTCGAGGAACTGCGACCGGCGAACCTCGTCGCCGCCGCCCGAGCCGAAGACTGCCCCGACGAGCCCGCCCACCGCGACGACATCCGTTCGCGTCCACGGCTGGAGCGGGAGCCCCGCCTTTCGGTACTGCGCGTTGATCCCGGCCACGTAGGCGTCGACGAGCCGGATCGCCTCCCGCCCCCGCGCCCCCTGCGCGCGGAGCAGGTCGAACTGGCGCACCAGGGTCGCCTCGGTCTGCGCGCTCGGACGGAAGCTCCGCCCGGAGAGCGCAAGGCCGAACGCGTCGATGCCCGGCACGTCGAGGGCGGCGATCCGACCGGGGCCGCGAAGGAGCTCCATGATGAGCTGGCGGTCTGCCGCGGTCGCCCAGCCGGCGCCGAAGGCGACGTCGGCGGCCGTCGTGCCCTTGACGTGCGGGACACCCCAGCGGTCGCGCGTGATCATGACGCCTTTGCGCGGACGCTCGACCCGGATCGCGCGGTCGCCGGGTGCGAGCCCGAGCGTCGCCGGCTTGAAGAACCGTCGGAGGTCGGCCACAGTCACCCTGTCGCGCAGGCGCGTGAGCCCCTCGTAGAGCGCGATCTGGTCGGTCGAGTTCCGCGTGAACGCGACGCCGCCCGCCTGGCCCGGCGGAAGCACGTTCAGCGCCTGCGCCGCGTGGTCGCGCGGTGTCGCCGCGAGCGCACCTGCGACCGTCGCCGTCGCGAGCACGACGAGAACCGCGCAGACCGTGACGACGCGAGGAGAGGCCACCGCAGGCGAAAGGGTACGCGCGCGTGGGCGGCTCCGTAGATTGGCATGCGATGGACGTGCTCGTCCCGTTCGCCGCGGCCATGGTGTCGCTTCGCCTCGCGGCCGAGCTCGTACGGCGCTACCGCGCCCGCCGTCGGCCGGAGCTCCTCGCGTGGGCCGCGTCGCTCGCCTCGTTCGCGGCTGCGTCAGGGGCACTCGCGTGGGCCGGCGCTGCCGGCTGGGACGATCGCGTGTTTCGCGTCTACTACCTCTTCGGAGGGCTCCTCACCGCTGCCCTGCTCGGTGCTGGCTCACTGCTGCGCGCTTCCGTGCGGCTCGCGGGGCCGGCGGCGCTGCTCTACGCAGGTCTTGCGGTGGGTGTCGCGCTCGCCATGCCGATCGACCCTCCGGTCGTCGGCACCGAGATCCCCGACGCGTCGGAGCACCTGCAGCTCGTCCCTGCGCGCTTTGTTGCCATACTTGGGAACGTCGGTGGAACTATCGCCGCCGTCGGCGTCGCGGCCGCGGGGCTCCGGCGTCGCCCGATCGGGAACGCGCTCGTGATCGGAGGCGTCGCCGCTGCGGCGATCGGGAGCGCCGCGGCAGGGCTCGGCGGGACGGGCGGCTCGCTCTTCACGGCGCTCGCCGCAGGGCTTCTCTACGCGGGATTCGTCAGCCCACGCTGATCAGTCGCGCATCTCGGCGATGCGGCGCGACCGGTCGAGCCGCCGCCGACGCTCGCGCAGCCAGAGAGCTCCGAACCCGGCCACGAGCGCCGCCAGCACGCCGAGCTCGACGGCGAGCACGAGCCCGCTCGGGTGATGCGCGACCACCACGCCTACCCGCGCGAGAGCACCCAGAGCCCCCCGACCGTGTACAGCACCATGAGCCCGAGCATCGGGATCTGCGAGCGGGTGGCGTCCCTGCGGGACGGGAACACCGAGACGGCCCGGTCGTGCGCGATCGCGAGGCCGGCGACGTGGCCGGCGACGAGCGCGCCGATCTGGACGTACCAGGTCGTCGTCGGCGAGATGACAGAAAGGTCGGGGACGAAATCGGCCGTGCCGAGCAGGTCCCAGCCGCGACCGAGCGGGTCGGAGAGAAGCGGGATCGCGAACTGCCCCTGGAGGACGAAGAGCGAGAAGTAGTGCGCCACGACATAGACGAACGCGATCGGGACGAGCGAGAGCACGAACTCCGGGACGAGGCTCCGCGGTGCGTTGACCGTCCAGCGCGCCGCGGCGCAGGCCGCGCCGTAGGCGCCCGCGACGAGCGCGATCGCCACGAGGAGCCCGCCGAGACTCAGCAGCGTGACGAGCAGCTCGCCGAGGCCCGGCTGGTCGACGATGAACGGCGACTCGACGCGCGCCGCCAGGTCCTGCCACGTCGTCGTCCGGCTGTAGCCGTCGAAGAGCACCGAGCCGAGCATCACCGCGACGAATGCGAGCGAGCCGGGCACGCGTTCGGCGCCTGCGAGGCCCGTGAGGGGCCACCGGACACCCGCGCGGCCGTCCTTCACGAAGAACGGCCCGATGCGCGCGAAGAACGCGAACAACACGGCGAACCCCTCCCCGTGCCGCTCCCAGCTGTCTCGACCGAAAGCAGCCATTCCGAAGAGCGTGAGGTACGTGTAGAGCCCGATCGCGAACGCGAGCGAGCGCGGGCTCGACGGGTCGGCGTAGACGAGCTCGAGCGCGACGAACGCCAGGAGCGTCGCAGCCGCGGGGTACCGGCCGAGGCGCTCGGGGTAGACCGCGAGAGGCTTCGCCTCGCGGCCGCCGAGCTCGAGCAGGGCAACGAAGGCGTCCGCGAGCGCGCGCCAGGGCGAGAGCGCCCGCCACACGTTGCCGAGAAGTACCGACAGCGCCGGCAGCCCGAGCCAGAAGACGACGTAGACCCAGGTAGGCGCGAGGTTGGAGAACGGATCGGTGTCCCCGAGCAGCGCCGCCGCGAGGACGATCCCGAAGAGGACTACCGAAATCGTCTGGAGCGCGATCCGGACGGGGCCGAGGAAGAGCTGCGAGAGCCCTGCGGGAAGCGGACGTCCGAGCTCGTGCCCGGCCAGCAGCGGTCGTCGCCAGAGGAGCCCGAGGAGGAGGAACGAGACGAGCAGCACCGCGACCGCGCCGGTGTAGAAAAGCCAGGCCGGGATCGGCAGGTCCTGCACCTGGCCGATGCCGTGCGCGACGAGTCGAAACCCGCTCACGCGTGACTCACGGTCGAATTTCGAGCACCGCGAGCAGGGCGTCGGGGTGGTGAAGCTCGACCTCGAAACGTCCCGCGAGCGTCGCGGTCAGCGGGATGCGCGCGGGCCTCCCGGGTGTCAGGGCCTTCGTGCGCTCGTATCCGTGGATGTGCACCTCGTCGCCGACGTCGGCGCGGACGATCAGGACGACCTCTTCGCCCTTCTCGAGCGTCGGCCGCTTGATGCCGCCCCGCGGGCGGCCCTGGTCGACGACGATCACGATCTGCCGCGTTGTCGGCTTGGGCTTCGGCTTCGGCTTCGGCTTCGGCGTCGACTCGGTCGTCTCGGGAGTCGTCGGCTCGGGCGCCGTCGTCGCGGTGACGGTGTCGTCGGCGACAGGAGGCGCCTCGTCGCCGCCGCACCCGGCGGCGAGCCCGACGAGCGCCGCGACGGCGAGGATGACCATGAGCTGCCGCACACCGATCATTCTGCCTCCCGGTTGTCCGACTTCAGTCCGCCACCTTGAAGTCAGACCATGTCCGCCGACAGGTTGAACCGCGGCCCGTCCCGCCTGACCGGCCGCCGGTCTCCGAGTTTACTCGGAGACCGAGACCCGCATCCGATCGCTCGCCGGCTGCCGGAGTCGACCGCCCTGGGCGCCTGACGGTCTCCGAGTGAACTCGGAGACCCACATGCCTAGCGCGTCGCCTGAACGTCAGGTGTCGGACTGAAGTCCGACACCGAGCCTGGCGCGCACCAGCTCGTTCACGACCCGTGGGTCTGCCTGGCCCTTCGTCTCCTTCATCACCTGCCCGACGAAGAAGCCAAGGAGCCCTTCCTTGCCACCGCGGAACTGCTCGACCTGCGCCGGGCTCGCGGCCAGCACCGCGTCGACGATCGGCTCGAGCGCGCTCGTGTCGGAGACCGCCTCCTGCGCGAGGTACGGCTCGGCGGAGAATGCAGGCGCGCCGACCTGCGCGAGCGCCTCGTCGAAGACAGCCCGCGGGATGCGGTCGCGGGCGCCGACGAGCCTCGCAAGCTCGGCCGGGTTCACGGCGCCGGGATCGACACTCAGCCCGACGAGCTGGTTCGCGATCACGTTGCTCGCCGCATGGCCGTCCGCGCCCGCCGCGACGGTCTCCTCCCAGAGCTGGTCGAGCCCGCCGGTGACGAGGACGAGCGCCCGGTCGTGATCGAGCGCCGCGGCGACGCGTGCGATCCTCGCCGCGGGAAGCTCGGGCAGCTCGGCGCGCATCCGCTCCACGAGCTCGTCAGACGGCTCGACAGGCACGAGGTCGGGGTCGGGGAAGTACCGGTAGTCGTCGGCCTCCTCCTTTGCGCGCCGTGCGGTCAGCGTCCCGGAGGCGACGTCGAAGTCGTAGGTCGACTGCTCGACCGCCCCGCCCGACTCCCACACCCCGACCTGCCGCGCGACCTCGGCGTCGATCCCGCGCGCGATGTGCGTGAACGAGTTCATGTTCTTGATCTCGGAGCGCGTGCGCAGCTCGTCCGAGCCGACCGGCCTGACGGAGACGTTGGCGTCGACTCGGAGCGTTCCCTTCTCCATCTCGGCGTCGGAGATCCCGAGCTCGACGATCGTCTGGCGCAGGAGCTGCAGGAACCGCCTCGCCTCCTCCGCCGAGCGGATGTCGGGGGCCGTGACGATCTCGACGAGCGGCGTCCCGCCGCGGTTGTAGTCGACAAGGGTGTACTCGGCACCGCCGATCCGCCCGGTGCGGCCGCCGACGTGGACGTTCTTTGCCGCGTCCTCTTCGAGGTGTGCCCGAACGATCCCCACCTCGTGTTGTCCATCCAACAGCGGGACTACCATCTTGCCATTTATGCAAGAAGGGAGATCGTATTGGGAGATTTGATAGCCCTTCGGGAGGTCGGGGTAGAAGTAGTTCTTCCGCGCGAACACCGCCCGCGGCGCGATCTCGCAGCCGAGCGCGAGACCGAGCTTCACCACCCACTCGATCGCGATCCGATTCGGTACGGGCAGAGCGCCTGGGAAGCCGAGGCAGACCGGGCACGTCTGGGTGTTCTCGCCCGCGCCGAAGCCCGCGAGGCAGCGGCAGAACATCTTCGTCCGCGTCTTCAGCTGCACGTGGATCTCGAGCCCGATCACCGGCTCCCAGGTCAACGGAGGCGCTCCGGGACGAGGTCGAGGTCGAGCGCCTGCTCGAGCGCGTGCCCCGCGCGGAAGAGCGTGTTCTCGCCGAACTGCGGCGCGAGCAGCTGGAGACCGACGGGCAGCCCCTCCGAGAAGCCGCACGGCACGCTGAGACCGGGAAGCCCCGCGAGGCACGAGGGGATCGTGAGGAGGTCGCACGCGTACATCGCGAGCGGGTCGGCGGCCTTGTCGCCGATCGGGAACGCAACGGTCGGCGAGGTCGGCGTCGCGATCACCTCGACGTCCTCGAAGGCGGCCGCGTGCTCGCGCACGAGGAGCGTGCGAACCCGCTGCGCCTGGCCGTAGTAGGCGTCGTAGTAGCCAGCGGAGAGCGCGTACGTGCCGAGCATGATGCGGCGCTTCGGCTCGTCGCCGAAGCCGTCGTCGCGCGTTCGCTCGACCATCGCGCGGTACGTCTCGCCCTCGCTCCGGAGCCCGTAACGGACGCCGTCGTACCGCGCGAGGTTCGACGAGGCCTCGGCCGGGGCGATCAGGTAGTAGCAAGGCATCCCGTAGTCGTACGAGATCGGCAGCTCGCACTCGCTCACCCGCGCGCCGAGCTCCTCCGCGAGCCGGAGCACGTGCTCGAACGCAGCCCGGACGCCCGGCTCGATCGCCTCGAGCGCCATCGCCTGACGCGGCACGCCGACCCGCAGCCCGTCGAGGCGGTCGGCGGTCGGGAGCTCGACGGCCTCCGGCAGCTCGACGGTCGTGGAGTCGGACGGGTCTCGCCCGGAGACGATCCGGTAGAGGAGCGCGGTGTCGCGCACGGTCTTCGCTACGGGCCCGACCTGGTCGAGGCTCGAGGCGAAGGCGACGATCCCGTATCGCGACACCGTGCCGTAGGTCGGGCGAAGACCGACGTTGCCGCAGAGCGCCGAGGGCTGCTTGATCGACCCACCGGTGTCCGACCCCAGGCCCCAGGGCGCGAGCCCGGCGGAGACCGCGGACGCGGTGCCGCCGCCCGAGCCTCCGGGGACGCGCGAGGGATCCCACGGGTTGCGCGAGGGGCCGAAGGCCGAGTTCTCGGTCGAGGAGCCCATCGCAAACTCGTCGGTGTTCGTCTTGCCGAGCACGGAGAGACCCGACTCGCGGCACCGCGCGGCGACCGTCGCGTCGAAGACCGGGACGTAGTGCTCGAGGATCTTCGAGCCCGCGGTCGTCCCGAGCCCCTTCGTCGAGATGACGTCCTTCAACGCGATCGGGATGCCCGAGGCGCCGTCGTAGTCTGCGGTGCGAAGGTACGCGTGGAGCTCGCCGTCGCGCTCGCCGATCGCGTCGAGGTACGCGGCGTGGAGCTCCGCCGCCGAGACGTCGCCGCGCTCGAGCAGGCCGAGGGCTTCCTCCGCGGTCGTGCGCAGCGTGTCGACGAGGGCACTCACGTCGTCGGCGGGACGCGGAAGAGCCCACCCTCGACCGCGGGCGCGTTGCGGACGACGTCCTCGAGCGGGAGCGACGCGTGTGGCTCGTCCTCGGCCCAGGCGTTGACGACCGCAAGCGGATGGGACGTCGGTGGCACGTCGGCGAGGTCGAGCTCGGCCACCTTGGAGACCGCGTCGAGGATCGCGCCGAGCTCGCCCGTCAGGCGCTCGAGCTCCGCCTCCCCAAGCTCGAGCCGCGCGAGCTGCGCGACGTGGAGCACCTGTTCGCGTGTGATCGCCATCGGGCAGCGAGAAAGGTAGTTGCGACCGCGAATGCGGGCGCCTTCAGGGATCTGCCCCTCCGAAGGCGCGGATCAAGCCGCGGGATTCCGCTCCTGC
>Ga0183260_10000549_pt1 | contig 31813 bp, 31 predicted proteins | sample AntDrymUQ4972206_2_FD_129768 | JGI IMG/M metagenome (GOLD analysis project Ga0183260, IMG submission 129768) | Polar desert sand microbial communities from Dry Valleys, Antarctica - metaG UQ497 (22.06) (version 2) (version 2) | ecosystem: Environmental > Terrestrial > Soil > Desert | place...
AAGAAGGCCACGAAAGGCGGCGCCGGCAGGGTCGCCAAGGGCTACACGCATCCCGACCAGACGCTGGTCATGCGGCCAGAAGTGGGCACGCAGGCGCAGTTCCGAAAGAAAAAGCCGCCACAGACCTACCGTTACGATTCGTCGCTCTCGCCCGCGCTCGAATGGGACGGCGGCAACCGCGCGCGCGAGCTGGGCGAATGGCTGCTCGGCGTGATCGAGCGGGCGGCCAGACTGCCGGCGCCACACGTGCTTCCCTCTCCCGCCGAATTCAAGGCATCCGACGGCCGCGTGACCGTTTCCGTGCACTCACTCCAGGAGGCGGTTGATCAGCTCAAGCGCCTGGGCCGCCCGTTCCTCGACTGGGCGGGCAAGGCCGAGCGCTTGTCCTTCGACGTCCCGACGCTGCCGCTCTTCGTGCACGAGCGCCTTTCCACCAAAGCCATCGTCGAAACGCTGGTCGGCCACGTCGTACAGTCTGGAACCGCGCCGATTCAACGTTGCCTACTGATGACCTCGGATCCTGGTGATCTTGTGCTCGATCCAACATGCGGCAGCGGGACGACGGCGTATGTCGCCGAGCAATGGGGCCGTCGCTGGATCACGATTGACACGAGCCGCGTGCCGCTCGCGCTCACGCGCCAGCGGTTGCTGACGGCAACATTTCCTTACTATGAACTGAAAGAACCGATACACGGACCCTCAGGCGGCTTCGTCTATAGGCGCAAGCAGAACAACAAAGGCGAGGAAGTCGGTGGCATAGTGCCACACACCACGCTCAAGAGCATCGCGAACAGTGAGCCGCCAAAAGAGGAGGTCCTCGCCGACAGGCTCACGACCGACGGCAAGTTCGTTCGCGTGACCGGGCCGTTCGTCGTCGAGGCCACGATCCCGACGCCTGTCGATTGGGACGGTGACGGCCCTGGGGATGGCGTCGACTCGGGTGCGGAATCTGAGCAGTCGTACGGCTCGTTCGTCGAGCGGATGATCGAGATCCTGCGCCGATCGCCGGTCCTGCATGTCGGCGGGGGCAAGACGGTCGAGGTGGGTAACATCCGGCCGCCCGCGAAATCGCTGTCGCTGTCAGCGGAAGGCGTCGCGCTCAACGGCGAACCCAAGCCGGTCGCGTTCGTCTTCGGGCCCGAGAACGGCGCCATCAGCGAGAAGCTCGTTCACGCGGCCCTGCAGGAAGCGCAGCTCAAGAGTTACACGCATCTATACGTCATCGGCTTCGCCATCCAACCGCACGCCAGAGGGCTGATCGACAAGTCCGCCGAGATGGGGCTCGTCCCGGCCACCTACGTCCAGGCCACGCCGGACCTGATGATGGGCGACCTGCTCAAGCACATGCGATCGAGCCAGATCTTCAGCGTATGCGGATTGCCTGAGATCAGGATCCACAAGGCGCAGACGACGAGGGGCGCGCCAGCGGCGCGCCCCGCCGGAGCGGAGCGGGGCGAAGGGGTCCCCGCGAGCGACGGCGCGAGGGGGTCCGGCGGGACGCAGTCCCCCGGATATGAAGTGGAGCTGGTCGGCCTCGACACGTTCGACCCGACCACCATGGGGCCACCGAGCACCTCCGCGGAGACGACGTGCCCTGCTGGATGTTGGATGCCGACTACAACGGCCTGTGCTTCCGGGCCTCGCAGGTCTTCTTTCCACGTACGGCGGCATGGGATTCGCTGAAGAAGGCGCTGAAGGGAGACTACGAGGACAGTGTCTGGGATCACCTCGCCGGCGCGCGCAGTGCGCCGTTCGAGTCGGGCGAGCAGAAGCAGGTGGCCGTGAAGGTCATCGATGACCGCGGCAATGAGCTGCTGGTCGTGAAGGCGCTTCCGTAAATGGATTTCGACGTTCTGAAACGCGTGCTCGCCGCTCTCGAATCCCGCGGCGTGAAGTACGCGATCTTCGGCGCGGTCGCGCTGAACCTGCACGGTCTCGCGCGAGCCACGGAAGATCTCGATATCTTCGTCGCTCCGGATGAGGCCAACATCGATCGGCTGAAGCTGGCCCTGCGGGATGTCCATGACGATCCGGAGATTGAAAACATCACGGCAGCGGATCTGCTCGGCGACTATCCGGCGGTCCAATACAATCCTCCCGAAGGCGCTTTTCACATCGACATTCTGACGCGTCTCGGGGAGGCGTTCACCTTCGCCGATCTGGAGATCGAGCGTGTGCCCTACGACGATCTAATCGTGTCGGTCGTCTCGTCGCGTATCCTCTACAGGATGAAGAAGGACACGGTTCGACCGAAGGACCGGATTGACGCCGACTGGCTGCGGCACCGTTTCAATCTGGAGCAGGACTGATGCCCATCCGCAAGTTTCGCTCGATCGAAGAAATGAAGCGCGACCATCCCATCTGGCGCCGCCCCGGTGATCCCATGCTATATCGGGCGATCGCCTTCGTCTGGGAGGTTGCCCGGCGAACGAACCCACGGCGTTTTCCGCCCGGCGTCCACAAGTACCCATCCGTTGAAGACATGAATCGCGCACAGGAACAGTCGGAGGCCGAACACGTCGCGGCGCTTCAGCGGCAACGCCACGGCGACGAATGAGCGACTTCGAAGTCCCCGAAGCCATCATCTGTTCGCCGTTCGAGGAGCCTGCGCATTCTTGGCGGCTCGAAGAGGGAGCCGAGCCGGAAAAGCGGCCCGGCCGTCGTCCCGCGATCTACTACTACCCGGACCCCATTTCGCAGGACTCCGCAGGCACCGTCGCCCCAAAGGGCACCGCCATCGAGCTGAAGCTCGTCAGCCTGATTCGATCCCGCGTCAAGGAGTGGCGGGCCGCAGGTTATCCGGGCGTGACGGCCACGACCCTTGAGCTGCTGAACTACTGGCGGCGGGATGGTCGCGGTTTCCGGTTCTTCTTTGCCCAGCTCGAAGCCGCCGAAACGATCATCTTCCTCAATGAAGCGCGGCGTGATATCGCGCAGGGGATTGACATTCCGCTGGACGAGCCCAGCGAGCAACAGAAGGACGAACGCGGGTACAAGGCGTTCCGCCGCTATGCCTGCAAGATGGCCACGCGTTCCGGCAAGACCACCGTCATGGGGATGATCGCCGCATGGAGCATCCTCAACAAGGTTCACGACCGATCGAATGCGCGATACTCGGACGTTGTCCTGGCGGTCTGTCCGAACGTGACGATTCGCAGCAGGCTGGCAGAACTGGATCCGCGACTCGGCGACGCAAGCCTCTATCGGAAGGCGGACCTCGTGCCTCCGCACCTGATGCCCGACCTCACGCAGGGGCATGTGCTCATCACGAACTGGCACGTGTTCGAGCCTCAGACGTCACAGTCCGGCGGCGTGAGCGGACGCGTCGTGAAGGCCGGCCGCCGAGAGACGGTGCCGGAAATCATCCACATCGGCCCGAAGACGACGACGGCCCGAAGACGACGACGGCGCGAGGGCGGAGGTATTTGACGAGCGAGGAGTACCGTCGCCAGGTGTCCCTCGGGTTGATTGAGGTGATCGACGAGGAGAAGGACAACGACGGCCACGTGAAGTACGCGCGCGTCACGCGCGATCGCTATGTGGAACGCGACGCAGCGCTCGTCAAACGCATTCTGGGTCGCGAGGTTGGCGGGAAGCAGAACATCCTCGTCCTCAACGACGAGGCGCATCACGCATGCCGAATTCGCAAGGACGAGCCGGACGCGGAAGAGGAGGATCTGCTCGGCGAGGAGGGCGAAGCGGAAGAGTTCTACAAGGAAGCGACCGTCTGGATTGACGGTCTCGATCGCGTTCAGAAGCTTCGAGGTATCAACTCCCGGTCAGTCGCCCTGATCCGCGCGCAGGTCGGCCTCGGTTCGGTAGCAGTCGGCCAGGTCGTCCTCGTCGAACGCCACCTCAGCCACTGCGTAGGGCGGACCATTCAACCAGCTCGGATCGTCGTCGAAGACGGCCGTTGCTCGATGCTCATCGCCGACCGATTCTTGCTGGACGATCACTCTCGGCCCCAGGTGGACGGCCACGATGGTGCGCGTCCCCACATCGGTGCATCGATATGGCCCCGCCGCCGTCCAGAACGTTTCGCCGATGGTGAAGTCTTCGTGCCTCATACTAGGCGGCACGCACGGCCTCGCGCAGAATCTGCTCCCGAAGCTGCGGCTTCAGCGCATCGCGCGCGACCAGATCGACGGGGCGGCCGAGCAGGGACTCCAGATGCCGGCGCAGACGGGCGAACTCGAACAGCGTGACGGGCGCGCTGAAGTCCACGAGGATGTCGACGTCGCTGCCAGCCCGCGTCTCCTCGCGGGCGACGGAACCGAACAGCCACAGTTCTTTGACGGCGTGCGCCCTGAGCTCAGGGGCCGCCCGGTCAAGCCGTGCCAAGACATCTTCTCTGGCACTCATCGACACCTCAAGTGAATCGTAGCCGCCGCCGCGCCATGGTCCAACTCGATTCACGGATGCTTTGGAGCGGCGGTTCGTCGCTTGACGCCACCGCGACGGACCGTGCGTGTGCCCAGGCTGGCCTTCTTGGCGTAGGCTCGCAGCGCCTCGTTCGCCCGCGTCTGCCAGCCCGGACCGGTCGCTCGGTAGGCGGCGGCAACATCGCGGTCAACGCGCAGACTAATCAGCTCCTTCGTGGGACTCTTCTGCGGTCCGCGCTGGCCTCGGTAGCGACGAATAGCCGCGACCGCTTCTTTGGGCAACATCTCCATCAACGGACGCGCCTGGCGAATCTCTTCGGCCGTCCACTCGGGGTTCTCCGCGTCAGGACGACTGGCGTTCTTTCGCATACGCTCGTTCCTCCCGCCGATTGGCTCGGCGCAAACTGATCACGCGAATCTTCTCGCCGCGTGGCGTGACGACGGCGGCGTACAACAAGCCGTCGATGAAGCCGAGCACACGCAGCCGGCGTTCGCCATAGTCCTTCCGAACGTCGTCGCCGCTGACAGCGGTCTCCGCGTCGATGTCGGCAAGCGCTCAAAAGCGATGCCTCGCTGTTTGAGGTTCTTGGCGCTCTTCGCTTCGTCGAACTCCAGCAGCATTATTATATCGTATATACTGTTAAATAAGGCATCTGAAGGTCGCTTGAGTCTGGCACCAACGGTCAGGCTCGAATCGGCACGACCTTCATGGTTTTCCCTTCGACGATGGCGGTGAGCCGTCGCGTCCAACGATTCAGGGCGTCCCGCTTCTCGGCGTCGTAATCGTACCGGTCGTACACTCGCGTGGCAGCCGGACCGCCCTCGACGTGATTCAGCACCTTCGCAATATGATCGCGGAGAACTCCGGCCTCGGCCATGCGTGTCGCAGCCGTCCGACGTAGGTCGTGGGCGCGGAACTCGAAGGTCAGCGACTTGCACAGCATCGAAGCGGCTTTCTTGCCGCGGTGGACCACCGATCCGGCGCCACGACGGTTCTCGAACACGAAGATCGCACCGTCACCGGACGCTTCAAGCGCGCCTTCAGGATGTCTACGACCTTCTTGGTCAACGGCACGCGATGCGGCTGTCCGTTCTTCGCCACTGCGCCGGGAATCGACCACCAGCCGCTCTCCAAATCGACGTCGGCCCATTTCATCGACCGAACCTCACCCGGCCGCTGCGCGGTCAGCAGCTGAACCTGAAACGCCTGGGCGGTCGCCGGCGTGATGTGCGCTTTCTTCGCTCCATCGTCCTGGGCGTCTTCATCGTCATCGGCCGGCTCGACTGTGTTTCCCAGCGATTCGAGGCTCACCCACAGCTCGCGCAGCTCGTCGTCGCCGAGCACGCGATCGCGAGAGCGCTCCTCACCAGGCTCTGGAATACGCGTTGCGGGGCTGGCTTCGATCCATTCGCGGTCGAGCGCGAAATTGAACATCCGCGACAGCACGCCCAGCGTTCGGTTTGCCATCACCGGTGCATTCCGCTTTCGAGCGATCGCCTCGACCAACTCGCGGACGTCACGACGGCGAACGTCGACGAGCAACCGCGGGCCAAACTCCGGGAGCAGATCTTTGTCGATGATCCGCTTCTCTTCTTTCCAGCTGCGATGCCGTTTCTCAGCGACTTCGAGATACGCCTTGGCGAGACCCTTAAACGTCTCCGCATCGCGGCGGGCCTGCTTGTCCTGGGCTGGATCGTCACCATGCGCGACGTCGCCCATGATCATGCGTGCTTTGCGACGTGCTTCGGCCAGCGAGAGGTCCGGATACGGACCGAGCGTCAACCTGCGAAGCCGATCGTTCACGCGGTACCGGACGACGGACGCCTTCTTGCCGCCGTACGATACGCGCACGCCAAAGCCGCGCGACAGGGACGTGACGCTGCGCGGCTCGGAGGTCCGCACGCTGGCGACCGTCGGCGCCTTCCGCGTCGTGCCCGCCGGCGATCTCCGCGATAGCTCGTGGCGCTGGTGGAGGCGGTGGGCGCCGAGGTTCTCGTGGCCCTGCGCTGGATGAGGAAGGGGGAGAAGTATGGCTTTACAGAAGCGCGGCGGCATCTGATACTTCCGGAAGATGTATGAGCCCGGAAGGGCCGCGTGCCCTCCGGATTGATTATAGCCATCCAGTATGGCTATAATCGAAAGACATGAAAGTCAATGTGGCCGAAGCCAAGAACACGCTTCCCAAATTGATCAAGGCGGTCGAAGACGGCGAGTCGGTGACGATCTACAGGCACGGAACGCCGGTGGTCGACATCGTCCGGACGACGAAGGCCGATCCCGAGAGGCCGAAGTTTGGGACATTGAAGGGCAAGGTGACGGCGCTCGACCCCGACTGGTGGAAGCCGATGACCGACGATGAGGTCGCCGCCTTCCTCGAAGGCCGCTAACGCATGCGGCTCATCCTCGATACGGTCACGTTCATCTGGGCGGTCAGCGCTCCAGAACACCTCTCACGTGCGGCGATGTCCGCTCTTCGGAAGTCGACTGCCGTGCGGGAGATCAGCGTCGTGTCCCTGACCGAGATCGCCGTCAAACAGACCAGAGGGAAGCTCACGTTCGGCAAGGCGGACGCGATCGCAGGGGTCGCCGATCTGCGATTGCGGGTCTTACCGTATGCGGCAGAGCATGCCTTCCGCCTGTTCGATTTGCCCACACATCATGCCGATCCTTTCGACCGCCAAATCATCGCGCAAGCCCTCGTGGAAAACGTCCCGGTCGTGACGCCTGACGAAGCCTTCAACCTTTACGAAGGCCTCAAGGTCGTATGGTGACTGGATGGATGGCCAGCGGCTCCTCACCGTTGGCGTCGAGTGCTACGCGGGCCATCGCGGCGAGCAGACCCCACGCACACTGAGCGGCGATACGGTTCGACGTGAGGACGGCCGCGAAGCACCTCTGCATGACACGTCATGCGATCTACCAGCGGATCAACCGATGCCAGTTGCCCTTCATCAGGGATGGCCGGAGGGTTCGCTTCGACCGCGATGCGCTCGATCGCTGGATGAAGAAGAGGGAGAAGTATGGCTTTGCGGAAGCGCGGCGGCATCTGGTAGTTCCGGAAAATGATCAACGGGCGGCTGTTCCGGGAGTCCACAGGGTTCGCCGACCGGAAAGCCGCCGAGCGGCGGGCCAACGAGATCGAGCCTCGACATCCGAGCCGGCGTGCACGGCTGAAAGAGCACGATCCCCAGCTTCGCTGAGTGGTGGGACGTCTACCGCAAGACGTACACGCCGCTCAAGTCGGCGAAGAACCGTGACGCGCAGATCGTCGCGCACTTCCTTCCGCACTTCGGCGCCAGACGGCTCGACGACATCACGAAGTCCGACATCGTCCCGTATCTGAACCTTCGAAGAACGCAGATGACGGGTAATCCGGGTCACAAGAATCGAGGCGCACTATGCGCATCGGCTGAAGGAGGATCTGGTGGCCGCGAGCCAGGAGGTCAAAATTCCAGTCGCGCCGAGGCCTGGCGGCAATGTAGTAAAGCTGCGACCGCGACGCAGTGCGCAGCAAGCGTGATGACGCGTCCGAGATTGTGCGGACGCTGAGCTACTCTACGATGTACCCAAGCGCTCGGGCGTTCTCTCGCAGGCGGTCATCACGAGTCACGATCGTGACAACCTGTGGTGCCTCGCCGAGTAGTTCTATCGTTGCAAGATGCACCGCATCGAGCGTGCGGATCGGCTCGATGGGAAACGGGCGACGGACGCGAGCGAGCACCGCTTGGTCAACGTCGAGGATGAAGCAACGCCGCTCGAAGGTTTGCAACGCTCGAATGGCCGCCTGTTCTTCTGCCACAGTCAACCGAGCAGTTGCGCGCGCCCGGATGATTGCCCGGCCTGCCTCTGCGAGGGTCAGCGCCGACGTCACGTGCTGTGTTCCGGCCGACACCGGCTTCATCGCCGTCGTGTCACGTTCCAACAGGGCCGCAACCAGCGCGCTCGACTCCAGGTACCGAATGCTCGCCACACCAGCCTTGGGCCGGCGAGCACGCGTCGCTGCTTTCGGACCCGAGCGTCCACGGGAGGCGCTACGTTTCGCCACGGTCGCGGTCGATCAGTTCAGCGGCGGTGCCCGACGGCAGCCGGATGTCCGGCCAGTCCTCGAACGGGTCACCAGCTTCCACTGGGGGATGGAGGATGCCGGCTGCAATAAGTTCGTCCCACCGGCTTCCCGGCGAAGTGCGCCTACCGTGTCCTGGAGGGACGATTTCGGCGACCACACGCCCGTGGGCGGTGACCGAAATCCGCTCGCCTGATTCGATTCGGCGGATGTAGCGGCTCAAGTTGTCTTTGAGCTTTCGGATGCCGGTCTCCATGTCATGAATATAGCCACTTGTGGCCACAGTTGCAACGGCCGCCGATATCAGCGACGCCCGCGGAAGCGGCCCGGTCGGCACGACGCGATCGTGTTCAGACAGCGCCGTTGTTTCAAAAGTTCACCGCAGCCTGGAAGGATGGAAAAATGAACAAGTCAGACGCGAGCCAAAGCCAGTCGGCATCGGAGCTCATCTCGAAAAGAATTGCCGAACTGGGGGACTGGCGCGGAGAAACCCTCAGCCGAATGCGAGCACTGATCAAGGAGGCAGACCCGGAGGTCGTCGAGGAGTGGAAGTGGGTCAAACCAACCAAACCCGGCACCCCGGTGTGGTCGCACGACGGCATCATCTGCACGGGCGAATCGTATAAGAGCGTCGTGAAGCTGACCTTCGCCATGGGGGCGTCTCTGAAGGATCCGGCGCGTCTCTTCAACTCGAGTCTCGACGGCAACGTCCGCCGCGCTATCGACATCCACGAAGGAGAGGAAGTTGACGAGTCCGCGTTCAAGGCGCTCGTTCGCCAGGCGGTCGCACTCAACAGTTCTGGCAAGTCGGCAGCTTCGAAGAAAGCGAAGTCCTAAGGATTCGCCAGGTGGTCGGTGCGAAGGCGGCCAAACCGGCGCCAGGTGCATGTTCACGTACGAAGTGCATTCGCGGCCTCATAATGTCAGTTGAACGCACAACTGTCTTGACAGTAGCAATGTCAGCTGTAATAATACTCGTGTGGCTGACGCCGAATTCGACATCAAAGCACTGGCAGAGGAGGCGCAGGTGACCCCCCGCACGGTGCATTTTTACGTGCAGCAGGGGCTGCTGCCCCCGGCAAGCTCGCCGGGCCCGGGCGCCCGCTACGGCGAAGGGCATCTGTCGCGACTCAAGCTGATTCGACTGCTCCAGAATCAGCACCTGCCGCTGGCCGAGATCGCGAAGCGGCTCAAGGGACTGACGGACGAACAGGTGGGGGCTCTGCTCGCAGAATCAAGAAGAGAGCGGCAGTCGATGACCCACAAGTCAGCCCTCGAGTACATCCGGGGCGTGCTGGCGGAGGGGAGTGCCCCAGCCGTCGGCCGCTCCGGCATCCCCGCAGTCGCCAGCCGCTGGCCGCTGCCCGGGAGGAGCCAGCAGGCCCCGCCTGGACTCTCTTCTCCCGCCGCTGAACCCGTTCGCTCGCAGTGGGAGCGCTTGATGCTGATCGACGGCATCGAGCTGCACGTCCGCCGGCCCCTGTCGCGGGTCCAGCAGCGTCAACTCGACAAGCTTATGGCGGCAGCCCGGACCATTTTTGGCCCTGAAGGGGAGGAGTGACCATGCACATCACCGTCCAGACTGACAGAACGCTGATCCGGCAGCGCGGCAGGAGCGTCCGGTACGCACTCCTCGAGTTCACGGCCCCCGAGCCGTCGCGGCAGGCATCTCGGCCGCCGCTGAACGTCTCCTTTGTGATCGATCGTTCCGGATCGATGGGCGGCAGGAAGATCGAGCTTGCACGCTCTGCCGTCATCCAGGCGCTGCGGATGCTCAGGGAGACCGATCGCTTCTCGGTTATCTCCTACGACGACCAGGTCGACGTGGTCGTGCCGTCGACCCGTGCCACGGCGGAGGCGGTGCGCAACGCGGTCCAGCAGGTAACACGCATAACCGCCCGCGGCAGCACGAACCTGGGAGGCGGCTGGCTGAAAGGCTGTGAAGCGGTCGCGGAGCACCTTGCCGACGACCAGGCCGCTCGCTGTCTTCTGCTGAGCGACGGCCTGGCTAACCATGGCATCACCGATCCACAAGAGCTTGCGGAGCACTCCAGCGTCCTGGGAAGACGCGGCATTCGAACCTCCTGCTTCGGGATTGGCGAGGACTACGACGAGCGCCTGCTGGACGGAATTGCTACCGCCAGCAACGGGCACGCGTACAACGTGGAGACCGCCATCCAGATCCTGGATTTTCTTGCGAGCGAGCTTGGAGAGGCGCTCGGAATCGTCGTACGAGACGCAGTGGTGACCGTTCGTCCTTCGGCCGGCATCACGGTTCGGACACTCAACAGTTACCCGCTAGCGACAAACGCTGACGGCAGCGTCTCGATGCGGCTGGGGGATCTCACGGCGCGGCAGGATGTGTCGGCGGTGTTCGAGTTGACGCTCCCTGAGGGGCGTGAGACGGAGACGCGTGGCGCGGTGTTCAGCGTGGCCGATGCCGCGGGCGCACAACAGGCGCCGCCGGCTGACATCGTCTGGACCTTTGCCGGCGAGGCGGAGAACGATGCGCAGCCGCGGAATCGTGCGGTCGACCGCGCCGTCGCGCAACTCTATGCGGCAGCCGCACAGGCCGAAGCGCTCGAGTTGAACCGTGCCGGCCGGTACGAAGAGGCGCGCGCGGGCCTCGTGGGGGCCGCACTGAGGATTGAACGCGATGCAGGCTCCGATCCCGAGCTGCGAGTAATGATTGAGCAAATGCGGGAACGGGAAGCAACGTACGTGCAGCCGATGTCGGCCTTGCACCGGAAGCGCGAGTACGCCTCGAGCTACAACGTTTCACGCATGAGGGATCCGGAAGGGAAGGCGCGTCGCCGGCCGAACCGGTAGTCTCAGACTTCAGATAGGAATGCGCGACGCGGGAGTGCGGGCGCACGAACTGGTTCACGTGCGGCAGTACGAGCGCTGGGGACCTTTGTTCGTGCCCGCCTACCTCGCCGCGAGCGCCTGGATGCTGGTCTCCGGCCGGGACCCGTACTACGACAACCACTTCGAACGCGCCGCCTATCGGCAAGACGCCGCGCGGCTGGCTACCGTCGCGGGATGCGATCCTCGATGACGAGCGTTTCGAGCGGGGGTTCAATCCGCGTGCGCCCGATCACGACGATGGTGTAAACCCCATCCGTCGAGAGGTTCACGTCGTCGATCTTCAGCATCGACTCGGTGCGCTCTGCGGGTCGAATATCGAGCGGCGTTGCTGCTGCCGCCATGTCGGTGAACTTCGAGACCGCCTGAAAGTCGAGTCCGGCCACGAGCGGTTCGCCCCGGCCGGGCACGTGGACGTCGAGCCGGCCCGCGTCGGGGCTGGCGTGTACGATCCTGACGCGTGTCTGCCCCTCATCGGGCAGCTCCATCGGGTCCTCGAAGATCTGAAACGACGCGGCACGTGTGTCTTCCCCAGGCAAGGCGACGACGGTGTAGTGCCTGCCGGCGCGCAGCTGCTGGGTCGCTTCCGCCAGCGGCTCGGCCGTGTCCATGCCTGCCGGCCGCAGGCGGAACGTCGCCCGCGCGGCCGGCACCTCGCGATAGGGTGTGACTGCCTTGTATTCCAGGTTGTCGAAAACTTTCTGGTTGCCTGCAAAGAGATCGAGGGTGGCGCGAGCAGGAATCGCTTCGATGACGCGGACCAGTGCGTTATCCCGCCCGGCGGCCTCCGCGGCCGTCGGCGCGGTCCACGTTCCTGCCGCGGTCCGGGTGGTAACCGGGACATCCCTCACATCAGCGCCCCCGCAGGCGGCAACGGTCAAGCAGGCCAGCAGCACCGGCGAAATTCGCGCGCGTCGCATGTCGTCCCTCCAGTCAGGCCCACGGACGAGCTTGGTCGCAGACCACCACGGGCATAAAGTGCAAGCCAGACGCCAGCCCGGATCGCGCGTGCGCACGGGAGAAGAGCACCCGGCGACGGCGGAAGCGGCAAGTGCACAGGCCCGACCGCTGGCCCAGGTGAGAACACATGTACACAATGAGGAGGCTGCTGTGGCTAATCCGCACACCAGGCGCATCGACTCTTCGATCGGCCCCATCGCGCTCATTCTGTTGACAATTGCCGGATTCGCGGTGGGTGCTCCTGCCCTCGCACAGTCCTCCCGCACCGCTGACGAAGTCGTCGCGATCCGGGAGCTCGAACTGAAGCCCGACATCGATATCGCCGAGTTCGAGCGGTTCGTGACGAGCACGTACAACCCCGGATGGGACGGCGCCCTCACTGGGGTCAGGGGCTACATCGCCAAAGCGGACCGCGGAGTGCACAAGGGGCGCTATGCCTTCGTGCTCATCTCGATTCCGTGAAGACGCGGAATGCGATCTTCCCGAAGGAGGGAGGTGGCGCTTCCGAGAAATTCCAGGCGGCTCTGGAGAAGCCGCTGGGGCTTATCAAGCAGCTCGACAAGTACATCGAGCCGGGCACATTCAGCGCCTACACCGACTACGTGTCGTTGCGGTGAGCGGCGGGCCCCCGGCCCGCGCCGCAACGCTCGACCGTCACAGTGCGGGAGGTTACCGCCTGTTTCGGCGACCTGACGCGGTCTTGATCGCCGGGTAGGCGAACGGCTTCCGCAAGCTTCGCCACGGCTCGTCGTCGTAGCAGTCGACCAGGAAGGGACCCTCCGCCTCCGCCGGAGACAGGATCGCCAGGAAGGTCATCGGGCGCTTCGACCTATTGTGAATGGCGTGAGCCACATTCCTGGGGATGAACGCGATCTCACCGGCCACCAGGCGGCGCTTCTCGCGGTCGACCCACTGCTCGGCAACGCCGTCGACGATGTAGATGATCTCCTCACGGGCGGGATGGTAGTGGAACTGGTGACCGGCGCCGGGCCGCATCGTTACACGCACGAGCGTGAGCAGTTCAGTCCCGGTCAGCTCCGGCTTCGAGAGCCACCAGTGCTTCCCCCACGGGGCCATCTCCACCTCGGCGTCCCCGGACGCGACGAAGCGCAATGCGGGCGGGGCCCCTTGGCCCTTCTTCGCCGCCATGCGGCTCTTGGTCTTCGCCGCGACTCGGCCCTTCACCTTCGGCGCGACCGGCCCCTTCCGCTTGGGCGCTTCACCGCCGCCCCGAGCGGTTCCTGCACCCTCCGCAGCGCTTCTCTTCCCGGCAGCGGATCGCTTCATCGCAGGCTCCTCTTCGCGCTCTGCGTCTTCCGTGCGCGTGAGCCCTGCGCCGTTTTCCCCTTCCGGGACAACACACGCCGACCGGGGGAGGGCTGCCGCCCCGTGTTCCGGGCCCTGGACGGCAGGCGGATCTCCTTGAACGTCCGGATCTGAGCCTCAATGGCCCGCTCCGCAGGAAGGCGCTCGACGGAGCTGGCGCCGTAGAACCCGTCCACCCCGCGGCAGTTCCGGATGATGTACTCCGCGTCGGGAGGCTCGGAGATCGGCCCGCCATGACAGATCACCAGCACGTCCGGATTCACGCCGCGCGCGGCATCGGCGATGTCCTGGATGCGGGCCACACAGTCGTCAAGCGTCTTCGAACTCTTCGCACCAATGGACCCTCCGGTCGTGACGCCCATGTGCGCCACGATCAGGTCGGCGCCCGCGTCCGCCATGCGCTCCGCCTCCGACGTGTTGAACACATACGGCGTCGTCAACAGCTCCATCTGGCGCGCCAGCCGGATGATGTCCACCTCCAGCTCGTAGCTCATTCCCGTTTCCTCGAACGCCTGGCGCATGTCGCCATCGAAGAGGCCGACGGTGGGGAAGTTCTGGATCCCGGCGAAGCCCAGCCCACGCAGCTCTTCGAGCAGCCGCGTGGGGATGATGAACGGATCGGTCCCGTTGACGCCGGCAAGCACGGGGGTGTTCTTGACGACCGGGAGGACCTCGTAGGCCATCTCCTTCACGATCTCGTTCGCGTTGCCGTACGCGAGCAGGCCCGCCGAGCTACCGCGGCCGGCCATGCGGTAGCGCCCCGAGTTATAGACGATCAGCAGGTCGATCCCGCCTGCCTCCTCACTCCTGGCCGACAGCCCGGTGCCGGCGCCTCCGCCAATGATCGGAAGTCCGCGTGCCACCTGCTCACGGAACCGCTCGAGAATGCTTTTCCTGGAGTTTTTCAACGGTAACCTCCAACTCCCAATGCCCAACGCCCAACTCCCAACCTCCAACTCCCAACCTCCAACGCCCAACGCCCAACGCCCAAACCAGGGACGCTCCAACCTCGAACTCCCATCCGCCAAGGCCTACCAGCACCGGAATCTCGAGAACCGAACCCCAGAACCGAACCCGGCAAGAACCTTTTGGGAGTTGGAAGTTGGACCTTGGGAGTTGAACTATCCCCTTCCCCTTCCCCTCCCCCTCATCATCCCTATGAGCTTCTGTGCTGCCGCCTCCGCAAACGCCCGGTCGTTGATGTGCAGGTCCAGCTCCTCGACGTCGCGGCCGGACAAGCCTCTGCGGATCGCGTCATGAAGCGCCTGGCGTGCCGGCGGATCGTCGAACGGCGCGCCCGCCCTGTCGATTCCAGACACGCCGCGCGCGGGCAGCAGGACGGCAACGGGGCCTGTCGCGGCGGAGAGCTTCCGCGCGATGTCCTCCCCGATGCGTGCACTCTCGTCCGCGGTTACGCGCATGAGCGTGACGTTGGCGTTGTGCCTGTAGAACGTCCGCCCCTGGAACCGCTCGGGGACGGATTCGGGCGCATAGAAGTTCGCCATGTCGAGCGCGCCGGTGGAGACGACTTGGGGGATCCCCGCCCGGCCCGCCGCGGTGAGGCGCTCGGGGCCGGCACTGAGGAAGCCACCCACCGCCTCGTCTGCCAGCTCTGTGGTCGTCAGATCCAGCACGCCCGCAATGACCCCCTCCTCGATGAGCGACTCCATTGCCTGCCCGCCGTTGCCTGTGGCATGGAACACCAGCACCTCGTATCCGGCTTCCTCCAGAACTTCCCGCGCCCGCTCGACGCAGGGCGTGGTGACCCCGAACATCGTTGCCGCCACGAGCGGACGATCGCCGGGGTCCGCCGACGGTGCGGGATGCCTGACGAGGCCGGCCATCGCCCTCGCGGCCTGCGACAGCACCTGGCGGCTCACCCGGTTGAGGCCGAGTATGTCCACCACCGCGTTCAGCATGAAGATGTCTTTGTCGCCAACGAACTGCCGGACGGTGCCGGAGGCGATGGTGCTCACCATCACCTTGGGCACGCCAAGCGGCAGTGCCTTCATCGCGGCCGTCCCGATAGTGGTGCCGGCGGATCCACCCAGACCGAGGACGCCGGACACCTCGCCGCGCGCATAAGCCTCGCGCACGAGCTGTGCCGCACCGGCGGCAGCCCTTGTGACCGCCTCGCCCCGGTCCCCCTGCCCGAGAACGGCCTCCGCCGTCGTCCCGGCCAGCTCGAAGACACGTTCCCGCGGGATGTCCGACTCGACTGTGGGAGGCCTCAGCGCGCCAACGTCGACAAGGGTAACCGCCACCCCGAGGGAGGTGAGCAGATCTCGGACGTAGGCAGCCTCGGGGCCCTTCGTATCGAGGGTGGCGAACAGGAAAACGGAAGGCATTGAACCGGGTCTCGGTGGCGTGCGGCGACGCCAGTATAGGCGCAACACTCTGCGATGGCGGGATGTCCCAATCGGGGTTCCGACCGGCGCCGACGAGTTCCCGGCACCCCGCCGTGGCAAGTCGGAATCCTCTGCAGTGAGGTCGGAGCAACGGCGCGTGGGCTGCAGCTGCGAAGGGCGGTTGTCGGGCCCTCGAGTCGAGCGAAGTGAAGTAATCTCCCGTGGTCACTGAGATCGCACCAGGCTTACTCTTTCCGAGGCCACGCACAGGGAGATCGCAGCAGAATCCCGTCCCGTGCATCGCACACGGCTCTTCGTCGGCATCTGTCTGGCGCTGATTCCCACCGGCGCCGCGTTCGCGCTCATCAGCAACGTACTCGGGCAGCTCAAGGAGGAGTTCATCCTGACCAACTACCAGGCCGGACTCATCGGAGGCGCGGCGCTCTGGGGAATGGCGATTTCGCTGCTTGTCCTGGGGCCGATGCTCGAACGCTATGGCAGAAGATGGGCGCCGTGCTTGCGTTTGTGGGGCATCTGCTCGGGCTGACGCTCATAATCTCGGCCGTAACGCTGCGGCACGATCCCGGTGCTGCCTTCTGGCTGCTGATGATGGGGGCGATCCTGCTGGCCGGTGGCAATGGCATGGTCGAGGTAGTCGGCAACCCATTCACCGCCGCGTTGTACCCCCCCAGAACAAGACGACCAAGCTGAATCTCTTCCATGCCTTTTTTCCCATGGCAATCCTCATCGCAGGCATCGTCGGCTACACGCTGAACCAGATCCCGCATGTGGCCGGCGGCTTCTTCCATCGGTGGACGTTTCAGCTGGGCCTCGTCTACGTCCCAGTCGTCCTCTACGGCATCATGCTCCTGCCGCAGAAGTATCCGCCCACCGAGAACACTGCGGCGGGCATTCCGGTCAGGGAGATGTTCCGCTACACGCTGACGCATCTCCTCATGTATGCGCTGCTGGTCATGATGGCGATCGCGATCTCGCTGGAGCTCGGGTCCGGCCGATGGATACCGGAAGTGTTCGCGCGGCTCGGCGTGCCGGGGATTCTGCTGCTCTCGTGGATTGCCTTCATCATGATGATCCTGCGGCTGTTCGCCAGCCACTTCGTCGACCGGTTCTCTCCCCCCGGCATGCTGTGTGGGGCCGCGTTCTTCACCGGGACGGGGCTGGTGCTCTTCAGCGTGGCGCAGGGCACGCTCTCCGCTTTCTTCGCGGCCACGTTCTTTGGTGTCGGTGTGGCGTTCTTCTTTCCCACGATCGTGGGCATCGTTAGTGAACGACTCCCGCGGACCGGCTCGCTGGGCATCGTGCTGACGTGCGGCGTCGGGCTGGCCGCGGCAGGGGCCATTGGCGTTCCCGTGATCGGTCTCATCGTGGATCATCAGTTGGCTCTCTATCTCGACGCGGAAGAAGCCGTGGTGAGGCGATCGCGCTGCTGAGCCGCGCCGAGCAGAGGTTGCCCGATTACATCGCCCGCGCCGAGCAGGCCAGCGTCGAAGACCTGCGTCAGCTTGGCTACCGCGCGAGCGACGTCGAGCGGGCGCTCGCCGCGACGCGGGCCGCCCTCGCGGAGTACCACGCGCAGGGCCGGATTGTCGGTGAGGCGGTTCCCAATGCGCTGCGGGGCATCGTCGGCAGCGGTATTCCCCAAGAGGATGAACCGCTGATCGCGCGAGCGGCAGCCGTCATCAACCCCGCCGATGGATACGGCGGCCAGCAGGCGCTGCGGTTCGTCGCCCCCTTCACGCTGATCCTGGTCGTCTTCTTCGGCGGGATGTACATCAGATCAGCGCAGGGGCGGCTATCGGGTCGAACGTCTGGAGACCGTGGCTGCAGCTCAGTCGCCTGGCCAGAGCGCCGGGTGAGATCGGCCTCTGGTCAACAGGAGGAGCACGTGCCCCCTTTGAGCACCTGCTCCTGTCGGGGAGGTGCTTCATCCGCTTGACAAACCGGTTGCCGCAGACTAGTGTCCGCGCTGCCAGGAGGTTGTCATGAACGTTGCCCCAATCGTCATCGCCGTCCTGCTGTATGTGCTCGCCGCCCCGGCCCTGGCGGAGGCGCAATTCAACGCCCAGCTGCAGGGTACCGTGAGGGACCAGACAGGCGCCGTGTTGCCTCGCGCCACGGTCGTCTTGCGCAATACCGCCACCGGGGTGGAGCTGACGACCGTCAGTGATAGCGACGGCGGATTCCGGTTCCCGAGCCTCGCCCCTGGCGGTTATCAGTTGAAAGTCGACCTGGCCGGGTTTCGAACGGCCACAGTCGATGCATCGGTGCTCACACAGCAGACCTCCAACGTCAGGGTGACCCTGGAAGTGGCCACCGCGGCCGAAGAGGTGAGTGTCGTCGGAAAGCCCCCCGGGATCGACGTTGCGGACTCGCGAGTCCACGCGACCTACACGGAAGAAGCGCTCCGGGACCTGCCCTTCCAAGGCCGCAACTTCCTCGGGTTGATGGCGGTGGCGCCCGGGGTAACGGGCAAGGGGGCGATCGGCGGCGGAGCACCTGGGGACGCACCCGATAACTTCTCCACGGAGAAGACCGTGGATGTGAATGCGAACGGGCGCAACTCGGGCGGCAACCAATTCATCATGGACGGGCTGAACACCACCAGCAACATCATCCAGGGTGTGGCCAACCTGTCGCCCAATCCGGACGCGATTCAGGAGATGGCTATCCAGACGAACACGTTCAGCGTCGCCGAAGGCCGGGCCAGCTCAGTGAACGTCGCCATTACCACCAAGTCGGGTACGAACAGCCTTCGTGGCACCGGGAGCTACATTTTCACCAATCAGGACTTCTGGGCGCGGCCATTCTTCCGGACGACGGCCTTCGATCCCTTCTATAAGCACGACATGTCGGGCACGATCGGCGGTCCGGTCGCGCAGAACCGCACGTTTTTCTTCGGATCGGTCCAGCCGCTGTTCTCCCGGCTCACAAACGCCGACTCGGTCCGGACCTACGAAAGCCCGGAGTTCGTGGCATGGGCGCGACAGAATTTCCCCAACTCGCTTGGGACCAAGGTCCTGACTGAGCACGGCATGAAGAATGTGGTGACGACCGGCACGCTCCGGACAGCACGAGCCATCTTTGGCGACCAGTGCGGGACCGCGGCGGCGCGCAACATTCCTTGTGACCTCCCGATGGTGGTGGAAGGCCGGTTCAAGCCGAGCCCCTTCCGTAACGGCCTGCAGTGGAACACTCGTCTGGACCATTACCTCAGCCAGGGGCGCGACCGCATCTACGGCAACTACTTCCGCACAACGCTCGACGCGGAGATCGTCGCGGTTCGTGAGCGCTACGACACCTCCAACAAGAACGTCAGCGATGCGATCCAGATGAACTGGACGCGCACGCTCACGTCGCGGCTGGTCAACGAGTTCGCCTTCGGATGGCTGCGTGTCGAGGGCAACGGCGGCACCGATCCGGCCCTCCCGATGAGCGTCCCGAACATCAACATCGGCTTTCAGAACACCGGCCTGTCACCCACGTGGGGTCCAGCTACCTTCATTCAGAACAACTACAACTGGAAAAACGTCGTTACCTGGGTGAAAGGGGCCCATTTGCTGAAGTCCGGCTTCCAGGCGTGGCATGGCGACGATGACGCACGATTCAGCCCCGTGCGAAGCCGGCCGACGTTCGACTTCAACAATCTGCTCGAGCTCGTGACCGACGATCCCAATGAGCAGCGCGATGTCGCCTACGATCCGCTGACCGGTCAAACTGCACCCGGGGGCTACCGGCATCTGATGAGCACCCTCGGGGCGTTCATCCAGGACGACTGGAAAGTGAAGCAGAACCTAACGGTGACCGTTGGCCTCCGCTGGGACGACTACGGGGACATCCGGCCGGATCGCGACAAGACAATCAGTTTTGCAAACATCTTCCCCGGTTCCGGGGCGACAAGCGACGAGCGGTTCGCCATCGCCACTGTCCGCTCGGTGGACAGCATCTACGGCCGGCGGTTGAACAAGAACTTCAGCCCGCGGGCAGGATTCGCGTGGGACCCCTCCAAGGAGGGCGAGTGGATGATCCGGGGCGGCGTCGGTCTGTACAAGGATTGGATTCCGCTTGGCGAGGCCAACCGCGTCACCGGCAATCCTCCGGGGCTGGCATTCCCGGTCTTTCGCCGTGCTGAGAGCCCGAAGCCGATTTTCAGCCTTGGCGCGTCGAACTCGTACCCGTTTGGTTTCGTGCTGCCCAATCTGCCCTCGCGCGAGATCAACGAGGCGGGCGGCCTCGTGGGCACGCGCGTGAATACCGGCGGAATAGATCGCAGCATCCGCCCGGCGAACACGCTGATCCATTCGATCGGATTCGAACGTCAGCTTCCCTTCCACCTCGTCGGTGGCGTGACCTACAACGGCTCGCGGACCTGGGACGGTATCATCGGGACCGACTTCAACCGCATGCCTGGTGATCTCGTGACCGACGCGACGCTGAACCGTCTGAACCCCAACTTCGCCCAGATGTTCTTCGAGTTCAACGGCAATAAGGTCTGGTACAGCGGCCTGATCTTCAACGTGCGGCGCACGCTGAGCAGGCGGACGTCGTTTCAGTCGTCCTACACCCTGTCGAAGGTCGAGGACTACGGCCAGGCGGGAACGCGCATCAATCGTGACGGGCCGTTCCAGCTGGTGAGCCAGAACTTCTATCAGCAGTACAAGGCCGCCGCCGACCACGACAGGCGGCATCGATTCTCGTTTGCGGGAACCTGGCACCTGCCATCCCTGTCCGGCGGGGGGGGCTTGAAGCGCGCGCTGTTAAATGGATGGATGATTGCCGGGATCGGCATCTTCGAGAGCGGCCCGCCCATCAATGTCGTGAATCGCGCAGCCTTCCAGGCGTTGCGAGACGAGAACGGCCGTTTCATCGCGTATCTGCCGAACAGCGGCGACTACAACGGCGATGGGTTCAACTACGACTACCCCAACCGTCCTGCGAAAGATTTCACGGGCTCGCACTCGCGCGACGAGTACGTGGCCGGAATCTTCACTGCCGCTGATTTCCCGCGGCCGGAGCCTGGCACGCTGGGCGATCTGCCGCGTTTCCTCTATCGCGGTCCAGGATTTGCCCAGGTCGACCTAGGTTTCATCAAAGACCTGCCGTTCACTACAGTCGGCGGCCGTCGGGGCCTGCAGTTGCGCGTGGACCTCTTCAACGTATTCAATCGCGTCAACCTCGCCAACGTGAACGGGGATCTCAACAGCGCCACGTTTGGCCGAGCGACGGGCACGTTCCAGCCCCGCGTCGTGCAGTTTGGAATCCGGGTCACGTACTAGACCCGTGAAGCGGTGAAGCCAAGAGTGAACCTCGATCTTGGACGCGCAGGCGGGGTTGTTCCTCCCCGTTTGTTCGTGGGAGCCTGGCTCTTGCTCGCACTCGTGTTCGCGGGCGAGCACTCCGCGCTGGGACAAGGTGTGGCATCGCGCGGCGTGAAGCCTCAGCCGCGCGGCAAACCCTCCGGGCTGCCGTTTCACGCCCGCTTCGTGGACGTCGCCGCGCGCGCGGGCCTCACAATGCCGGTGATCTACGGGCCGACCGATCGCAAAGAGTACATCCTCGAGACGATTGGCTGCGGAGTGGCGCTCCTCGACTACGACGCGGACGGCTGGCTCGACATCTTCGTCCTCTCGGGCACCAGGCTGGAGGCGCCCCCCTCCTCGGCCATGAACCGACTCTATCGCAACAATCGTGACGGCACCTTTACCGATGTCACGACCGGGTCCGGCCTGGAACGGACAGGCTGGGCCTCCTCGGTCGCCGTCGCCGACTACGACGGCGATGGCGACGAGGACCTCTTCGTGACCTTCTGGGGCACGAACGCCCTCTATCGGAATGACGGCGGGGGCAAGTTCGTTGACGCCACGCGCGAGGCGGGCCTCTTCGAGGCGGAGACGCGGTGGGGCGCAGGCGCGACGTTTCTCGATTATGACCAGGACGGCAACCTCGATCTCTTCGTCGCCAACTACCTGGTCTTCGATCCAGGTCGTGCGCCGCGGGCGGGAGCCAGCGACGCGTGCCGTTGGAAAGACGTGCCGGTCAGTTGCGGCCCACGGGGCATGCCGCCGGGTGTCCATTCTCTGTATCGCAACAACGGCAACGGCAGCTTCACAGACGTCAGCCGGCAGAGCGGCATTGGTGCTGCCAGGGGAACGTACGGCATGACCGCCGTTTCGGCCGACTTCGACAATGATGGCTGGCCCGATATCTACGTGGCCGGTGACAGCACGCCAAGCCAGCTTTTCATCAACCAGCGCGACGGCACGTTCGCGGAGGAGGGACTCCTCCGGGGTGCTGCGCTCAGTGATAATGGTGTGGAGCAGGCCGGCATGGGAGTCGCGCTCGGCGACTACGATCGCGATGGTGATCTCGATCTGTTCAAGACCCATTTCGCCGACGACACCAATGTCCTATATCGTAACGACGGCAGCGGCAACTTCGAGGACGTGACGATCGCCGCAGGACTGGGCGTGGAGACGCGATACGTTGGCTGGGGCGCGGCTCTCGTCGACCTGGATCATGACGGCCCGCCAGACATCCTGTACGTGACAGGCAACGTCTATCCGGAAGTCGAGCGCGCGCTGGCCGCGTACCCATTCCGCACGCCCCGCGTGGTGTTCCGGAACCTCGGGAACGGCCGATTCGAGGAATTGTTGGACGATGCGGGCCCAGGCATAGTCGCCACGCATTCGAGCCGCGGCGCGGCGTTCGGCGATCTTGACAACGACGGCGATATCGACGCGGTCGTCGTCAACCTCAACGAGGCTCCATCGTTGCTTCGGAACGACCTGAACTCGCCCGGTCACTGGCTGACAGTGAAGCTCGAGGGCCGCCGTGGTCCTGCCGCTCCTACGGGTGCGCGGGTCACCGTGCTCGCCAGAGGGACCCGTGAACTGAGAGAGACGCTCAGCCAGGCGAGCTTCTATTCGGCGGATGATCAGCGTCTGCATTTCGGTCTGGGAACCGCAAGCTCCGCGGACCTGGAGGTTCGCTGGCCCGGCGGCCGAATCGAAGGGATAAGGGGGGTGGCTGCCGATCAGTTCGTCGTGATCAAAGAGGGCAGTGGCATCACCGCGCGATTCGGACCTGGATGGGTCCGGAAGAACGACAGATGACGGAGGGCTCAGCGCGGCACCGGCCGGCGACCTGCGGTCGACCGCAGCCACGGGCCGGGTGTCGTCTGATAGCCGCCCTCTGTCTCCTGGCTCTCGCCACAGGAGTCCATGGGGCCTCGGCCCAGTCGGCAGCCGGGGATGCTATCCCGCGTCTTCTCCAATCGGGAGATTCTGCGGGCGCTCTGAAGGTGATCGACGGGAGGCTCGAGCAGCAGCCGGGTGACGCGCGGCTCTGGACCTTGCGAGGGCTCGCGCTCACCCAGCTGCAACGAGTGAATGAAGCGCTTGCCGCCTATCGCAGGGCGCTTTCGCTCGAGCCGGCGTACCTGCCGGCCCTGCAGGGTGCGGCGCAACTCGAGTACCGAAGGCGCAGCCCTGAAGGGCAGCGTACGCTCGAGCAGATCCTCAAGGTCGATCCGGACAACATCGTCGCCCACGCGATGCTTGGCACCCTCGCCTACGAGCGTCAGGACTGCACCACTGCGCTCGGCCACTTTCAGCGCGCCGACGCGGCCATCAAGGGGAATCCTCAGGCTCTCTGGCAGGCAGGCCATTGCTCCTTCGTCGAAGAGCGGCCAGCCGATGCCGCCGACAAGTTCGAACAGCTCCTCGCCGCGGGAGGATTGGATGGCGGCCTGGACGAGGTCGTCGCCTTCAATCTCGCACTCTCTCTGCACGCCGCCGGGCGCCATGACCGAGCCGTCCAGAGGCTCGAGCCGCTGGCATCGCGCGAGCCGATTGAGCGCGACGTTTTCGCGCTTCTGGCGGATGCGTACGCCGCCAACCAGCAGGTGGAGCAGGCTGTCGCCACCTTACGCAGAGCGACCATCCTCTACCCCCGTGACGAGCAGTTCTATGTTGCGCTGGCTGCGCTGTGCCTCGAACATGATTCGTTCGAGCTGGGTCGTGAGGTGATTGAGGTTGGCTTGCACAACGTAGCCGGTTCGGCACGCCTCTACGCGATACGCGGCATCATTCACGCGCAGCTCGGTGCGTTCGACCAGGCGCAGGCCGACTTTGAACGCGTCGCTCAGCTGGAACCGCAGCAGCCCGCGGCGATTGCCGGCCTGAGCCTTACTCTGCAGCAAACCGGACAGATGGAGCAATCCATCGCGATGCTCCGAGAGCAGGCGCGCCTGCACCCGAACGATCCCCTCGTCAACCTGTTGTTCGCACAGGGCCTGCTGCGAGGCGAACCGGCCGCAGCCGTACTCGTCGAGGCACGAGATGCGCTGCTGCGCGCCATTGTCGTTGCGCCGCGGCACGCCGTGGTGCGAAGCGAGCTTGGGAAGCTCTATCTCAAGACGGGGGAGCCGGAAAACGCCCTCGAGCAGCTTCAGAAAGCCATCGAGCTCGACCCATCCGAACGGACGGCGACGTATCACCTGCTCGTCGCGCTGAGGCGTGCCGGGCGTGATGCGGAGGCACAGAAGCTGGTGATCCGTGTTCGGGAGTTGCTCGACGAAGAGAAAGCGTCCGAAGTCGCCCGCAATCGCTTTCGCCTCGTGAAGGCCGAGCCTGAAGCCGAACGGAACCAACCCTTTTGACCGGCATGCAGCCGCCCCGGTATAGTCCCACCACTCCCATGAAACTTCTTCTACTCTTCGTCTCGATTGCCGTCAGCGCCACGACGACGTTTGCCACGGTTGCGCAGGACCCGTTGCGGGTGTTCATCCGCTCCGGGCCGAAGTCGCATGGACCGGGCGCGCACGATTATCCGCGCTTCCTGCGTGAATGGGTGCCGCTGCTGAACGAGCGGGGGGCGATTGCGACAGGTGCGGAAGCGTTCCCGACCAAGGCCCAGCTCGATGCCACCGACGTGCTCGTGCTGCACGCGCAGAGTGCGGGTGACATCCCCGACCCTGCGGATCGGGCCAACCTGAACGAATTTCTGGCGCGGGGCGGCGGCGTGGTTGTCATTCATGCGGGTGCCGTGTCGCGGGACCCCGACTGGTTCAAGGGGATCGTCGGAGGCTCCTGGCGTGAGGGGACGACGAGGTGGCTCGAAGGGCCGATGCATCTCTACTTCACGGACCGCGACAGTCCGATCACGAAGGACGTGTCGAACTGGGCCATGGACGATGAGATCTACTACGACATGGACATGGCGCCGGACGTCCGGGTCCTGGCGGCCGCGTACACACCCAAGGCCGCTGGTGCCCGCAACGCCAACTTCATGAAGCGCGCCCAGGAGCTCACCGGGGCAGGGAAGCGCGTCAGCATCTACGACATCCAGCCCCAGATGTGGACCTACGAGCGGACGGCCGAAGGCGGGCGCACTCCCTATCGTGCGTTCGTCTCCATTCCCGGCCACCTGTACGAGAACTTCAACCGTCCGAACTACCGCGCCATTCTGCTGCGGGGCATCGCCTGGGCCGGACGGCGCCCGAATGTCGATGCCCTTCTGAACGAAAACGAGCTCGGCGACAACCTTAGATATGTGGACGGGGGGCCGGTTCATCCGGCACGGGCTGCCGAAACGATAGAGGTCCATCCGGAGTTCGATCTGTCACTCGTGGCCGCGGAGCCCCTGATCAGCAAGGCGATGAACATCGACTGGGACGAGAAGGGACGGCTCTGGGTTTCCGAAACCCCCGAGTACCCGAACGGCCGCCGGGCGCTGAATACCGCCGCCTGGAAGGACTCGGGTTCACTCCAGCCTGCGGCGCAGACGCGCGATCCCGAAGACAGTATCTCGATCCTCTCGGACAGCGATGGCGACGGCGTCATGGATCGCAAGCACGTGTTTGCCGACAAGCTGGAGCTGGTCACGGGGTTCGTTCTCTACAAGAGCGGTGTGATTGCCGCGACGTCCCCCGACATCTGGTTCCTCGAAGACACCAACGGCGATGAAGTTGCCGACCGGCGCACGAAGCTCTACACCGGGCTTGGAATCGTCGACACGCACGCCGTCATCAACAACCTGCGCTGGGGGCTCGACGGCTGGGTCTATGCCACGCACGGCTACAGCACGGGGATGGTGACCTCCCCGGACGGCACGAAGGAGTTCGGCCGTGATGGCAGCGGGGTCGTTCGCTTCAAGCCTGACGGGAGCGCATTCGAGCAGTACAGCAGCCGGAACGGCAATACCTGGGGGCTCGACATCACGTGGGACGGGCAGGTGTTCTGGACGCAGCCGACGAGCGGCACGGTGCTCTTCCACACGGTGCTGCCCGAGCACGTCCTTGCAAAGGGACGGCTGCCGGCCACCACGTCCGGCAACGGAATGATCACCGGTCAGAAGACGTTTCCCCTGATGTCATGGCCCGAGCAGGCGTACGTGCAGATCGATCAGGTGGGGCAGTTCACGGCGGCCGCGGGGTGCGCCATCTACGAAGGGGGCGCCTGGCCCGATGAGTGGCGCTACGCCTACTTCACCGGCGAGCCGACGCTGAACATCGTCCACCACCAGTTTGTGATTCCCGAGGGGGTGAGCTACACGACGCGTAAGGAGCTCGGCCGCGAGGACACGGAGTTCATACGCAGCCGTGACCTCTGGTTCCGGCCCATCGAGACCCGCGTCGGCCCCGACGGCGCGCTGTACGTGGTGGATTTCTACAACCAGGCGGTGATCCACAACGACACGCGCGGGCCGCTGCACGGCCCGGCCAACGCGGCGGTGCGTCCCGACCGGGATCATTACTTCGCGCGGATCTGGCGCGTGCAGCACAAGCGTGCGGCGAAGCTGGACGTGCCGGTGCTGGATCGCACCGATCTTCCGTCGTTGATCAGAACCATGGAGACGAGCCCGAACGCGCATGTCAAGGGCACGGCCTGGCGCCTGGCGCGGGAGAATCATGCCTCCGATGCGCGCGTCGCCGCGATGAGCAGACCTATGGGCAGCCGGGCGCTTGCGCTCTACGAGGAGGCACGGGCCGCGACGACAGCGGCGGAGCGGACGGCGCTGCTCGATACGTTCGCGGCGGCGTCCGACAACTGGACGCGCTCGGCAATCGTTGCTGCCGCCTCCGGACAGGAGCCGGCGTACATTGAGGCAGCCTTCACGCACCAGGAGCCCGGAGCGCTGGGGGACCTCGTCGCGGCCATTGCCCCTGGAGCCTTGCCGGAACACGCTTCGCGTCTGCTGACCCTGGCGGCTGGCGCCGGCCCGTCGGCCGGGGCGCTCAAGGTGCCGGTGGTGCGGGCGATTGCACGCATGGAGGGAGGATCGATCCCCGTCGACGCCGCGATGACACAGGCGCTGCAGACGTTGCTCGACAGCCCCGACACGGGCGCCGTAGTGCTGCCGGTTATTGCAAAGTGGGACAAGGCGGGGGCGCTGCGGACCGCCGCGGAACGGCGGTCGCGCGGCTTCCTCACGGAGCTCAACTCCACCGGGACAAGCGGTGAGCGTCGTGTGGACCTTGCGGCGAGTCTGATTGCCGTGCCCGAGCGTCGTGCCGAGGTCCTTGGGGTAATCGGGTCCATGCTCGCGGACCCAGCGCTGGCGGACGCCCTGAAGACACGCATCCTTGCCACGCTTGGGGAACAGAGCGGCAGCGACGTGGACGCGCTGCTCGTCGCCTCGCTCGCGCGGACGAACTCGACGCCCATCTTCGACCAGATCGTGCGCCGCCCCGAGGCATCACTCGCGCTGCTCGCCGCCCTCAAGGACGGCACGATCTCTGCGGCCAGACTGGGTCCCGGAAACCTCGCGCGGCTGCGGACGCATCCGGACCGGAAGGTAGCCTCCCAGGCAGCCGCATCGCTCGACAGCCTCACCGCTGCCGGCGGGAAGCCGGACATCATTGCCGCGCTCCTGCCGGAGGTCGAGAAGCCAGGGGATGCCGAGAGAGGCAAAGCCCTGTTCACCGGCGCGTGTGCGGGGTGCCACAGGCTCGGGGATCTTGGGACGAGCGATGTCGGGCCGCCGTTGAACGGGATGGGCGCACACGGCCGCGCCGAGCTCCTGGCGCACATCGTCGATCCGAACCGGGAGGTGGATCCGAGCTTCTGGCAGTGGAACGTCACCACGAAAAAGGGGGAGACGTTCGTTGGCGTGATCGCCAGTGAGAATGCGGCAGGCATCACGCTGCGCAGCCCCGCCGGTGACGTGGAGATCCGGAAGGAAGACATCGCCACGCGCGAGAACACGCGCCTCTCGCTCATGCCCGAGGGGCTGGAGGGGCTTGGGGGAGAAGCGCTGCGCGACATCCTCACCTTCCTTGCCGGCGGGGATCAGAAGTTCCGTCTCGTTGACCTGCGTACCGCCTACACGGCCGACAGCCGCCGCGGCTTCCGGCGGGAAGAGGACCGCGACGAGACGGTGACGCTGCACAGGTTTGGTGATGTAACGGTCGAAGGTGTGCCGTTCTTCGTCATGGACCCCGCCAGGTCATCGACAGGCGCCAACTTCATTGCCTTGAAGGGAGGCCCGGGGCAGGGGAGCCTGTCTGACGAGTTCCCGCAGCGGGTCGAGATTGCCACGTCGGTAACGGCAGCAAGCCTGCACTTTCTTGGGGGGGTGGGGGGCTGGGCCTGGCCGGCGGGCGGCGACCAGGCGCGGGGCAAGCCGGCGATGAAGGTCCTCGTCCAGTTCGCGGACGGAACGAGCGAGGAACATGTGCTCAGGAGCGGCGAGCACTTTGCCGACGCCTGGAGCTACGCGGACGTGCCGCTGAGCACCAATGCCGGCGACTTCACTAGGCGCGGGCAGCTTCGGTACTTCGCGCTGAACCTGGGAAAGTCAGGCGCGTTGTCGAAAATCGTCCTGGAGAGCTTCGACACGGAGATCGTGCCGGCAACCGTTGCCATCACGGCCGGGACCGAGCCGGTAGCTTCAGCGCCACCCTCCCGCCCGGCCGCCGGCACAGCTCAGGCCGACGCGCCGCAGGGGCCGAAGGACGGTGGCAAAGGTGACGCTCCCTTGCCCGAGACCAAACCCATAGTCTGGGCGCCGGGGAAGGCCAAGGTCCTGATCATCGCCGGGGGAAGCTCTCATGATTTCGGCCGCTTCTTCGGCGCGACCGATAGTGCAACGCTGAGCGCTGCCGGGTTCAGCGTCAACTACACCGAGGATCGCGACCAGGCCGCCGCCGAGCTCGCGCAGGCGGACGTTGCCGTCATCAGCGTCAACCGCCAGTTCTTCGACACGCCTGCATATCGGAAAGCGCTGTTCGACTTCGCCGCGAAGAGTAAGGGACTTGTCATGCTCCATCCGGGGACGTGGTACGGCTTTCCCAACTGGCCGGAGCTGAACGCCACGATCGTGGGAGGCGGGGCGCGCGGGCACGATCGAATTGCCGCCTTCACCGTCAATGCGGTGAAGCCTGACCACCCGGTGATGAAAGGGGTGCCCCCCTCTTTCGAGGTTGAAGACGAGCTCTACTACGTGAACGCGGAACCGGAGAAGATCCCGCCGGGCACGGCACCCATCGAGGTGCTTGCCGAGACCTCGCCGAGCGTGAAGTTCAAGAAGCCGCATCCGGCTGTGTGGACGACCGCGCACCCCGCCGCGCGTATCGTCGGCATCGCGCTCGGGCACGATGAACGGGTGCACGACCACCAGGCGTTCAAGACGCTGCTGGTGAACGCGGTCGGATGGGCAGCAGGATCGACTCCTTGATCGGCGCCGGACCACCGACAGCCGCAGTGGCGAACGGCAGGTGAAAGAGGAGACTGGCGGACGCGCCGCCGACCATCACTGTTTTCTCCTGCGCCGCGAGCGCCGGGTCAGATGGAGCCGAGGAGGTGCTTGCCTCCCGTGGGTGCAGGACGGCCGCCGTCCGGTTCGTCGGTGACGGCTATGGTCACCGCGCCGCCGCCGATCCCCTCCGGCGGAGGGACGATCAGCATGCCGCGCCCTTCACCCTGCTCTGCAAGCATGCCGGCGCTCACCGGCCCCGGAGCGGATCCGGCAATGAGCCACACCTGATAGCCGCGGCCCGGCGGGGGAGCCGGAAGGCGGTCGGCGACAATCAGGAGCCCGCGGGTCTGGCTCCAGTAGGCGCGTGAGACCGCGCCGCGCGAGGCGTCGACGCCCGTCAGGTCGACGCGGCGCATGTCGGGCGCCGTGAGGATGGCCACCGCCAGATCTCCCTGCCCGGCGATTGTCGCCAGGCGATCCTCCAGCGCCTCCTCCTCGATTCGCACCCGGGTGAGGGCCTCCTCAATCTCTGCGGTGCGCCGGTAGGACACCGCCAGCAGCGTGCCGAGCCCGAGGATGACCACGGCAGCGGCCGCCAGCCAGTAGCGCAGTGGGGACGAGGCCCCCCGCGTCTGCCATTCCCCGTCGCCGACCGCGCCACTTGGTGCGGCGTGCTCTCTAGAGAACTCAGCGAGCACCCGCTCACGCAGGGCGGACGGTGCGGTAGCGGCGGGCGCGGCGAGGGCCAGGTGATGGAAGGCGTGCGCGAGTTCCCGCGTCTCAGTGGCACATTCGACGCAGGACGCCAGGTGGGTCTCGACGTCGCGACGTCCGGCAGCGTCCATCTCCCCCAGCACGTAGTCGGTGAGCAGCGCCTTGACGGCGTCGTGGCGGTCCATCACGTTCGGAGCCTCTCGCGCAGCGTCAGGAGCGCCGCACGGATGCGTGTTTTCACGGTGCCCAGCGGCTGGGCCAGCCGCATCGCGATCTCGGTCTGCGTGAGCCCTTCGAAATACGCGAGCTCGATGGCGGTGCGCTGCGCCGCGGGGAGGCCCCCGACCGCCTCGCGCACCCTCCCCGCCTGTTCGGCGGCCAGCAGCAGGTCCGGCGGCGGGGCGCCTGCGGCCACCAGCGTGTCCGGCAGGACCGCGCCCCCCAGGTCTGGCCGCGCCTTGTTCGAACGGAGGTGATCGAGCGCCCGGCTCCTCGTTATGACCAGGAGCCAGGCCGCCAGGTTGCCGCGGGTGCGATCGTAGCGGGAGGCCATCCTCCACGCCTGCGAGAAGACCTCCTGCGCCACGTCCTCCGCGGCCTGCTCGTCGCGAAGGATCCGGCGGGCGAGCCCCAGCACCTGCCCGACATGCCGATCGTACACGTCGGCCGCGGCACGGCCGTCGCCGGCGGCAAGGCGAGCCATCAGGTGCCCGTCGGGGTCCGCTGTGTCCGCGATCTGCAGGGCTGATTTCCTCGTTACTCTCTACTACGGCTCGTCCGTGCCCGCGGATGTCCGCACTCCTGGACGACCGCCGTCACTCTACAGCAGAACGCGAGCTGTAGCCGAACGCGACCTGTGCAAGGGGAGCTCTTTCGCCGCGGTACACCCATTGCAATCCCGGCCGCCATGGCCAAACGTCAGGCAACAATTGCGTCGTGTGTTCTTCTCGCCGTTCTGGCTCTCCCGGCGACGCCGTTCGCCCAGGGGGGCTACTTCGGGCGTAACAAGGTCCAGTACCAGCAGTTCGACTTCCAGGTGCTGAAGACCGAGCATTTCGACATCTACTTCTATCCGGAAGTTGAAGAGGGCGCCCGGATGACCGCGCGAATGGCGGAGCGGTGGTACGCCCGCCTCTCGAAGCTGCTGAACCATGAGCTTCGGGGACGGCAGCCGCTGATTCTCTATGCGAGTTCCCCGCACTTCTGGCAGACGACGGCAATCATGGGGGAAATCGGGGAGGGCACCGGAGGGGTCACCGAGGCCTTCAAGCGTCGGGTGGTGCTGCCCATGGCCGGTCCGATTCAGGCCACGGATCACGTGCTCGGCCACGAGCTCGTGCACGCCTTCCAGTACGACATCACCAACACCAACGTGAGCTCCGGCACGGGTGGCGCGCTGTCGCTGCCGCTGTGGTTCATCGAAGGTATGGCTGAGTAT
>Ga0183260_10000550_pt1 | contig 31750 bp, 32 predicted proteins | sample AntDrymUQ4972206_2_FD_129768 | JGI IMG/M metagenome (GOLD analysis project Ga0183260, IMG submission 129768) | Polar desert sand microbial communities from Dry Valleys, Antarctica - metaG UQ497 (22.06) (version 2) (version 2) | ecosystem: Environmental > Terrestrial > Soil > Desert | place...
AGCGCGATGATCGTGTCGGGCTTCGTCGAGCCGATCACGAAGGAGCTCCCGCTCGAGTACGCCGTCGAGATGAACAGGCTGATCCAGCTGCAGATGGAGGGCTCGGTTGGCTAGCCCGGTGACGGGCCTCGACTTCGTCGGCGTCCCGTCGACCGACTGGAAGAGATCGCGGGTCTTCTACGTCGACACGCTGGGGCTGCGGCCCGACGACACCGGCGACTCCGAATTCTGGGTCGGCGAGACGTGCTTCGGAATCTACGAGCCGGCCACGTTCGGGATGGAGTTCGCGCCGCAGAAGAACGCGCACCTCGCGCTGCACGTCGAGGACATGGCCGCTGCGCGCGCCGAGCTCGAGGCGAAGGGCGTCGAGTTCCAGGGCGAAACCTTCGACACGGGCGTCTGCTACATGGCGTTCTTCCAGGATCCCGACGGCAACGACCTGATGCTCCACCACCGCTACGTGCCGCGCGAGCCAGGGCGCAGCGACTCGTGATCACCGTCGAGCGGACGGACTTCGTGTCCGTGCCGGTCGCGGACATGGCGCGGTCTCGCCAGTTTTACGGCGAGACGCTCGGCCTACCGCCGGTCGGTGACCCCGAGGGCGGCTGGCCCGAGTTTCAGCTCGGCGAGAACGTCTCTCTGTACCTGATCGACCCGACGAACGTCGGCCAGCAGTTCACGGCGCCGCACACCTCGCACATCGCGCTCCGCGTCGCGGACGTGGCCGCTGCCCGCGCCGCGCTCGAGGCGAAGGGCGTCGTGTTTCACGGCGATGTCCTGGACACCGGCGTCTGCCACATGGCTTTCTTCAGCGACCCGGACGGCAACGCGCGGATGCTGCACCGGCGCTACGCGCAGCACGCCTGATGGAGATCGAGCACGTCGACTTCGTGTCGTTCCTGACACAGGACATCCAGCGCGCGCGCGGCTTCTACGCGGAGACGCTGGGCTTGCCGATCGAGACCGAGGGCGAGAGCGACATGGAGTTTCGCTGCGGCCAGGTGACGCTCGACATCTTCGATCCGTCGAGCATCGGCCAGCCGTTCGCGCCCTCGCCTGCCGGCCTGGCATTGCGCGTCGCCGACGTCGAGGCCGCCCGCGCCGAGCTCGAGTCGAAGGGTGTCGCGTTCGACGGCGAGACCGTCAACACCGGCGTCTGCCACCAGGCCTTCTTCCGGGATCCCGACGGCAACTCGCTCATGCTGCACCGCCGGTATGCACCTGTCGGGGGAGGCACCGATGGCAGCTGACGTCGTAGGGAGCGGCACGCAGGAGGATCCGTGGATCCTGAAGACGCCGCCAGGCTCGTTGGAGTACCGGATGTACCGAGACGAGTCGGCCGATCCACCGGCGCTCGTCTGCCAGGTGGGCTCGACGAAGCTGAGCTACCACCTACGGGCGATCGACGACTTGCACGCGATGTTGAAGCAGCACGGTGACCGGATGCCGCTCGGCTCGGCAGACGAGCAGAAGCCTGCCGCCGAGGGGACGGTCGAGGCCTGGGGCCGCGCGGACGACAATCCTGTCGGCGGCTGGTACGGCCTTCGCAAGGGCTACCGGGGGCGGTTCGGCATGTATCTGCCACCGCTGCTCGAGGCGCTCGGCCTGGCCGAGCTGACGCACGAGCCCCGCAACAACCGGATGCGTGCGCTGTGAGCCGCGCGGAGGCGATCGAGCGCTACCGTGCGCTGCCGCTGCCGACGACGAAGGACGAGTCGTGGCGCTTCACCGATCTGAAGGGGTTCGATCCAGAGACGTTCTCGGCGAACGGCGCGACCGAGGCTGCCGCCGCGCCGGCGCTGCTCGAGCTCGAGGCGGCCGGCGTCGTCCGCGTTTCGGAGTGCGGCCTCCAGATCGACCGCGCACCCGAGGGGATCCGCTTCGAGGCGCTGGCCGATCACCCGCACCTCGGCGAGCTCGTCGGCTCGAACGAGAAGTTCGCCGCCCACAACGCCGCCGAGTGGAAGCACGGCCTGCTTGTGCACGTGCCGAAGGGCGTCGTGCTCGAGCAGCCGCTGCTCGTGCGGATCGTCAACTCGGTCGAGGGCGGCTCGCTCTTCTGGCGCCTGCTGATCGTCGCGGAGCCCGGCAGCCGCTTCTCGGTGATCGAGGAGTACGCCTCGACGACGCCCGAGCTCTCCGGCTATCTCAACGCCGCGGTCGAGATCTTCGTCGGCGACGGCGCCAGAGTCGAGTACGTCTCGGTGCAGAACGTCTCGCGGCAGACGTGGCACTTCGGCACTCACCACGCGCGGGTCGAGCGCGACGCCGAGCTCGACTGGGTCGCCGCCGGCTTCGGCTCGAAGATGGGGAAGATCAGGATCCAGAACGACCTCGCCGGCCAGGGCGCGACCTCCCGCGTCACGGGCGCGTACTTCGCCGACGGGGACCAGCACCTGGACTACGACACCTTCCAGGAGCACATCGCGCCGAACACCACCTCGGACTTCGCCTTCAAGGGCGCGCTCCGCGACGAGTCGACGGCCGTCTGGCGGGGGATGATTCGGGTCGAGAAGGACGCGCAGAAAACGAACGCCTACCAGGAGAACCGCAACCTGCTGCTCTCCAAGCAGGCGCACGCCGACTCGATCCCGGGCCTCGAGATCCTCGCCAACGACGTCCGCTGCACACACGGCGCGACGCTCGGCCAAGTCGACCGGGAGCAGCTCTTCTACCTGATGGCCCGCGGCCTCTCTCGCGGCGAGGCCGAGCGCCTGATCGTGCGCGGCTTCTTCCAGGACGTGCTCGACCGGATCGAGCTCGAGCCGGTGCGCGAAGCGCTGGGCGCCGCGCTCGAAGCGCGGATCCCCTAGGCCTGACTGGTCGGCGCAGGATGAGCATCCGCGGAAGCGGCTGCTCATCGCGCGAAGATCCCTGAAGGGGCCGCTTCGCGGCCCAAGAGCACGCACATCCGTCAGGCGAAAGTCTTGACGACGCCGATCACGTGGCCTTCGGGGTCGGTGAACTGGCCGAGCTCGACCATGTCCATGATCTTCTCCGAGCCCATGATCCGCGTTCCGCCGAGGCTCTCCGCCTTCGCGAGCGCGGCCTCGACATCCGGTACCTCGACGTAGAAGGTGACGTGGCCGTCGTAGCCCTCCGGCCCCGCGCTGACGCCGCCGCCGATGCCGACGCCGTCGGTGTTGACGTTTCCATCGCGCCCGACCATGCCGTACGCATCGGGTTGTCGGCGTTGATCTCCCACCCGAACAACTCCGAGTAGTAGCGCTGGAGTGCCTTTCCATCCTTCCCGACGATCTCGAAGTGAACGACCGGCTGTCCCATGATCTCTCCTTCGGGTCGTGAAGCGACTGTTACCGGGTAGACCCCGGTCAGCCGCGGAACTCATCGGCGACTTCACGGCGCGTGGCGGATCGATTCCCGGTATCAATTCGGCTGTGCGGGCCGCGCCACACCGAGGAAGCCCGCGACGGGGGGTGCTTGCGATCGCAGTTGTCGTCGCAGCGCTTGCCGGCGGGCAGGCCGAGACGGCGGCGACGAAGACGGCGGCTTGCGCGCCGCCGCGGGTGACGGCGGCTCACACGAGGCGGGTCGAACACGCGCTGCGCACCCACCACGACGTCTGGGGCAACGCGCTCCTCAACGCACCCGGCGGCCCGAGCTACGAGGACGCGCAGCGTCTCCTGCCGCCACTCCTCTACGCGCGCGCCCCGGGGAAGCGGCCGCTCACGGAGTCCGGCGTCTACTACCTCCCGTTCGGACAGCCGCTCGGCGCGCGCGGCGCCGGCTCGATCGCGCTGCACGTCGCCGATGGCAGCCAGGTGATCGCCGAGCGCGTCGGCGGCCGGCGGCTGACGATCCTTGTCGGCAAACAGGGCCGCGAGCGCTATGGCTCATGTCTCTCACGCCTCGGGCAGGCTCGTCTCGCCGACGGCTACCAGCCGATCATGTCGACGACCTACACCGACTCGGCGCGCGTTCGGTACCGCCAGGAGTCGTTCGCGGCGCAGACGTCCGAGACCGGGTCGCTCGTCAGCTTCATCCGGCTTGACGTCGATGCGAGCAGCTCCTCGGCGAGGACTGTCCGGCTCCGGCTGAGCCCGTCGCTCGGAGGGCTGCGGAGGCGCGGCAACTCGCTCGTGCGCCGTGGCTCGACCTTCCTGGCGTTCAGCCCGGGGGCCGTCGTCAAGCGCTCGGCGCTCACGTACGAAATCAGGCGCGGGACGAAGCAGACGGTGTTTCTGGCGTGGGTGAACTACCCGGGGCGCCGCGGGCTTGCCATAGACGCCGCGCGCTACGAGAGCGCCCGCCTGGGAGTCCGCGCCTACTGGAACAAACGCCTCACGGAGGGGACGCAGATCCTCGTCCCCGAGCAGCGAGTAAACGACGCCTACCGCAACCTCCTGATCCAGAACCTTCTGCTGACCTGGCGCTACAGCATCGGTAACCCGTACGAGCAATTCTCGTTCCCGGAGAGCGTCGATGTCGCCGAGGTGATGGGCGAGCTGGGGCACGCCGGCGTCGCGCGCTCGATCATGCGCACGGCGCTGACCCGAAAGGACACGCCGTACCCGAACTGGAAGATGGGCAAGCGGCTCGTCGGCTCGGCGCTCCACTACCGCCTCACCCGTGACCGCGCCTATGTCGACGGAGCGACGCCGATCTTGCAGCGGTACGTCGATGAGCTCGGCCGACAGATCGGCGCCAGCGACACGGGACTCCTCGGGCGCGAGCGCTACTCGTCCGACATTCCGGACCAGGTGCTCGGGCTGCACTCGCAGGCGACGGTGTGGCAGGGCCTGTACGCGATGGGTCGGGTGTGGGCGGAAACGGGGCAAGGGGAGCTCGCCCGCCGCTCCGAGGCGCTCGCGATCCAGCTCGAAGCGGGCCTCCGCCGTGCGGTCGCCTCCTCGCAGCGCCGGCTCGGCGACGGCTCGCTGTTTCTCCCGGCCCGTCTGCTCGACGGCGAGCCCGCTTACGACTCCCTGACCCAGGCGCGGCTCGGCAGCTACTGGAACCTCGTCATGCCGTACGCCCTCGCTTCGGGTCTCTTCGCTTCGGGGAGCCCGGAGGCAACCGGGAGCCTCCGGTACGTGCTCCGCCACGGCTCGCGGCTGCTCGGCGTCGTCCGGGCGGGCGCGTACGCGCTCTACAGCGATCCGGTCTACCCGACCTCCGGCACCGACCAGGTCTACGGGATCAACGTCGCGCGCTTCCTCGCCGACAGCGACGCCGCCGATCAGCTGGTGCTCAGTCTCTACGGCTCGCTGGCGATGGCGATGACGCCGAACACGTTTGTTTCCGGCGAGGCCGCGAGCGTCGCGCCCCTCGCCGGCAACCACTTCCGCTCCATGTACCTGCCGCCGAACGGGGCGAGCAACGCGGCCTTTCTCCAGACCCTGAGGTCGCTGCTCGTGCACGAGACCCGGGATGCCGAGGGAACCCCGGTCGGTCTAGAGCTCGGGTTCGCGACGCCGCGGCCGTGGCTCCGCCCGGGCCGACGGATCGTGGTGCGGCGTGCAGCGACGAGCTTCGGCCCCGTCTCGTACTCGATCGAGTCGCGCACCGACACGATTCTCGCGACAGTGGAGGTGCCGAGGCACCCGGCGCCAAATTCGCTGAAGCTGCGGCTCCGCCTGCCCCGCGGCCAGCAGATCGGGTCGGTGGCGGTGAACGGCAAGTCGGTTGAGACCACTGCGAGCGAGACGATCGACCTGAGTGGCTTCGGCGATCGCCTCGAGGTGATCGTCCGTTACGGCAGCCGCCGCCCCGCGTCGTCGGCCGGCCGGACCGCGGTCAAGCGACTGCGGATTCGGTACGTCGCGCACGACGGCCGCCCCAGTGACGCGTACGTGGTGCTGCCTTCGTGGTACGGGCCGGCCGCCAACCCGCCGCTGCCCTTGATCATCTCGCCGCACGGCCGCGGGCTGGGCGGGCGCGCGAACTCGCACCTGTGGGGCAACCTGCCCGGCCGAGGCTCCTTCGCCGTGATCAACCCAGACGCCCGCGGCCGGCACGTCGCCGGCCATTCGTGGGGCTACGCCGGACAGATCGCAGACCTCGCTCGGATGCCCCAGATCCTGCGAACGACGCTCCCGTGGTTGCGGATCGACCGAAGCAGGATCTACGCGTTCGGCGGCAGCATGGGCGGCCAGGAGACGCTCCTGCTCCTCGCGCGGTATCCGAAGCTGCTCGCCGGCGCGGCAGCGTTCTCCTCCGTCACCGACCTGGCGCTCCAGTACCGCAATTTCAATCGTCTGCAATGTAAGAACGCGTGTCGGACCCTGCTCGGCAAGCGGTTCGGGTCGAGCCTGCGGAAGCTCGCGCGCCGCGAGATCGGCGGCGGCCCGGGCAGGTATCCCGGTGCCTACGCCGCCCGCAGCCCGATCACCCACGCGCGTGCCATTGCAGGTTCCTGCGTGCCGCTGCAGCTGTGGTGGAGCGTCTCCGACCAGATCGTCGTCGACCAGCAGTCGCAGACCGGCAAGTTCTTCTGGGAGCTGCGCCAGCTGAACCCCGGGGCAAACGTCGAGGCGTTCGTCGGCTTCTGGATCCACTCAGCCGAGATGCGCGCCCGCACTGGGCTCCCGCTCGCACTCTCCAGGTTCGGGCTCCTCCCCGCCGCGCGAGCGTGGCAGAGCCTCCGCCGCGTCCGGCCGATGCCGGGTACCACCTGCACGCGGGATTAGAAACGACCTGCTCAGTGCTCCGCAGCCAGCCGGATCCCGAAGGCGACGAGGATGGTGCCGGTGATCGCATCGAGCGAGCGGCGGATACCCGGGCGGCGCAGCAGGCCGCCGGCGTGCGCAACGGCAAACGAGTACGCGGACAGCCAGGCGAGCGTAAGCGAGCAGAAGAACAGCCCGAGGGCGAGCAGGCTCCAGAAGGAGCTCCCGAACTGCGGCAGCAGGCTCGTGAAGAAGACGGCCATCTTCGGGTTGCCGAGGTTGCTCAGTAGGCCCTGGCGGAACGCGCGGGGACGAGCGGGCGGCGAGCCGGCGGCGCGGTCGACGGCCTGGGCGACGGGGCAGATCGCATTACGCAGCGCCTGGAGACCGAGGTAGACGAGGTAGGCGGCTCCTGCGAGTTTGAGCGCGACGAAGACCGGTTCCGACGCGACGAGCAACGCTGCGAGGCCGATGCTCGCGGCCGCCGTCCAGCACGCCTGCCCGGCGGCGACGCCCCCTGCGGTCGCGACACCGGCGGGCCGACCGCCGAGCAGCGTGTTCCGGACCGTCAGCGCCGTGTCCTGGCCAGGTGTGACGATCACCAGGATCGCGATCCCGAGGAAGGCAGCGAGCTCGCCCACGACCGAACGCTAGCGGCCCAGACCGGCGCGGAGCGCCCTGACGACCCGCTTCAACGACCAGAAGAGAAAGAGCGCGCCGAAGAGGGAACGGATCGAGTCGCGCGAGAACGGCGTTCGCCGCGCGAGCGGCCGCTCCAGCTTCCTGACCAGGTCGCCGCGAGACCCGTAGACCGCCGCGTGCGTCATCCGCTTGAACCGGTTCACGCCCGCACCGTTCCCCGTGTGCCCCTCGCTTACGCCTCCTGAGCTCCCCAGTCTGCCGGCGCCACGTCGCGCACGTGCATCGCGAACGACCAGAGGTGGCCCTCAGGGTCGTAGGCGTCATACCGCCGGTCGCCGTATTCCGTGTCATGCGGCTCCAGCCGGATCTCAGCCCCGGCGGCCTGCGCCCGCTCGTAATGGGCATCCACGTCGTCGACATAGACGTGCATCTGCACGGTGACGCCGCCGCCGCGCTTCGGGTTGCGGTACTCGTCGCCGGGGTCGCCAAGGTAGATCGTGCCGTCGCCGACCTGCATCTCCGCATGGTTCACCGAACCGTCCTCGGCGTTGAAGCGCAGCTTCTCGGTGAGCCCGAACGCGCGCGAGAGCCAGTCGAGCATCGTCGCGACGTCCTCATAGAGCAGGTACGGCGTGATCGTCTGAGGCACGCGCCGATCTTACGCCAACCGTGCGTCAGCCGAGCCAGCGTCGCTTCTTCGGCCGCAGGCCCGCGTCCTCGCCCAACGCCCGCGCCGCCTCGACGAGGTCGTCCGCCTCGAGCGTCGTCACCTCGTCGCGGCCGAGCTCCTCCAGCGCCCTCCCCTCGACGCGGGCCAGCCGGAGCGCCTGCCGGTTCAGCGCCTGCTCGAAGATCGTGCGGGCGTAGCGTGCGTTGCCGAAGCCCTCGCCGCGAGCTGCCCCGCCGAAGATCCGCTCGAGTGCCTCGTCTGCGCCCGAACCGAGCTCGTACTGGTGCTCAGCGGCCAGCCGGCGAGTGATCTCGAGCAGGTCGCCGGTCGAGTAGTCCGGGAACGAGAGCTCGCGTGCGAAACGGGAGCGCAGGCCCGGGTTCGAGTCCAGGAAGCCGCGCATCAGGCGGGGGTAGCCGGCCACGATCACCACAAGCCTGTGGCGGAAGTCCTCCATCCGCTTCAACAGCGTTTCGACGGCCTCGGCGCCGAAGTCGAGCCGGCCGTCGCCGCCACCAGGCGTGAGCGCGTACGCCTCGTCGATGAAGAGGACGCCGTCGAGCGCGCGCCGGATCGCCCGGTCGGTCTTGATCGCCGTTTGACCGACGTACTGGCCGACGAGTGAGGCCCGGTCGACCTCGATCAGGTGCCCCTTCTCGAGCAGCCCCATCGCGCCGTACATCTCCGCGAGGAGGCGTGCGACGGTCGTCTTGCCGGTGCCTGGGTTGCCAAGGAAGACCAGGTGCTGGCTCGTCGCAACCTCGGGCAACTGGTGCTCCTTTCGCCGGGCCTGCACCTGGAGGAATGCGACGAGGGCGTGCACCTGCTCCTTGACCGTCGCCAGCCCTACCAGGCCGTCGAGCTCGGCCTGCAGCTCGGCGAGCGGGCGCGGCGGCTGGGCGCGCGGGCCGAGGCCGAGCAGATCCTCGAGCTCGGGGCCAGCGGTACGCCGAAGCTGGTCGCCGATCCGGCCGGCGGCCTCCTTCAGGTTCTCGATTGGATTCGGGGGCACGACCGGGGGTGTACCCGCGTTCAGCGTTCTTCTAGCGCGCGCTGCAGTTCCGTGACCTGCGCCTCCAGCCGCGCGACGCGATCCTCGAGCTGAGTGTGTGGTGAAACAGCACTTTCTGTTTCGCCCGGCGCCTCGGTCTCGCCGTAGCCGCCGAGCAGCTGGACGTACCGGTCCTGGCTATGCCCCGGCCGGCGCGGCAGCTTCTCGACCAGCTCGTGCTCGGCGAGCGTGTCGAGCGTCCTCTGGACGTCCTCGAGCGAGCCGAGCGGGTAGATCCGCTCGACGCGGCTCTTCAGCTCGCCGGATGTCTGCGCGCCGCGGAGCATCAGCACCGCGAGCAAGGCGATCTGGGAAGGGACACGGCCGAGCGCGTCATCGAGGAGGTGCCGGTACTTGGCGACGCGGCTCCCTGGACCGCTCGCGAGCCGCACCCAGCCTCGCCGCGAGAGCTTGTCGATCGCGGTGCGGATCGTCGTTTCGTCGTAGGCGACGACGGGGTCGCGGTTCGTCGCCTGGTTGCAGGCGAGCCGCAGAGCGTTCAGCGAGAGCGGATACTGGTCGGGCGTCGTGCGCTGCTTCTCGATCAGGCAGCCAAGCACCCGGATCTCGACGGCATCCGCGTCCACGCTCAGGACGTTAGCGCGCCAACGGTCAGCGGCGGGCCTGGACGGGCTCGAGCCGGCTGCGCAACGGCCGCGTGCCGATCGAGACCGCGATGCCCGCTGCCACGAGCGCGGCGACGGCGGCGAGCGCGAAGCTCGTCGTGAAGGCGGACTCGGCCGGGACCGAGCTGGAGCCGATCGTCTGCGTGGTTAGGAGCGCGGCGGCGACCTGGCCGCCGATCACTGCGCCGATCAGGCGGACGAGGGTGTTCATCCCGCTCGCGACACCCATCTCGAGCGCGTCTACGTTGTCGGCAATCAGCGCCGCCATCGCCGCGAACGCGGCGCCGACGCCAAGCCCGAGGAGGGCGCTGGCGAGGAGCACCTGCCAGGCTTCGTCGTGCGCGCCGGCGAACATCAGCGCCGCGAGCCCGACCACGAGCATGCCGCCGGCGAGCGCCCACTTGGAGCCGAGCCGCCGTCCGATCATCCCGGCCGCCGGTCCCGCGAAGAGCATCGCCACGCAGCTCGGCAGCAGGAAGAGGCCCGCCTCAGTGGCGCTCGCGTCGAAGCCGTACCCGCTGCCCGAATCGGTCGCGACGAACGCCGGCAGCAGGAGGAAGCAGCTGAAGAGAGCGAAGCCCGAGATCATCGTCGCCACGTTCGTGAGCAGAACGGGACGGTGCCCGAGCATGCGCATGTCGACCATCGGCGAGGTCGTGCGCAGCTCGAAGAGCCCCCAGAGGAGGAGGAGCGCCGCGGACGCGGCGCCGGTCGCGAGGAGCAGCGGCGAGCCCCAGCCCCAGTCCTCGCCCTCGGTCAGCGCGACCATCAGCGAAAGCAGGGCGCCCGAGAGGAGCAACGCGCCGGGCACGTCGATGCGCGAGGGGGAACGCACAGGCGACTCTGGGACGTAGCGGTACACCAGCAGGATCGATGCCGCGACCGGGATCGACCCGAGCACGAAGAGCCACCGCCAAGAGAAGTTGTCAACGATCAGACCCGAGAGCACGATCCCGAACCCGCCGCCGACCCCCCACACGGAGGAAAGGAGGCCGATCCCCACCTTCACCCGCTCGGGCGGCAGCTCGTCGCGGATGATCGCGAAGCTGAGCGGGAACAGCGCGCCGCCCGCACCCGCGAGCACGCGGAACGCGATCAGCGACCAGAGATTCCACGCGGCGGCGGCGCCGAGGCAGCCGACGAGAAAGATCGAGAGGCTGATGAGCAGCATCCGCTCCTTGCCGAACTGGTCTCCCAGCCGGCCGAGGATCGGCGTTGTCACTGCAGCCGAGACAAGGAAGCCCGTGAGCACCCAGGTGACCCAGGCCGTGCTCCCGCCGAGCTCGTCCTGAAACGTCTGCAGCGCCGGAAAAACCATCGTCTGCTGCAGGGCAAACGCGGTCCCGGCGAGCGTGAGGATGCCGAGAGTGACGTTGTGGTGCTGGCGGTGCGGCTGCATCCGGAGCTACGCCCGGACGAGCGGCTTGTACTTGATCCGGTGCGGCTCGAGTGCCTCGGCGCCGCGGGTCTCCGTGACCCAGGCCGCGTACTCCTCGTGGCTGCCCTCGAACCACGTCACCTGGCTGTCGCCCTCGAAGGCGAGGATGTGCGTCGCGATCCGGTCGAGGAACCAGCGATCATGGCTGATCACGACGGCGCAGCCGGCGAAGTCGAGCAGCGCGTCCTCGAGCGCCCGTAGCGTGTCGACGTCGAGATCGTTGGTCGGCTCGTCGAGGAGGAGGACGTTGCCGCCGCTGCGGAGCAGCTTGGCCAGGTGAACGCGGTTCCGCTCGCCGCCGGAGAGATCGGTCACCCGCTTCTGCTGGTCCGAGCCCCTGAAGTTGAACCAGGACACGTACTGGCGCGAGTTCACCTCTTTGTTGCCGAGCTCGATCAGGTCCTGGTTGCCGGAGATCTCCTTCCAGACCGTGTTCGCCGGGTCGAGGTCGGCGCGTGCCTGATCGACGTAGGCGAGCTCGACCGTCTCCCCGATCCGGAGGCCGCCGAAATCGGGCTGCTCCTCGCCGGCGATCATCCGGAAGAGCGTCGTCTTGCCGGCTCCGTTCGGGCCGATCACGCCGACGATCCCGCCCGGCGGGAGCGAGAAGGTCATGTCCTCGACGAGCAGGCGGTCGCCGAACCCTTTCGCCACGTGCTCGGCGTCGACCACCACGTCGCCGAGCCGCGGCCCGGCCGGAATGTGGATCTCGACCTTGTCGAGCTTCACGTTCTGCTCCTCGGCGAACAGCTTCTCGTACGCGGTCACGCGCGCTTTCGCCTTCGCGTGCCGCGCCTTCGGGCTCATCCGCACCCACTCGAGCTCGCGTGCCAACGTCCGTCGGCGCGCCGACTCAGTCTTCTCCTCGACGGCGAGCCGCGCCTGCTTCTGCTCGAGCCAGGACGAGTAGTTTCCCTCGAATGGGAGCCCCTTGCCGCGGTCGAGCTCGAGGATCCAGCCGGCCACGTTGTCCAGAAAGTACCGGTCATGGGTAACGGCGACGACGGTGCCCTTGTACTGCTCGAGGAAGCGCTCGAGCCACGCGACCGACTCGGCGTCGAGGTGGTTGGTCGGCTCGTCGAGGAGAAGCAGGTCCGGGGACGAGAGCAGCAGGCGGGCTAGGGCGACTCGGCGGCGCTCACCGCCCGAGAGCGTGGTCACGTCGCGGTCGCCCTCCGGGAGGCGAAGCGCGTCCATGGCGCGGTCGAGCGTCGCCTCGAGCGACCAGGCGTCGTGCCGGTCGACGAGCTCCTGCACCTTGGACTGCTCGGCGAGCAACGCGTCGTAGTCCGCGTCCGGCTCCGTGAACCGAGCCGAGACGGCGTTGAAGCGGTCGAGCAGATCTCGCAGCTCGCGCACCCCGTCCTCGACGTTCTCGCGCACGTTCTTCTCCGGATCGAGCTCGGGCTCCTGGGCGAGCATGCCGACGGTCGCACCCGGCGCGAGCTCGGCGACGCCGCTCGACGGCTCCTCGAGGCCGGCCATGATCCGTAGCAGCGTCGACTTGCCGGCGCCGTTCGGGCCGAGCACGCCGATCTTCGCGCCCGGCAGGAACGACAGCGAGATGTTCGCCAGTACCTGCCGGTCGGAACCGTAGAACTTGTCCGCCCGGTACATCGTGTACACGTAGTCGCTCATCCGTTGCCCATCGCAAGGGGGCACGATAGCCATAGGCTGCGCGGATGCCCGAGCTGACCTTCGAGGACTTTGAGGCGGGGCAGGTGCACGAGCTCGGCAATCACACCGTCTCCGAGGACGAGATCGTCGACTTCGCGCGCCGGTGGGACCCGCAGCCGTTCCACGTCGACCTCGAGGCCGCCTCGGAGTCGCAGTTCGGGGGCTTGATCGCAAGCGGTTGGCACACGTGCGCGATGTGGATGCGCCTCTACGTCGACTCGCTGCTCGGCAGCGCCACGGGTCGCGGCTCGCCGGGAGTCGAGGAGCTGCGCTGGCTTGCGCCCGTGCGCCCGGGCGACACGCTGACGGGGCGGCTGACGGTGCTCGAGACGACGTCGTCCGAGCGGCGCCCCGATCGTGGCACAGTCCGGATCCGGGGCGAGATGGTCAATCAGGATGACGTCACCGTGCTCTCGATGGTCTCGCGCGGCCACTTCGGCCGTAAGCTTCCTGAATGAGCGTCGCTCGCCTTCGGCTCGCTCTCGTGGGGGAAACCATGTTCCCCCCACGAGCCCCCTTCTTTTGTCATGTGGGGGAGCTCTTTTTGTCCGAGAGCCCCCGATGCGGGGCATCGGCGGCTCCGTCGGGGGAACCTCCGCGGTTCCCCCCAGCCCCCTCCTCGGCGCGCGACTACGTCACGCGCCCAAGTCCCCCCACACCCCCTAAGAACCCGTTTCAGAATGAGGCGCTGTGCCGCCGGAACGCGCTGTGCGGCGCGATCCTTCGTCCTCAGTCGCCCACGTGCTACCAGCATGGGGGCTCCCTGCGTCCTCGGCTCGCACTCGCCCAGCGCGCCCCGTCGACGAGCGATCATTCTGAAACCGGTTCTAAAGCTCACGGGCCGGGGATCGGCCCATGAGCGAGCTGGGCCTCTTTCCGCTCGGGATCGTGTTGCTCCCGTCCGAGCAGATCCCGCTGCACATCTTCGAGGATCGCTATCAGGAGCTGATCGGAGAGTGCCTTGACGAGGAGCGCGAGTTCGGGCTCATCTATGCCGACGACGACGGCTTGCGCGAGATCGGCACGCTCGCGGCCGTCACCGAGGTGCTTGACCGCTTCGACGACGGCCGACTCAACGTCGTTGTCGAGGGCCGGGAGCGGTTCCGCCTGCTCGAGCTGACCGACGGCCGTTCCTTCCAGACCGGCCTCGTCGAACCGATCGAGGACGAGCACGACGTTGCCGACCCGGAGGACTCCGCGCACGCACTCGAGCTCTTCCACCGCCTCGTCGAGCTGACCGGAGCGGAGGTGGAGGAGCCGCAGCTCTCGGTCGAGCAGCTTTCGTTCGAGCTCGCAGGCCGGTTCGAATTCGCGCCGGAGCTGAAGCAGAAGCTCCTCCAGCTCACCTCGGAGCGGAAGCGGATGCACCTGCTCGCGGAGCTGCTCGCCGGCGCGGCGACCGCCGTCGAGCGCGAGCAAGAGATCGCAGAGCGCGCTCACGGCAACGGCAAGGTAGACCCACGTCCCTGACGTACCATGACGGCATGGCTGTGACCGCCACGCAGACGCTGGACGTTGAGCGCATCCGCGCGGACTTTCCTTACCTGGATCAGCTCCAGGACGGCAAGCAGGTGGCGTTCCTGGACTCAGCCGCTTCGACGCAGAAGCCGCGGCAGGTGCTCGACGCGATGACGCGGTTCTACGAGACCTCGTACGCGAACGTCCACCGGGGTGTCTACAGGCTCGCCGAGCGCGCGACCGAGGAGCTCGAGAGCGCACGCGAGAAGGTGCGCGCGCTGCTGAACGCGCCCCAAGCACGCGAGGTGATCTTCGTGCGGAACGCGACCGAGGCGATCAACATCGTCGCGTACTCGTGGGGGCTCAACGAGCTGGGGCCAGGCGACCTCGTTCTCGTCACGGAGCTCGAGCACCACTCGAACTTCGTCCCATGGCAGTACGTCGCGAATCGGACTGGCGCGTCGTTCCGCATGCTCCCGCTCGACGAGAACGGGGAGCTCCGCCTGGACCTCCTGGACGAGGTCGCCGGCGGCGATGCCGTCAAGGTCGTCGCCGCGGGGCTGACCTCCAACTCGCTCGGGACGAACAACCCGGTCGAGCAGCTCGCTGAGTGGGCCCACGGCCGCGGCGCGATCATGGTCGGCGACGCAGCGCAGGCCGCACCGCATCGCGCCCTCGACGTCCAGACGCTCGGCTGCGACTTCCTGGCGGTGTCGGGCCACAAGATGTGCGGCCCGAGCGGCGCCGGAGCGCTCTGGGGGCGCGCCGAGCTGCTCGAGCGGATGGAGCCCTTCCTGCTCGGCGGCCACATGATCCGATCCGTCGGCGACGAAAAGACGACCTGGGGCGCGCTGCCGCACAAGTTCGAGGCGGGCACCGCTCCGATGGCCGAGGCGGTCGGGTTCGGAGCGGCGATCGACTACCTGAACGGGGTCGGGTTCGACGCGATCGAGCGGCACGAGCACCAGCTCGTCGCGTACGCGCTCGACGCTCTCGCAGAGCTGCCCTGGGTGGCCACCTATGGCCCACCGGCGGAGCGCCGCGCCGGCATCGTCTCCTTCAACGTCGACGGCGTCCACCCGCACGACATCGCCCAGATCCTCGACATGGATGCCGTCGCGATTCGCGCCGGGCATCACTGCTGCCAACCGCTCATGCGCAAGCTCGGCGTCGTGGCGACGAACCGCGCAAGCTTCTACCTCTACACGACCGTCGAGGAGATCGACCGGTTGGTCGCCGGCCTGCATCGCGCGAGGCACGTGTTCGCGTGACCGAGTTCGACCAGCTTTACAGAGAAGTCATCCTCGACCACTACAAGAACCCGCGCGGCCACGGGTTGCTCGAAGCGCCCGACGCGCTGGCCGAGGGGCAGAACCCGCTGTGCGGAGACGAGGTGACGGTCTCGGTGCGCTTCGACGGCGACACGATCGCCGACATCGGCTTCGAGGGGCGTGGCTGCGCGATCTCGCAGGCCGCGACGTCGATGTTGACCGAGCTCGTCGTCGGCAGGAACGCGGACGAGGTCGCGCGGATGCAGAAGGAGGAGCTGCTCGAGGAGATCGGGATCCCGCTCAGCCCCGTGCGGCTCAAGTGCGCGATCCTCGGCTTCGGCACGCTCAAGGTGGCGCTGCACAAGTCCAAGGGAACGCCGCTGCCGGACGAGTGGACGGGCGGCGACGACCTGACGATCGCGTAGTGGCCGTCGCCGTCGATGTCTGCCCGGTCGAGGAGCTCCCGCCGGGCCACGTGAAGATCGTCTGGTCGGGCCCGATCGCGATCGGCGTCTACAACTGTGGCGGCAGCTTCTACGCGATCGAGGACCGCTGCTCGCACGATGACGGCCCGCTCTGCGAGGGCGAGTGGGAGGAGGACGTGTGCATCGCGATCTGCCCCCGACACGGGGCGCGCTTCGACATCACCACCGGCCGCGCCCTCTCTCTCCCCGCCTACGAGCCGGTCGCGAGCTATCCGGTCCGGATCGAGGACGGCTGGGTCCGAATCGACGTCTGAGTTTCCGACGTCTAAGGCGCCTGCTACATTCCGCTTAACCGCGGAAAGGAGGTGGTCCGGCAGTGGAGATTTCCAGTACGGGCAGTGGAGGTGTCAGCCGGTAGGGACGTGCCCCTAGGACCTGCAAGGGGAATCGTCTAGCCAGCGTAGGGGGCTCGCGGCAGTGTCATTGGATACTGCAATCGCGCCGCTTCAGTAGGAAGCGTCCCTCCCAATCCAGGCTGCTACTGAGACCGAGGGGCCGCATATGCGGCCCCTCGGTCTGTTCTTAGGCGCAAGCTGAGCCCCCGCGGGGGCTCACCGCGCGAAGATCCCTGAAGGGGGCCGCTTCGCGGCCGCAAAAGTCTTCGCTCAAACGTCTTTAGTCGTGGCCCGGCGGAGCTGCTCGCCGAGCGGGACGAGCGGGAGGCCGAAGGTGTCGACCGCATCTGAGTTCGTGACGACGTTGTCGCCGGCCGCGAGCATCGTCAGTTGGTCGCGGGTGACCGGCGGGTTCGGCAGCTTCTCGAGCACCGCCGCCTGGACGCGCATCAGCCCGAAGGGCACGTGGATCGACGGGCGCCACGCTCCCGCGGCCTGCTTCAGCCGCGACCAGAATTCGTTCCAGGTGACGATGTCCGGTCCGCCGAGCTCGAAGGTCCGGTTGGCGGCCTCCGGCTTGACCATCGCCGCCGCGAAGTAGGCGGCCACGTCCTCGACCCAGATCGGCTGGATCCGCTGGGTGCCAGGGCCGACGATCGGCGTCACCGGCGAGAGCTTCGCGATTCGCAGGAACTGCTGCAGCGCGCCCCCACCGCGGCCGAAGACGAAGCTCGGACGGATGATCACGTATTCCAGTCCGGATCCCTTGATCGTCTGCTCCATCGCCCACTTGGCGCGGTAGTAGGGCACGAGGTCCTTCGTCTCCTCGCTCGTCCCGAGCGCCGACATGAGCACGAACCGCTGCACGCCTGCCTCCTTCGTGGCGGCGACGAGGTCGCGGGTCCCCTGCGACATCACGCGCTCGAACTGCTCCGGGCGGCCGGTGATGATCGCGACGAGGTGGACGACGACCTCCTGGCCTTCGACCGCGCGCCGGAGGCTTCCCGGGTCGGTCATGTCACCCTGCACGGCCTCCTGGCAGGGCAGGCCGGCCCGTTGCCAGCTGCCCGGCTCACGCTCCAAGACGCGAACCTGGTGGCCGTCGTCGACGAGCCGCCGGACGATAGACGGGCCGACGAAGCCGGTCGCGCCGGTGACGAGGACTTTCACGACGCGAAGTTCTTCCAGTAGCGGCTGGGCGTCGGCCCCTGCTGGCCCTGGTACTTGGAGCCGAGCGAGCCGGCGCCGTAGGGCGTCTCGGCGGGCTCCGTCATCTGCACGAACGAGATCTGGCCGATCTTCATCCCGAAGTAGATCGTGATCGGGAGGTTGGCGACGTTCGACAGCTCGAGCGTCACATGCCCGTCCCAGCCCGGATCGATGAAGCCGGCGGTCGAGTGGATTAGGAGCCCGAGGCGGCCCAGCGAGCTCTTCCCCTCGAGTCGGGCGACCAGGTCGTTCGGAAGCCGGATGCGCTCGAGGGTTGATCCGAGCACGAACTCCCCGGGATGCAGGATGAACGGGGTTTCGTCGTCGATCTCCACGAGCTCGGTCAGCTCCTCCTGCTCCTGCTTGACGTCGATGTAGGGGTAACGGGAGTTCCGGAAGACCCTGAACCAACGATCGACGCGGACGTCGACGCTGGACGGCTGCACGAGCGCCTCGTCGTACGGATCGATGCCGATCCGTCTCTCGCCGAGCAATTGCTTGATCGTCCGGTCGGAGAGGACCACTACGGGATTCTACGGTCCTCTTGCGAAAGAGAAGTTTTCCACATACCGTTCGCGCGCCCGTGTCGATGCTGTTCGAGCAGATGGAGCCGAACGAGCGCTTTCGGGCGCGGCGTGAGGACGCGCGCCGGAGACGCAGGCGCCGGCGTGCCGTGGCCGTCGGCTTCCTGCTCGCGGTCACCGCCACCCTGGCGGCCGGAGCGAAGTTCGTGATCCGGGACGACCACGCCGCGGTCGTGGGGTCGAAAGAGCCGCCGGCCGTGGCAAAGCCCGTCGCGCAGCGGCCCGCGGCGCCTGTGAAGACGCCCAGGAAGCTTCCCGAGGAGGTCCGCGGGATCCACGTGACTATGGGGCTCGCCTCGCTCGAGGGGAAGCTCGAGGAGTACCTCAAGCTCGTCGACGAGGGGTTGAACACGATCGAGCTGGACGTCAAGGATGAGAATGGCGAGGTGGGCTTCGTCACCTCGGCAGTGCCGCTCGCGCGCGAGGTCGGCGCCGCGAGGCCGTATTACAAGCCGCGCGATGCCGCCCGCATGATCCATGCCAAAGGCGTCTACCTGATCGGCCGCGTCGTCGTGTTCGAGGATCCGCGCCTCTCGGCCGGCCGCCCCGAACTCGCGATCAAGAATCCGGACGGCTCGGTCTGGCGCAACCAGGCAGGCCTCGGTTGGACGAACCCGTACGACAAGCGCGTCTGGGACTACAACGTTTCGCTGAGCGAGGTCGCGGCGCGGGCGGGATTCGACGAGATCCAGTTCGACTACGTTCGCTTTCCCACCGACGGCGACATCGACTCGATCGTCTTCCCGAACAAGACGTCGACGGCGCCCGGCTGGGTGATCGCGGAGTTCGTCCACTACGCGGCCAAGCGGCTGAAGCCGCTCGGCGTGCGCATCTCGACGGACGTCTTCGGCCTCGCTGCGACGCGCGACCTCGGAATCGGCCAGATTCCGAAGCGGATCTCGAAGTACGTCGACGCCGTCTATCCGATGGTTTATCCGTCCCACTACGGGCCCGGCGAGTACGGGCTCGAGGATCCGAACGGCTCACCCGGCCCGACGGTCGAATGGTCGCTCTCGGACTTCCGGCGGGAGCTGAAGAAGAGCGACGCCCAGCTGATCCCGTGGCTACAGGACTTCTCGTACGGCCGCACGTACCGCGCCGCCGACGTCAGAGCCCAGATCGAGGCTGCGCGCCTGATGGGCGCGCGCGGGTACCTGCTCTGGAACCCGCTCGGGATCTACACCCCCGGCGCGCTCGCGCCCGCGTAACACTCGTTACACTCTCGCCGCATGGCGATCGGTGACGTCATGAGGACGCGGGTGGTTGCGGTCAACGCCGACGACTCGGCACGGCTAGCCGTCCTGCGCATGCTCGAGGAAGGAGTCGGCGCCGTCGCGGTCTGCGAGGCCGGAAGGCTCGTCGGCATCTTCACCGAGCGTGACGTCCTTGCCCTGGCCGGCGACGGTACCGACCTCGATGCCGTTCGGGTCGGTGACGTGATGACGCGCGAGCCGTTCACTGTCGACGCTGGCGTCGCCGTCCTCGACGCCGCCAAGCTGATGGGCGAAAAGAAGATTCGCCATCTTCCCGTAGTCGAGGGCGAGCACCTGCTCGGGATGGTCGGCATCCGCGATGTTCTCGGCAGTCTGGTCGAGCGGCTCTGGCAGTCGCACGACGAGGCCGCGCATGACACGGCGAAGGCGCTCTTCAAGAAGTAGAGCTGAGGCTGATGTGAGGTGGTTTTTGGCTGCGGGCGGCCCCCTCTAGGGGTCTTCACGCGATGCGCATCCGCTTCCGCGGAGGTTCCTCTTGCGCCACCTAACACCCGAACGCGCTTCAAGAAGTAGAGCCGAGGCTGATGTGAGGCGGGTTTTGGGCCGCGGGCGGCCCCTTTCAGGGGTCTTCGCGCGATGCGCATCCGCTTCCGCGGAGGTTCCTCTTGCGCCACCTAACACCCGCACGCGCTTCAAGAAGTAGAGCCGAGGCGATGTGAGGCGGGTTTTGGGCCGCGGGCGGCCCCTTTAGGGGTCTTCGCGCGATGAGCATCCGCTTCCGCGGATGCTCATCTTGCGCCAAAAACTACGGCGCGAGCCGCTCTCTCCTCCAGGCGTTCCCGTCGCGCTCGTAGCGGATGCGGTCGTGCAGGCGGTTGGCGGCGTGCTGCCAAAACTCGTAGGCCTCGGGCAGGAGACGAAAGCCGCCCCAGTGCGGCGGCGACGGCACGGAATCTCCGGGAAAGCGGGCTGCGGCCTCGGCGTAGAGGCGCTCGAGCTCGTCGCGGTCGGCGAGCGGCCGGCTCTGGGGCGAAGCCCAGGCTGCGAGGCGGCTGCCCAGCGGCCGAGTGCGAAAGTACGCCTGCGACTCCGCCGCCGGAACACGCTCGACCAGGCCCTCGACGCGCACTTGCCGCCCTAGCGGCTGCCAGTAGAAGAGGAGCGCCGCGTTAGGGTTCGCCGCGAGCTCGCCACCTTTCCGGCTCTCGTAGTTCGTGTGGAAAGCAAAGCCGTGCTCGTCGGTGCGTTTCAGCAGCACCATGCGCACCGACGGCCGGCCGTCGGGTGTCGACGTCGCGAGCGCCGCCGACTCGGGGGCCTCGATACCCGCGTCCCGCGCCTCGTCGAACCAGCGGCAGAACTGCCGCAGCGGATCGGGATCGAGGTCACGCTCGTCCATTGCATGAAGAGTATTCATCTATGCAGGAGCGCCGGTCGTTGAGCTAACCTGAGCTCGTGGCCACGACGAAGACGATCGACATCCGCACCGCGATCCCCGGCCCCCGCTCGCGGGAGATTCTGGCGCGCAAGGAGCGCGTGATCGCAAACGCAAAAACGATCACGCTGCCGATCGTGGCGCACGAGGGCCGCGGAGCAACGCTCACCGACGTCGACGGCAATGTCTTCATCGACTTTACGGGCGGCGTCGGCTGCCTCAACGTCGGCCACGCCCACCCGCGGGTCGTCGAGGCCGCAACCGAGCAGCTCGCGCGCTTCACGCACACGGACTTCACGGTAGTTCCGTACGAGTCCTACGTCGAGCTCGCCGAGCGGCTGCTCGAGCGCGCGCCGTTCCGCGGGCCCGCGAAGGCCGTGTTCTTCAATGCGGGCACCGAGGCGGTCGAGAACGCCGTCAAGTTCGCGCGCCTCTCCACCAGAAGACCTGCCGTGATTGCGTTCGAGGGTGCCTTCCACGGCCGCACGCTGCTCTCGATGACGCTCACCTCGCGCCCGCACCCGTACAAGGTCGGGATGGGGCCGCTCGCGCCCGAGGTCTACCGAGCGCCCTTCCCGCAGGACTACCGCGGCCCCGACGCCCGGACGGCGCTCGCCGAGCTACGACGACTCTTCGTCATGCAGGTGGCGGCCGAGCAGGTGGCGGCAATCATCGTCGAGCCGGTCCAGGGCGAGGGTGGTTTCTTGCCGGCCGGACAGGAGTTCATGGAAGGTCTGCGGTCGATCTGCGACGAGCACGGGATCTGCCTGATCGCCGACGAGGTTCAGACGGGCTTCGCGCGTACCGGCAAGCTGTTCGCGATCGAGCACTACGGCGTCGAGCCGGACCTGATCACGCTCGCCAAGTCGATCGCGGGCGGCCTGCCGCTCTCGGGCGTGCTCGGCAAGGCGGAGCTCATGGACGCGGCGCACGACGGCGCCGTCGGCGGCACCTACGTCGGCAACCCCGTCGCCCAGGCTGCGGCGCTCGCCGTCCTCGACGTGATCGACGAGGAAGGCCTTTGCGAGCGCGCCGTCGCCATCGGCGAGACGCTGCGCGCCGCCATGCTCGCCTGGCAGGAGCATTTCGCAGGAAATGGTCACGGGATCGGCGAGGTGCGCGGGCTCGGCGCGATGCTCGCGATCGAGCTCGTTGCCGACCGTGCGACGAAGCAGCCCGCACCCGAGCTCGCCCAGGCCGTGATCGACGCGGCGATGCAGCGAGGGCTGCTGCTGCTGAAAGCCGGCGTGCACGGAAACACGATCCGTGTTCTCTGCCCGCTCGTCCTCACCGACGCCGAGCTCGACGAGGCGCTCGCGGTCTGGGAAGACGCGCTCGAGCACGTGCTCGGCTAGAGAATGTTGGGCCGTGAAGCGGCCCCTTCAGGGATCTCGCGCGATAGGCATCCGCTTCTGCGGATGCTTATCTTGCGCCAACAAGGGAGAACGATAGGTTGATGGCCGTGAGCCAACTCATCGCGGACCGGTACGAGGTCAAGGAGATCGTGGGCAGCGGTGGCATGTCGAGCGTGTACTGCGCCTTCGACACGCTGCTCGAGCGCCACGTCGCGCTGAAGATCCTCCACGACCAGTACGGCGAGGACGAGGAGTACGTCGAGCGCTTCCGCCGCGAGGCGCGCGCGGTCGCGCAGCTCTCCCACCCGAACATCGTCACGGTGATCGACCGCGGCGAGGAGAACGGCAAGCAGTTCATCGTCTTCGAGCTGATCGACGGCGAGAACCTGAAGGAGCTCGTCGAGCGCGGAGGCCCGCTGCCGGTTCGGCGCGTGCTCGAGCTGGGCCTCGAGGTCGCCCGTGCGCTCTCCTTCGCGCACGGGCAGGGACTCGTTCACCGCGACGTGAAACCGCAGAACGTGCTCCTCAACGGCGAGGGTCGGGCGAAGGTGACCGACTTCGGGATCGTCCGCTCGCTCGACGCCGTCGGGCAGACCGAGACGGGCACCGTGCTCGGGTCGAGCCACTACATCGCGCCCGAGCAGGCTCGCGGCGAGAACGTCGACGCACAGACGGATGTCTACTCGTTCGGCGTCGTCCTGTACGAGCTGCTGGCCGGGGACGTGCCCTATCCCGGCGACAACTTCCTCACGGTGGCGATGAAGCACGTGAACGACGAGGTGCCGAGCGTGCTCGAGCGCCGCCCGGACACGCCGCTCCGGCTCGCGTCTTTGATTGAGAGTTGCATGGCGAAGCTTCCCCCCGAGCGGCCGGGCTCGATGGACGCCGTCGTCGGCGAGCTCGAGTCCTGCCTCGCCGAGCTGGATACGAAGGACGGCGGCGAGGCGACGATGATCGTCAAGGCGAAACCGACAGTGAGGCCGAAGCGAGCTCCGCGGCGGCGCGCGCCGCGCAAACCGTTCCCGATCTGGCCGGCCGTATTGGGCGCGCTCCTGCTGGCCGCGGTGATCGGCGGGATCTTGCTCACGCGCGACGACCCGGACGACCCGGGCGTCGCAGTCGGAGACACCGTTCAGCTCGAGGGTGTAGCGTCGTTCGACCCTCCGCCAGGGGACGGCGAGGAGCACAGCGAGCGCGTCGGGGACGCGAGCGACGGCGACCCCGCGACCTACTGGACGACGGAGCGGTACAACTCGTTCTCGAAGCCGGGCGTCGGCCTCGTGCTCGACGCAGGCGAGCCGCGGGAGCTGTCGCGGCTCGCTGTCACGACCGACACGCCCGGGTTCACAGCGGAGATTCGCGCGGGCGCCTCGCGCTTGGGACCGTTCGACATCGTCGTCGGCCCGTCCCAGAACGTCCGCGCAAGCATGACCTGGGACCTCGACGGGGCCGAGTCGCAGTTCTATGCGGTCTGGATCACCCAGCTCGACCGGGTGGCCCACATCAATGAGGTGAAAGCGACGTAGGATCGCGTCACAGTGAGCACGTGAAGACCGTCGAGCGCAAGCTGGCCCCTCACATACGAGGCGGCTAATACTGCAAGTCTGAGCGCCGCTCGTGGCGCTCGAGCGCCAGCTGGATCAGCCGGTCGAGCAGGTCGGCGTACGGGATCCCCGAAGCCTCGAACAGTCGCGCGTAGACGCTCGTGGCGGTGAAGCCGGGAATCGTGTTCAGCTCGTTCACCACCACCTCCCCGTCCTCCCGCACAAAGAAGTCGACGCGTGCCATCCCCTCGCACTCCGTCGCGATGAAGGAGTCGACGGCGAACGACTGGACGCGGGCAGCGGTCTCGGCCGGGATGCGGGCAGGGACGATGATCTCCGAGCCGCCCGCGTCGTACTTGGCCGCGTAGTCGTACCATTCGGCGTGCGGGACGATCTCGCCGACGACCGACGCGAGCGGGGGCGGACGCAGGTTGCCGAGCACGCCGCACTCGACTTCGGCGCCCGCGACGAACTCCTCCACCAGCACCTTCTCGTCGTGCCTGCGAGCCAGCGCCACGGCCGCCTCGAGCTCGGCGGCGTCGTGTGCCTTCGAGATCCCGACCGACGACCCGAGGCGGGCCGGCTTGACGAACACCGGGTAGCCGAATGGATTCTCGATCTCGTCCCCGAGCCGAAGCGTCGCGTTTCGCGCGACGGGGATGCCGCGGTCGCGCAAGACGGCCTTGAAGAGGTCCTTGTCCATGCAGAGCGCAGACGCGGCCACGCCGGCGCCGACGTACGGGATTCCCGCGAGCTCGAGCAGCCCCTGGACGGTGCCGTCCTCGCCGAAGGGGCCGTGCAGGACAGGTATCACGACGTCGACGGCGCCGAGCGCCTCGGCCGGCTTCGAGGCCGCGAGCACCGGGAGCGTCTCGGCAACACCCTGTGACAACGCGTTCGGCTCGTCGCCGGGCCCGAGCGCCCAGCGACCGTCGCGGCCGATCGCGACCTGCGTCACCTCGTAGCGCGCCGGATCGAGCGCTTCCAGCACCGAGCGCGCGGACGCGAGCGAGATCTCGTGCTCGCTCGAGCGACCGCCCGCGACGACGGCGACGCGGATCCGGCCGCTCACGGGATCGGTTCGGTCGGCGTCGGCTCCGGTGTCGGCTCCGGCGTGGGCTCCGGCGTCGGCTCGAAGCGGCCGACGACGATCACGACCGACGTGCCCTGCTCGGCGTCGCTGCCTCCCTCCGGATCCTGCGAGAGCACGCGCCCGTCGAGGCTTTCGTCTTCGACGATCTCCTCCACGACCTGAGCCTCGAAGCCGGACTCCTGCAGCTGCGCGCGGGCGTCGGCCTCGGTCTGGCTCGTGACATCGGGGATCTGCGACGTCGCCGGGCCTTCGGACACCTGGAGCGTGATCACCGACCCCTTCCCCTGCTGCGTCCCGGCCGCCGGGCTTTGCCCGATCACGATCCCCGCGTCGGCGTCGTCCTCCACGTCCTCCCGGGCGACCGCGAAGCCGAGGCCCTGGAGCTGCGACTGGGCGGACTCGAAGGCGGTGCCGACGACGTTCGGGATCGCGATCGGTCGCGGGCCCTTCGAGACGTTGATCCGGACCGTCGAGTTCTCGATCAGCTCCGTGCCCGGCTTCGGCGCCTGTGCGAGCACCTCGTTCACGGGCTCGAGCGAGTTGACTGTGACCACGTTCGCCTGCAGCTTGGCGCCTACGAGCTCCGCGACGGCGTCGTCCCGGCTCTTACCGACGACGTTCGGGACGCGTGTCTTCGGCTTTCCTCTCGACACGTAGATGGTGACGAGGTTCCCGCGCTCGATCTTGTCCCCCGGGCGCGGCTCTTGCCTGAAGACGATCCCGAGCGCCGCGTCGCGGTGCGGCCTCCGAACGATCAGCTCCTCCAGTCCCGCGTCTTGGATCTGGCGCACCGCCAGCCGCTCCGGCACGCCCTTCACGTCGGGCACGGCCACCGGCTTCGTCTCGCTGAGTTGGGACTGCAACTCCTGGTAGGCGAACCAGCCGCCCACAAGCGCGCCGGCGACGAGCAGCAACGCGAGCAGCCACGGCCAGAAAGACCTGCGCCGCGGCGGCTCGTTGTACTCGTAGTAGCGCCCGGGCGTGTACGTCGTGCTCGCGGGCGCGGCCGGCCCGATCGTCGTGGCCGTCTCGCCGAACTCGGTGCGGGAGAGCACCGTCGTCGCCGCCTCGGCCGTCTCGGCGGAGACGCCGATCCCGCGCGCGATCCGCTCGAGATCGGAGTCCATCTCCTCAGCCGAGTGGTAGCGTTCGGCCGGATCCTTGGCGAGCGCTCGGAGGACGACGTAGTCGAGGTCGCGGGGCACCTCGGGCCGGTGCGTGGAGGGAGGCACAGGCGCCTGCGACAGGTGCTTCATCGCGATCTCGACGGGCGTCTCGCCTGTGAAGGGGACCGACCCCGTCAGCAGCTCGTAGAGGACGATCCCGGTCGAGTAGAGATCCGACGTCTGGTCGACGGGGGCGCCGCGCGCCTGCTCGGGCGAGAGGTACTGGGCCGTGCCGATGATCGACCCGGCCTCCGTCATTTGGCTCGCGGCGCCGGCGCGCGCGATCCCGAAGTCCATCACCTTCACCCGGCCCTCGCCGTCCACGATCACGTTGTGCGGCTTGATGTCGCGGTGCACGATCCCGTTCCGGTGTGCGAAACGGAGCGCCGAGAGGATCTGGCGCGAGTAGTCGATTGCGATCCCGAGCGGCGACGGGCCGCGCGCGACGATCAGCTCCTTCAGCGTCCGGCCCTCGACGTGCTCCATCGCGATGTAGTACGTGCCCTCGGAGTCGCCGCGGTCGTAGATCGAGACGATGTTCGGGTGGGAGAGCCCGGCTGCGTTCTGAGCCTCGCGCCGGAACCGTTCCACGAATTGCTCGTCGCGGGCGTGGCGGTCGTCGAGGATCTTGATCGCGACGCGACGTCCAAGCTCCTGGTCCTGAGCGAGGTAAACGTTTGCCATCCCCCCGGAGCCGAGCTTTCGGCTGATCAGGTAGCGCCCGTCGAAGAGCGTGTCGATGAGGTGGTCGCCGGAGGCCATTGTGGTTTAACTGAGCAGAGCTACAGGTTAGGAGTTCGCCGCGCTCGGGAGCAGTGCCTGCAAGACATCTCGGGCGACTGGAGCCGCCGTTTGACCGCCCGTGGAGTTCTGCTGCTCGACGACGACCGCAAGCGCCACCTGCGGCCGCTTGTGTCCGGCGTAGCTGATGAACCATGTTGTGTTCAGACCCTCGATCCCGGTCTCCGCGGTCCCCGTCTTGCCCCCGACTGTCAGCCCGGAGATTCGCGCGGCGGTGCCCGTCCCGCCCTCAACCGCCTCCTGCATCATTGCCGCGACCGCCCGCGCCGTCTCGGTCTTGACCGCCCTGCCGAGATCCTCGGGCTTCGTGCGGACGACGATCGACCCGTCAGGCGCCACGACCCGGTCGACGACGTACGGCCGCATCACGACGCCGTCGTTCGCGATCGTCGCAGCGAGCATTGCCATCTGCAGCGGCGTCACTAGCAGGCGCTCCTGACCGAAGGCGAACCGGCCGGGGTCGACGTCCGTGTCGACCTCCGGGTCAAACAGCTTCGTTCCCTTGTAGAGCCCGCTCGGCGCCCGCTCGTTGGACGGTGTCTCCAGCGGCGGCGTCGCGTAGAACCCGAACCGCTTCGTGTAGTCGACCAGCTTCTTCGCGCCGAGCTCCTTGCCGATGTTGCAGAAGACCGAGTTGACCGAGTGCTTGAGCGCCGTGCGCAGGTCGAGCCGGCCGAACGGCGACGACGTGTCATAGTTGTTGACGCGCCGGCCGTACACCTCGCAGTAGCCGGGGTCGACGAAGCTCGAGCTCGGCTGGAAGCGGCCGGAGTCGATCGCGGCCGCGGCGGTCAAGACCTTGAAGGTCGACCCGGGGGCATAGAGGCCGGACGTCGCCCGGTTCAGGAGCGCGTCCGGGCGCTTGCAGTCGGCGCGCGTGCCGGTAGCCCGGTTGAAGTTGCCCTCGACGTCGTTCGGGTTGTACGTGGGGGAGGAGGCCATCACCAGCACCTTCCCCGTGTCGGGCTCGAGCGCGACGACTGCGCCGCAACGGCTGCCAAGCGCCTGCAGCGCCGCCCGTTGGGCGCGCGCGTTGAGGGTCAGCCGGAGGTCGTTCCCCTCGATCGTCGCGCCCTTGAGCCGGTCGAGCGTCGTGTCCAGCACGGTCGAGAGGTTCGCGTTCGAGCCCGTCAGATAGTCGTTCATCGAGCGCTCGAGCCCGGTGCGGAAGCGCGACTGCGTCGAGTAGCCGACGACATGCGCTGCCAGCCCGTCCGCGGGGTAGTCGCGGAAGAAGAGCGTCCGCCCACCGACCTTCCGCGCCACGTTGCGCGCCAGTAGTGCGCCCTGCGTCTTGATCTCGCCGCGCTTGATCGTGAACTGCGCGACCCGTTCGATCTGGTTGTCCTGGCGGTCGGCGAGGTCGCCGGCGGCCCAGGCCTGCCAGTACGTCGTGGCGACCACGAGCGCGACGATCAGGCCGACCCCGGCGAGGGCGAGCCGCGTGATTTGCCTGTTCACGCGCGCGCCTGCGCGTTGGCGCGGTGCGAGACGAGTAGCAGCAGGGCCAGCAGGACGAAGTTCGCGACGACGCTCGAGCCGCCGTAGGAGACGAATGGCAGCGTGAGCCCGGTCAGGGGGATCACCCGCAAGACGCCGCCTACGATGATGAAGGTCTGGAGGGCGAAGCCGAACGTCAGTCCCGCGGCGAGCAGCTTCGAGAAGCCGTCGTCGGCCGCCAGCGCGACCCGCATGCCCCGCGCGACGAAGAGCATGAAGACGAGCAACAGGCCGGCGGCACCGACGAGGCCGAGCTCCTGCGCGATCGCGGAGTAGATGAAGTCCGTGTTGAGGAATGGGATGATCGGGTCGCCCGCCGTCGTCGTGAACGTGCCTTTGCCCAGCCCGGTGCCGCCGAAGCCGCCGTTCCCGATCGAATAGAGGCTTTTGACCAGCTGAAACGACCCGCAATCCTGGCGGAGGGCAAGCTCGCCGGTCGAAGCGCAGAGGACCGGCTCGTCCGTCCACGGGTGGAGCCAGATCGTGACGCGCTCCTGTACGTGCCCGACGAACCGGTAGACGGATGCGGCGCCCGCGACGAAGAGCACGAAGCCGGCCAGCGCGAAGGCGGCGCGACCGGTGGCCACGTAGAGCATCGCGAGGAAGATCCCGAACTGCAGCAGCGCGCTCCCGAGGTCGTTCGTCTGCACGAGCACGAGCATCGCGCCCCCCCAGATCAGGAGCAGCGGCCCGAAATCCTTGAGCCGCCCCTGCGCCAGCACCTCGCGCTTGTCGCGCAGGTAGCCCGCGAGAAAGACGATCAGGAAGATCTTCGCCAGCTCGCCCGGCTGGAACTGGAACGAGCCGACCTTCACCCATAGGCGGGCACCGTTGATGGTCTGCCCGATGCCGGGCAGCGCTGGGAGCATCAGCAGCAGGATCGCCGAGATCCCGAACAAGTACTTGTACGACTCGAGCCGCCGATAGTCATGTCGGAGCGCGACGAGGGTCAGCGCGAACAGGCCGACCCCAATCACGACCCAGAGTCCCTGGCGGAGCGCATCGTCTGGGTTCAGCCGGTAGATCATCGTCACCCCGATCGCGGAGAGCAGTGCCGCCAGCGGGAGCAACACCGGGTCGGCGAAGGGGACGGTGTAGCGGGCGACCAGGTGAGCCAGCAGATACAGCGCAACGAAGATGCCGGCGTAGGTGAGCGAGCCCGCGTTGACGAGCGAGGAGCGAGCGATGTAGACGCTTGCAAAGCCGATTGCCGTGAGCAGGCCCACGGCGATCAGGTTCAGCAGCTCTCGGTTGCGCAGAGTCATCCGGTAGCCACGCATCCTGTGAGCACAGTCAGCGGGTGAGCCCCCACAAGGCCAGGACGGCGATCGCAACGAGGAGCAGGACGAGCAGGATCAGCGGCGCCAGCCGCCGGCGTGGACTCTCAAGCGGCCTGGGCTCGGCCGCGAGCTGCTGCAGGTGCTCCTCGACGGCCGCGGCGGAGATCACCGCGGTGTCGACGGCGGGGACAGCGTTGAGCCCGGAGAGTGTGTCTTCGTCGTCCTCCTCGGGCGCGGGCTCCGGCGTGGCCGTCCCGGGCATCTGCGCGGGCTCGGCCGGGTCGCCGCCGCCGGCGATCTGGAAGAGGACGACGGTGATGTTGTCCTCGCCGCCGCCTGCGTTGGCGGCGGCGACGAGGGCGCGGGCGGCGGCGTCGAGGTCGCCGGTGCGCTCGACGAGCAGCGACTGGAGCTCGCGCGGGGAGACCATGTCCGTCAGGCCGTCGGAGCAGATCAGATACAGGTCGTCGGGCTGAGCCTCGACCGTGAACGTGTCCACGTCGACGTCGGGCTCGGTGCCGAGCGCGCGGGTGATCACCGAGCGTTGCGGGTGCGACTCCGCCTCCTCGGGCGAGAGTCTGCCGCTGCGCACCAGCTCGCCCACGAGCGAGTGGTCGTCGGTCAGTTGCTCGAGCTCCCCGGCGCGGAAGCGGTACGCGCGCGAGTCGCCGACGTGGCCGAACGCGATCGTGTCGCCGTCGACGAGCGCGACCGTCATCGTCGTCCCCATCCCCGACGTGGCCTCGTCCTCGCTGGAGCGCTGGAAGACGCGCCGGTTCGCTTCCTGGATCAGGGTGGCGACTCGCTCCTCACCGCGCTCGACCACGCCCTCGTCGGGGGCGGCTTCGTTCAGCACGGCCGCGGCGAGGCCGGACGCGACCTCGCCCGCCTGTGCGCCACCCATCCCGTCCGCGACCGCGAATAGCGGAGGCTCGCAGACGTACTGATCCTCGTTTCGCCTGCGGCGGCGCCCGGTATCGGACACCACCGCCGAGCGCCCGAGCATCAGTCGTCCACCTTGAAGTCGGTTTGGCCGACGCGGACGATGTCGCCCTTCGAGAGCCGGCGCGGGGTCGTCACGCGGGCGCCGTTGACGAAGGTGCCGTTTGTGGAGCCGATGTCCTCGACCCAGAGCCCGTCCCGCTTCGATTCGAAGCGCGCGTGCCGCGCGGAGGCGAAGTCGTCGCCGTCGAGCGGCACCTCGTTCTGGCCGCCACGGCCGATCGCAACCGGCAGCGAGTCGACTGCCACCTCCTCACCGACGTCGAGCGCAGGGCTCTTCAGGACGACCAGCTTCGCCCGCCTCACCGGAGCGAGGCCCAGCGCGGCCGCGTCCGTCGGGGCCATGATCACGCTCTCCGCCGCAGGCCCCGTGCGGAAGTCGCGGCTCGCGCTGCGCACGATCCGCCAGATGAAGAGGTAGAGCAGGACGATGAAGCCGACCTTGAGGATGAGCAGCGCCTCATCGACCGCGATGTTCACGACTGAACGATTCTTCCGAAGACGAGGTCGGTGTCGCCGAGTGTGATCGTGTCTCCGTCGGAGAGCTTCATCCTTTGCACGCGCTTGCCGTTCAGCTCGGTGCCGTTCGTCGAGTCGAGGTCCACGAGCCACCAGAGAGAGCCTTCCCGGCGTAGTTCGGCGTGCCGCCGGGAGACGTTGGCGTCCTCGACCTGTACGTCGCAGTCCTTCGAGCGCCCGAGCACGATCTTGCCACCTTCAACCGCGTGCTTCCGTCCGTTCATCGTCAGCGAGAACGACTCCGGCTCGACCCCGAGCTCGGCGGCGCTAGCGGCCTCGGTCGGCTGCGGCGGCTTAGCTTTATAAATCATCGTCGCCCCGGGCTCGACCTGGGCCGCCGGCTCATCGAGTGCCGGACCGCGCTTGCCTACGGGCTGCACCATCCGCGTTGCGATCCCGAACTCGCCGATGGACAGGTCGGCGTCCGTCTGCATCACGACGTTGGGGGGCGTCAGCAGCGCGTAGCTCTCACGCCGGGCGTGCTCGGCGAGGTAGTCCTGGAGCTCCCCGATCAGTGACCCCTCGTAGCCTGCGAATTGCTCGCGGTCGGCCTCGGAGAGGTAAACCGAGTACTCGTTCGGCACATAGACGCGGGAGACGGAGATCGTGCGGTGCTCGTCCATCTCCTTCGCGAGCTTCCGGGCGAGCTCGACCGGTTGGACGTGCGTCCTGAAGGCTCGCCCGAACATCCCCTCGAAGAGGCCTTCGATCTTCTGCTCGATGCTGCGGAGGACGCTCATCTGGTCGGGGGAACCGTTCCCCCCGC
>Ga0183260_10000551_pt1 | contig 31743 bp, 30 predicted proteins | sample AntDrymUQ4972206_2_FD_129768 | JGI IMG/M metagenome (GOLD analysis project Ga0183260, IMG submission 129768) | Polar desert sand microbial communities from Dry Valleys, Antarctica - metaG UQ497 (22.06) (version 2) (version 2) | ecosystem: Environmental > Terrestrial > Soil > Desert | place...
AGCGCGCCCTGCTCGACCAGACGCTGGTGTCCGGGGTGGGCAACATCTATGCCGACGAGGCGCTGTGGCAGGCCCGCCTTCACTACGCCCGCCCAACCGAGACGCTCCGCCGCGCGGAGGTGGGACGGCTGCTAGCGGCGGTGCGCTCGGTGCTGCAGGACGCGCTCGGCCAGGGCGGCACCTCCTTCGACGCGCTGTACGTCGACGTCGACGGTCAGGCGGGCTACTTCGAGCGCGCGCTGGCGGTTTATGGACGCGAAGACCAGCCGTGCCCGCGTTGTGGCACACCCATCCGGCGCCACCCGTTCATGAACCGCTCGTCGTACGTCTGCCCCCGCTGCCAGCCGCGACCGCGACGCGCGCGGTGGTAAGCCGCGAACCTGCGGTTGACCGCACGGGTCGACGGTGGGACTCTGAGAGGTGGGCCGATCGGCCGATCAGATCCGGCAAACGCCAGCATCCCGGCGGACCCGGCAAAGACCCCCGGTGGAGGGCATCGAATGGCGAAGGCGCTCGTAGGGCACATCGGCGGACACGACCCCCGGCTGGCAAGGGAAGCGCTGGTGCTGCGACGCCGGGTCGCCGATCTGGAGGCCGAGATCATTCGCCTGCAGGACCGCAACGACTCGCTGGCCACCGCGCTTCGCGAGCGGGAGCTCACCACCGAGCTGTCCACCGAGCGGCTGCTGGAGCCCGCGCTGCACTGAGCGTCGCCTGACTGCCCCCAGACCCCCGCCCGACTGCGCGGCGTGGCTGGCCGGCTGACGTACTCCCGCTGGCTAGGCTGCCGGCGACCGTCCCGCCACGGCCGCGGGTAGGCGAGCCCACGAGGAGTCGGGTTTGTACCTCAAGAGCCTGACATTGCGCGGGTTCAAGTCCTTCGCGTCCAGCACGACGCTCGAGTTCGAACCCGGCATCACCTGCGTCGTCGGACCCAACGGGTCGGGGAAGTCCAACGTCGTCGACGCGCTGGCCTGGGTGATGGGCGAGCAGGGCGCCAAGACGCTGCGCGGTGGGCAGATGCAGGACGTGATCTTCGCCGGGACGTCCGGCCGGGCACCGCTGGGACGCGCTGAGGTCGTGCTCACGATCGACAACGCCGACGGCGCGCTGCCGGTGGAGTATGCCGAGGTCACCGTCTCCCGGACCATGTTTCGTGCCGGCGGTTCGGAGTACGCGATCAACGGGCAGCCGTGCCGGTTGCTCGATGTGCAGGACCTGCTGAGCGATTCTGGCATCGGGCGGGAGATGCACGTCGTGGTCGGGCAGGGCCAGCTCGACTCGATCCTCCAGGCGACTCCCGAGGACCGCCGCGGGTTCATCGAAGAGGCCGCAGGCGTACTCAAGCACCGCAAGCGCAAGGAGAAGGCGCTGCGCCGGCTGGACGCGACCGAGGCGAACCTGACCCGGGTCCAGGACCTGCTCGGTGAGATCCGCCGCCAGCTGAAGCCGCTGGGCAAGCAGGCCGAGGTGGCACGGCGGGCGGCCACTGTCCAGGCCGACCTCCGCGACGCCAGGGCGCGGCTGCTCGCCGACGACCTGGTCGGCGCCCGTACGGCGTTCGAGCGGGAGCTCGCCGACGAGTCGGCCCGCCGGGCCAGGCGCGCTGACGTCGAGGCCGCGGTCCTCGCCGCCCGCGAGGACGAGTCTCGCCTGGCCCGGGAGCTCGCCGAGGACGCGGCGGCGTCGGCTCGCGCGCAGGAGACCTGGTATCGCCTGGCCGGAATGCGGGACCGGATCGCGGGCACCGCGGAACTGGCTGGCGAACGGCTTCGGCGGGCCACCGAGGACACCGAGCGCACCGCCGAATCGGTGCGAGCCGACCAGGAGCCGGACGCGCTCGCCGCCGAAGCGGCGAGGGTGCGCGACCAGGAGGCAGCCATCGCGGCCGAGGTGGCGCAGTTGCGCCGCGCGCTCGCCGGCGCGGTCGAGTCCCGGCAGGCGGCCGAGCTGGCTCACGCCGAGGAGGACCACCGGGTGACCAGCCTCGTACGGGAGGCCGCCGACCGGCGCGAGGGCCGGGCCAGGATGCACGGCCGGCAGCACGCGCTGCGCAGCCGGGCCGCCGCGGCGGACGACGAGATCGCGCGACTGGCGACCGCTCGGCGCAGCGCTGACGAGCGGGCCGAGCGCGCGCAGACCGACTTCACCGTGCTGGAGAACCAGGTCGCGGGCCTCGACGCCGGCGAGAGCGGTCTCGACTCGGCGTACGACGCCGCGACGGCGCACCTGGTGGACGTCGAGTCGAGGCTGGGCAAGGCCCGCGAGGAGGCGCAGCTGGCCGAGCGGGAACGCGCCGCGCTGGCCGCGCGCCAAGAGGCGCTCGAGCTCGGCCTGACCCAGCGAGACGGCGCGGGTGCGCTGCTCTCGGATGCCGACGACGAGTCCGGGGTGCTCGGGTCTGTGGCCGCGTTGCTGATGGTGCGACCCGGCTACGAGTCCGCCGTCGCGACCGCGCTCGGGTCGGTTGCGGACGCGGTGGCGGTCGCGGACCTCGGTGCGGCGGTCGGCGCTCTGCGTCGGCTACGCGACCACGACCTCGGCCGGTCCGGCCTGATCGTGGGAGCTGCGGGATCGAGCAACGAATCGCCGCTCCCAGCCGCCCCGCCGGGGACCATTGCCGTGCTCGACGTGCTGGAGGCGCCCGAGGCACTGCGGCCGGCGCTGGCCGCCTGCCTGGCCGGCACGGTCGTCGTCGACGACCTCGATGCCGCCCGCGACGTCGTCAGCGCGCGGCCGGACCTGACCGCGGTGACCCGGGTCGGCGACCTGCTCGGCCGGCACACGGCGGTCGGCGGACCGCCGGGTGGACAGAGCCGGCTCGAGGTGCAGGCCGCGCTGGACGACGCGACCGGCCGCCTAGTCGACGCCACCCAGGACAGCGAGCGGCTGCGCTTCGCGCAGGCCGGTCTGGACGAGGAGCTGGCCGACGCTCGGCTGCGGGCCGATGCCGCGCTTGCCGCGCTGCACGAGTCCGACGCAACGATGGCCGCGCTGGCCGAGCAGCTGGCCCAGCTGTCGGCCACCGCACAGTCGGCTCGGGCGGAGTCCGACCGGCTCGCCACTGCGATCGAGGAGGCCGAGCAGGCCCGCGACCAGCACCTGGCTGGGGTCTTCGAGCTCGAGCAGGGCAGCGCGGACGAGGAGGAAGTAGCAGACGACGACGGCGCCGAGCTGGCCCGCCGTGCCGATGCCGCGCGGGCGAGGCGGGCGGCCGAGACCGAGGCCCGGCTGGTGCTCCGTACCGCCGAGGAGCGGGCTCGCGCGATCACCGGTCGGGCCGACTCGCTCGACCGGGCGGCGCGCGCCGAGCGCAAGGCGAGGGCACAGGTGCTGGCCCGCCGCGCGCAGCGGCTCCGCGAGGCAGCGGTGGCCGACGCGGTGGGGCATGCCGCCACCCGTACGCTCGCCCGGCTGGGCCGGTCGCTGGACTCAGCCGCCGCGCAGCGCGCGGAGATCGACCAAGCTCGTGCCGGCCGCGACGAGCGGTTGCGGGCGGTGCAGTCCCAGGCTCGCGACCTGGATGCCGAACTGGCCCGGCTGACCGACAGCGTGCACCGCGACGAGGTGTCGAGGGCAGAGCAGCGGCTACGGCTCGAGGCGCTGGAGCAACGCGCGCTCGAGGAGGTGGGGCTCGATGTCGACGCGCTCGTCGCCGGTTATGGCCCGGACGTGCCGGTCCCGGCCGCGGACGACGGCGACGAGCCGCGGCCGTACGACCGAGATGTCGAGCTGCGGCGGTTCCGCGCGGCCGAGCGGGCCCTTGCCCTTCTCGGGAGGGTGAACCCGCTGGCGCTGGAGGAGTTCGGGGCGCTCGAGGAGCGGCACCGTTTCCTGGCCGAGCAGCTCGAGGACGTACGACGCACGCGCAAGGACCTGCTCGGGCTGATCAGCGAGGTCGAGGACCACGTACAGCGGGTGTTCGCGGAGGCGTACGCCGACGTGGAGGTGCAGTTCGAGGCGGTGTTCTCGCGGCTGTTCCCGGGCGGGACCGGGCGCCTGGTGCTCACCGACCCGTCCGATCTGTTGGTGAGCGGGGTAGACGTCGAGGCCCGCCCCCCGGGCAAGAAGGTCAAGCGGCTGTCACTGCTGTCCGGCGGTGAGCGGGCGCTGGTAGCGGTCACGTTCCTCGTTGCGCTGTTCAAGGCTCGGCCCAGCCCGTTCTACATCCTGGACGAGGTCGAGGCGGCGCTCGACGACACCAACCTCGGCCGGTTGCTCGAGATCTACGAGGAGCTGCGCGCCAACAGCCAGCTGATCGTGATCACCCACCAGAAGCGCACGATGGAGATCGGCGACGCCCTCTACGGCACGAGCATGCGCGGCGACGGCGTGACCACCGTGATCAGCCAGCGCCTCCGCGACCCCGCCTGACAGTCCAGGCTCCGCTGAGAGGTCACTCTCAGCGGAGCGGGTGCTGTCAGCGGGCGAAGTTGGCCGCCACCGCGTCGCCAAGGGTCTTGTCGACGTTGCGCCAGTAGTCGAACACCCGCTCCAGCATCGGGCCCGACACGCCCTGGGACGCGTGGCCGGTGATGTTGGCGACCAGGCGCTCGCGGGCGGCCTCGTCCATCACCTCGCGCACCAAGGTGCCCGGTTGGCCGAAGTCGTCGTCCTCCGCATGCAGGGAGTACGCCGCGCGCACCATCTCGCCGTCGACCTCCCAGCCGCGGGTGTCGACACCGATCTCGTCCGCGTACGCCCGACCCTTGCTGTTCGGCGCGTAGACGGGCGCGTCACCGGTGTGCTGGTACGTCATCGGCCCGTCCTTGACGTAGCTGTTCACCGGCACCTTCGGCTGGTTGACCGGGAGCTGCAGGTAGTTCGGGCCGATCCGGTAGCGGTGGGTGTCGGCGTACGCGAACACCCGACCCAACAGCATCTTGTCCGGCGAGAACCCGATGCCCGGCACCAGCGCGCTCGGCTCGAACGCCGCCTGCTCGATCTGGGCGAAGTAGTTCTCCGGGTTGCGGTTCAGGGTCATCCGGCCGATCGGGATCTCCGGGTAGTCGCCGTGCGGCCAGACCTTGGTCAGGTCGAACGGGTTGAACCGGTACGACGCGGCGTCCTCGTATGGCATCAGCTGGACCTTGAGGGTCCAGCTGGGGGCGTCGCCCGCCTCGATCGAGGTGTAGAGGTCCTCGATGTGGTAGTCGGGGTTCTCGCCGCGGATCGCCTGCGCCTCCGCCTCGGTGAGGAAGTCCGCGCCTTGGTCGGTCTTGAAGTGGAACTTCACCCAGGTCTTCTCGCCGGCGGCGTTGACCCACATGTAGGTGTGCGACCCGTAGCCGTTCATGTGCCGCCAAGTCTTGGGCAGGCCACGGTCGCCCATCAACCAGGTCACCTGGTGCGCCGACTCGGTGTTCAGCGTCCAGAAGTCCCACTGCATCTCGTTGCTGCGCAGGTGGGTGTGCGGCAGCCGCTTCTGGGACCGGATGAAGTGCGGGAACTTCATCGGGTCGCGGATGAAGAAGACCGGCGTGTTGTTGCCGACCAGGTCGTAGTTGCCTTCGTCGGTGTAGAACTTCAGCGCGAAGCCGCGCGGGTCGCGTGCCGTGTCGGGGTAGCCGAGCTCGCCCGCTACCGTCGAGAACCGGGCGAGCATCTCGGTCCTTGCGCCCTTCTGGAACAACCCGGCCTTGGTGTACTGGCTGATGTCCTCGATGATCTCTAGCTCACCGAAGGCGCCGCCGCCCTTCGCGTGCACGTTGCGCTCTGGGACGCGCTCGCGGTTGAAGTGCGCCATCTGCTCGATGAAGTGGTGGTCGTGCAGCAGGATCGGCCCGTCCTGGCCGACGGTGAGCGAGTTGCGGTCGCTCGGCGCTGGTGCGCCGGTATGGCTCGTCGACCCGGTGGAGTACGCGGAGTCGGCGGAGGTGCTGTCGTTCGGAGTGCTGGGCTGCGGCTCGGTCATGGTCGTCCTCTCCTGAGCAGGCCTCGACCTCACCACACGAGCACCAGCGCAATCAAGGCCGGCCAGTCGGATGCGGCTCCGGGTGCCGGCCGTGACACACTCGTGCCTCGAATCCCCTACCGACCCAGGGAGCCCTGGCTGATGCTGCTTGTCCTGATCTGCCTGCTGATCGCCGTCGTGACCGCCGTCGTGGTGGTCGCCTACGTCGCGTTCCCGCACCAGGGGCGCACGATCCCGCGCGCGCCCAGGCTGACCCGGGCAATGCAGGGCGTGGTGGACCGCGCCGGCCTCGACCCCGACGACGACGAGGCCGCCCACGGCGGGTCGCTGTCCTCGCTGCAGCAGCAGTGGGCCGAGCGGCGCGCCGCGGACAAGGCGGCTCACCGGGCATAGGGGCTCGCCACCGTGACTGCCGTCGAGCTGCTGCTCATCGGTCTCGCCGTCCTGCTGGTGGTCGCGACGGTCTCCGGGCTGCTCCTCCTGCGTGGCAAGCCAACGCAGCCGCGCCAGCCCGACGCGCGGACGCAGGCGCCGGTCCTCGAGCGCCCCGAGGTCGTCGAGGGCCGGCTCGCCCGGCTGCGCGGCCGGCTCGCCCGGTCGCAGGGCGCGCTGGGCCGCGGCCTGCTCACCGTCTTGTCCCGCGACCGGCTGACCGACGACGACTGGGAGTCACTGGAGGACACCCTGCTGACCGCCGACGTCGGCGTGGGTCCCGCCCAAGAGCTGGTCGCCCGGCTGCGCACCCGGCTGCGGGCTGAGTCGGCCGACGCGGACGCCCGGCAAGTGCTGCGGGAGGAGCTGGTGGCGCTGGTCGACCCCTCGCTGGACCGGTCCGTGCACACGAGCGGTCGGGACGGGGGACCGGGGGTGGTCCTGGTCGTCGGCGTCAACGGCACCGGCAAGACCACGACGGTGGGCCGGATCGCCCGGGTCCTCGTCGCCGACGACAAGCGGGTCCTCCTCGGCGCTGCCGACACCTTCCGGGCGGCCGCCGCCGACCAGCTCGAAACCTGGGGCAACCGGGTCGGGGTCGAGACCGTACGGGGCGCGGAGGGGACCGACCCGGCGAGCGTCGGTTTCGACGCGGTGCGCACGGGGCTGGAGCGCGGCGTCGACACGGTCCTGGTCGACACGGCCGGGCGGCTGCACACCAAGGCCGGCCTGATGGACGAGCTCGGCAAGGTCAAGCGGGTGATCGAGAAGCAGGCGCCGGTCACCGAGGTGCTGCTCGTCATCGACGCCACCACCGGGCAGAACGGGCTGGCCCAGGCAAGGGTGTTCCGCGAGGCCGTCGACGTCACTGGAATCGCGCTCACCAAGCTCGACGGCACGGCCAAGGGAGGCATCGTCGTCGCGGTGCAGCGTGACCTCGGCGTCCCGGTCAAGCTGGTCGGCCTCGGCGAAGGACCGGACGACCTCGCCCCGTTCGACCCCGAGGAGTTCGTCGACGCTCTGCTCGGCTGACCCTCCCGCGTTGTCACCCCACCACGGCGCTCTAACGCCGTACGACGGTGACAACTCGCTGAAGGGGTGGGAGGCCGTTAACCGGGACGTAACACCGCGGCGGCAGCCGTCACCTGGGCGCAACACGCACCGAGCGGACCCGAAACCTGGCTGGGCGAGAGTACGAGCCGACCGGCCGGAAGGGAGCCTCGATGAGACACGCCGACACCGCCTGGGTGCTGGTGAGCACCGCGCTCGTCATGTTGATGACACCCGGGCTCGCGCTGTTCTACGGCGGTATGACGCGGGCCAAGAGCGTGCTGAACATGATGATGATGAGCTTCTCCACGCTCGCGCTCGTCAGCGTGCTGTGGGTGCTGTACGGCTACTCGATCGCGTTCGGGGAATCCGACTCGCAGCTGATCGGGAGCCTCGACAACCTCGGCTTCCACGGTCTGAACGGGGCGAGCGTGCTGAGCTTCGCCGCGTTCCAGCTGATGTTCGCGATCATCACCCCGGCCCTGATCAGCGGCGCGGTCGCCGACCGGGCCAAGTTCCTCGGCTGGTGCGTGTTTGTCGTCGCCTGGACAACGCTGGTCTACTTCCCGGTCGCCAACTGGGTGTTCGACTTCGGCGTCGACGGCGCCCTCGGTGACGACGCGGGCTGGATCGTCGAGTGGGGCGTGCAGGACTTCGCCGGCGGCACCGCGGTCCATGTCAACGCCGGTGCGGCCGCGCTGGCGCTGGCACTCGTCCTCGGCCGGCGCATCGGCTGGCGCCGGGACCCGATGCGGCCGCACAACCTGCCGCTGGTCCTGCTCGGCGCCGGGCTGCTCTGGTTCGGCTGGTTCGGCTTCAACGCCGGCTCCGCGCTCGCGGCGGATGGGCTGGCCGCCACCGCGTTCGTCAACACCCAGGCCGCCACCGCCGCTGCGGTCATCGGCTGGCTCGTCGTCGAGCAGGTGCGCGACGGCCGCCCGACGACGCTCGGCGCCGCCTCGGGTGCCGTGGCCGGCCTGGTCGCGATCACCCCGGCCTGCGCGTTCGTCTCGCCGTTGGGGGCGCTGCTGCTGGGCGTGCTGGCCGGCGCGATCTGCGCGCTTGCGGTCGGACTCAAGTGGCGACTCGGGTACGACGACTCCCTGGACGTGGTCGGCGTCCACCTGGTCGGCGGCGCGTTCGGCTCGATCGCCCTCGGGTTCCTGTCGCTCGACGGCGGGATCCTGTACGGCGGTAGCGCGGTGCTGCTCGGCAAGCAGGCGGTCGCGGTGCTGGCGGTCGGGACGTTCTCGTTCGTCACCGCGCTCGTGCTCGCCAAGCTCATCGACCTCACTATCGGGTTCCGCCTCGACCGGGAAGACGAGAGCGCGGGCATCGACCTGGCCGAGCACGCCGAGAGCGGCTACGACCTCACCATCGCGGGCGTCGGCGGTCGTACGCAGGCGGCCGCGCCCGATCCGGTCGCAGCCGGTGTGCCATCCGAGGCCCAGCGTGACGAAGGGAGGGTGCCGGCATGAAGCTCGTGACAGCGGTGGTCAAGCCGCACAAGTGGGACGATGTCCGTGACGCGCTGGAGACGTTCGGCGTCGCCGGCATGACGGTGACCGAGGCCAGCGGGTACGGCCGGCAGAAGGGCCACACCGAGGTCTACCGCGGCGCGGAGTACGACGTGACGCTCGTGCCGAAGATCCGCGTCGAGATCGTCGTCGACGACGACGACGTGGCAGATGTCGTCGGCATCGTCGCGAAGGCCGCGCAGACCGGCAAGATCGGCGACGGCAAGGTCTGGGTGCAGCCGGTGGACTCCGTCCTCCGCATCCGCACCGGTGAGCAGGGCGCCGCGGCGCTGTGACCGCCGCGGCCCGAGCCGAGCGCTGTCGATCGCTCGACGAGCGACTGCGGTCGCTCCTCGCCGAGGCGGTCCGGGCCCTCCCTGAAGCCGCCGGCCGGACCGCACTGGTCGCCGTCGGCGGCTATGGCCGCAGCGAGATGTCACCGCTCAGCGACGTCGACGTGGTGCTGCTGCACACACCGGACCTGCCGGACGACGTCTGCGCCGAGGTGGCCGAGCTGGTCTGGTACCCGTTGTGGGACGACGGCGTCTCGCTGGACCACGCGGTCCGCTCCACCGACGAGATGCGCAGCGTCGCTGCCGCCGACTGGAAGGCGGCGGTGGGGATGGTGGACACCCGGCACGTCGCCGGCGAGCAGTCACTGGTTCGGAGCGTTCGGTCCGCAGTGCTCGCCGACTGGCGACGGGGCGCCCGGCGCCGGTTACCCCAGCTCCGCGCCGCCTGGGCCGAGCGGCTCGACCGGGCCGGCGACCTCGCGTACTCGGCGGTGCCAGACCTCAAGGACTCGCGCGGCGGCCTCCGCGACGCCGTCCTGCTCCGAGCACTGGTCGCCACCTGGCTCGTCGATGCGCCGCACCGGCCCCTCGAGGAGCACCGGGCGGCGCTGCTCGACATCCGGGACTCGCTGCACGTCGCAGCCGGCCGGCCGAGCGACCGGTGGACGCCCGAGCTGCTGCCGGACGTCGCTCGCCTCCACGGCGTCGAACCCGAGCCGCTGGACCACCAGCTGCGAGACGTCGGGCGGCGCACCGGGCAGCTGGTCGACCTGACCTGGAGCCGGCTCTTGCACCGGTCGTCGCCGAGGCGCCGGATCCGCACCCGCCGGATCGACCGCTCAGCTACCGATCCGTTCGCGTTCGTACCCGCCGCCGCGGACGCAGCCGAGCGCGGAGTTCTGCTCGGCCCCAGCGCCGCCGCCTGGTTTGCTCGGCCCTCCGCCACCCTGCCGGACCCGTGGCCGGAGCACGCCCGTCGCGACCTGGTCCGGCTGCTCGCGGCCGGGCCCGGCCTGGTGCCGGTCTGGGAGACGCTGGACTGCGCCGGGCTGGTCGGCCGGTTCCTGCCCGAGTGGTCCGGCATCCGGCTGCGCCGGTCCCAGTCCGCGGTACACCGCTTCACCATCGATCGGCACAGCGTCGAGACCTGCGTCGAGGCCAGCCACCGGCTCCGGGACGTCGCCCGCCCCGACCTGCTCGTGCTGGCCGCCCTCCTGCACGACATCGGCAAGGGCCCTGCCGTCGACGGAGCAGACCGCGACGACCACAGCACCGCCGGCGCCCAGACGGCGGACAAGATCGCTCGGCGGCTCGGGTTCGACGACGACTCGGCGACGACGGTCGCGTTCCTGGTCCGGAACCACCTGCTGCTGCCGGGCACGGCCGTACGCCGCGACCTGGACGACCCGGCAACCGCGCGAGCAGTGGCCGCGGAGGTCGGCGACCTCGACCGGCTCGAGCTGCTCGCGACGCTGGTCGAGTGCGACGCCCGCAGCGCCGGGCCGACCGCGTGGACCGGATGGCGGGCCGGGCAGGTCCACCGGCTGGTCGGGGAGGTGGCCGCCGTACTGCGCCGGACGGGACCGCAGCCCACACCGGTCGAGCACCTCGGCGGGTGGGAGCCGCCTCGTCGGTTGGGAGCGACGGGTGGCCGCGATGGGTACCAACTGGTCGCGGAGGCGGGTAGCCACGGCAGCCGGCTGCTCGTCACCGGACCGGACCGGATCGGCCTGCTCGCCGACCTGGCCGGCACCCTCGCCGCGGCCGGCCTCGGCGTACGGGCTGCGCGGGCCGCGACCCGCGACGGCGTCGCCTGGTCGCAGTGGGACCTCGACGCGACCACGGTCGACACCGGTCGGCTGAAGCTGCGCCTCGACCGGGTGCTCGACGCGACGACCGATCTCGCGACTCGCCTCGACATCGCGTCGCCACCGGCGACGGCTGCACGGGTCCGGGTGCTGTCGGGGACGTCGGCGACCGCGACCGTCCTCGAGGTCCGCGCCGCCGACCAGCCGGCGCTGCTGTGGAGGGTGTTCCGCACGCTGGCCGACGCCGGTGCGGACGTACGGTCCGCGCACGTCGACACGCTGGGGCCCCAAGCCCAGGACGTGCTCTACGTGACCGACCGGCACGGGCGCGCCTTACCCCAACACGCAGCTGACCGGCTGGCCGCCGCTCTCAAGCGCGCGCTCAGCCCCCATTGACCGCGATCCGCGGCAAATGGCCCAGCGATCCGCGGCAAATGGTCCAGCGATCCGCGGCAAGTGGTCAGGCGTACGCCTCCGGCCACACGACGACGAACCGCTCGAAGACCACCTCGAGCTTGTCGGTGACGGCGACCCCGAGCGGCTTGCACGTCCGATCGAAGTACGAGCGGTGGGCGTCGAGCCACCAGTCGCGGCTGCGGTCGCCCTCGCCCTCGTCCCAGGCGAACGCGTCGTCGACGCTGACCAGCGGCCCGAGCCGAAGCTCCACGCTGCGCAGGATCGCCCGGGCCTGACCGCTGCCGTCGGCGACGATCCAGTGCCCTCCTATCCGCGGCAACGGCTGGCCCTCGGCATGGAACTCAGCGACCGCGCCGGCGGTGGCGCGCTTCGGGCCGTGCAGGACCAGCGCGAGCAGCTCGTCGGCCAGCTCCGCCGAGTCGCCGAACTGCTCGAATGGGTGCTCGGCGCCGGAGTGCTCCGGATGCTGCGCGGTGAAGTCCGACCACAGCTGAGCCGCTGACTCGCTGTCGAGGGGCGGCATCATGGTCCCCACCCAATCGGATGTCGTGACATCGTGGTCGCCCGGCAACCACAACGCCTCGAAATCTGCCCGCAACCGCTCGGAGGACCTCCCCGGTGTTCGACACCCTGCAGGACCGGCTGGCGTCGACGTTCAAGACGCTGCGCGGCAAGGGTCGGCTCAGCGAGTCCGACATCGACGCCACCGCGCGCGAGATCCGGGTCGCGCTGCTCGACGCCGACGTCGCGGTCCCGGTGGTGCGTGACTTCATCGCCGCGGTCAAGGAGCGGGCTCTCGGCGCCGAGGTGAGCGGCGCGCTTAACCCGGCACAGCAGGTGATCAAGATCGTCGACGAGGAGCTCGTCGGCATCCTTGGCGGCGAGACGCGGCGGCTGCGGTTCGCCAAGCGGCCGCCGACGGTGCTCATGCTGGCCGGCCTGCAGGGCTCTGGGAAGACCACCCTCGCCGCCAAGCTCGCGAAGTGGCTGGTGGAGCAGGGCCGCACGCCGCTGCTGGTCGCCGCGGACCTGCAGCGGCCGAACGCCGTGACCCAGCTGCAGGTGGTCGGCGGCCAGGCAGGTGTCGACGTGTTCGCCCCCGAGCCGGGCAACGGAGTCGGGGACCCGGTACGGGTCGCGCGCGACTCGGTCGAGCACGCGCGGCGTACGTTGCACGACGTCGTCGTCGTCGACACCGCCGGCCGGCTCGGCATCGACGCCGAGCTCATGCAGCAGGCGGCTGACATCCGCGACGCCGTCGAGCCGGACGAGACGCTGTTCGTGATCGACGCGATGATCGGCCAGGACGCGGTGACGACCGCGCAGGCCTTCCTCGACGGTGTCGGTTTCGACGGCGTGGTGCTGACCAAGCTGGACGGCGACGCCCGCGGCGGTGCGGCGCTGTCGGTCGCCAAGGTCACCGGCCGGCCGGTGCTGTTCGCGTCCAACGGGGAGCAGCTCACCGACTTCGACGTTTTTCACCCCGACCGGATGGCCTCGCGCATCCTCGGCATGGGCGACGTGCTCACGCTGATTGAGCAGGCCGAGAAGACCTTCGACGTCGAGCAGGCGCAGCAGGCCGCGGACAAGCTGAGCGGGCGCGGCGGCCCGTTCACCCTCGACGACTTCCTGCAGCAGATGCAGGCGGTCCGCAAGATGGGCTCGCTGTCGAAGATCCTCGGCATGTTGCCCGGGATGGGCGAGATCAAGGACCAGGTGGCCGGCATCGACGAGCGGGAGGTGGACCGGCTGCAGGCGATCATCCAGTCGATGACACCGGGGGAGCGCGCCGACCCGAAGGTCATCGACGGGTCGCGGCGACGCAGGATCTCCGCCGGCTCCGGTACGACCGTCCAGCAGGTCAACCAGCTGGTCGACCGGTTCTTCGAGGCGCGCACGATGATGACGCAGCTGGCCGGCGGGGGGATGCCGGCCGGGATGCCCGGCGGGATGCCGGGCGGGATGCCGGGGATGGCTGGCCTGCCGGGCGCGCCGGGCAAGCGGGCCAAGGGCCGGCAGCCGGCCAAGAAGGGCAGGACCAAGCGCGGGTCGGGCAACCCGGCCAAGCGCGCCCAGGAGCTCCGCGACCGTTAGCGTCCCACCGGTGAGCGGTGCGCTTCGGGTCAGTGGTGTCGTGCTGCCCGAGGGCGAGCACCGAGAGCTGTACGTCGTGGACGGGCAGGTCACCTTCGAGCCCGTACGGGACGCCGAGGACATCGGCAGCGGGCACGAGCGGCTGTGGGTCGTCCCGGGACTTGTCGATGCGCACTGCCACGTAGGCCTCGACCCCGACGGCGCCGTCGACGAGGCGACGCAGGAGGAGCAGGCGAGCGCCGACCGCGACGCCGGGGCGCTGCTGCTGCGCGACTGCGGCTCGGCCGCCGACACCCGCTGGATCGACGACCGCGAGGACCTGCCGGAGATCGTCCGCGCGGGTCGCCATATCGCCCGCACCCGTCGCTACATCCGCAACTACGCCCACGAGGTCGAGCCGGACCAGCTCGCCGCGTACGTCCGCCAGGAGGCCGCCCGCGGTGACGGCTGGGTCAAGATCGTCGGCGATTGGATCGACCGCGACGTCGGCGACCTCACGCCGTCGTGGCCCGGTGAGGCCGTCCGCGCGGCGGTGGCGGCCGCGCACGAGGAGGGGGTGCGGATGACCGCACATGTGTTCGGTGAGGAGGCGCTCCCCGACCTGATCGACGCCGGGATCGACTGCATCGAGCACGGCACCGGGCTGTCGACCGACCTGATCGACCAGATGGCCGAGCGTGGGACCGCGCTCGTACCCACCGCCAAGCAGCTCGACAACTTCCCCACCTACGCCGAACGTGCGGAGCCGAAGTTTCCCGCCTACGGCCGGCACATGCGGGCGCTGTTCGCCCGGCGGCGCGCGACGATCGGCGCCGCGTACGAGGCAGGGGTGTCGATCTTCGCTGGCACCGACGCCGGGGGGGTGCTGCCGCACGGGCTGATCGCGGCGGAGATCGCCAAGCTCGCCACGTATGGCTTGTCAGCCGTCGACGCGCTGGGTGCGGGGTCGTGGCGGGCGAGGGAGTGGCTCGACCGGCCGGCGCGGCTCGGGGAGGGCGTACCGGCGAGCTTCTGCGTCTATCCGGCCGATCCGCTCGCCGACCTGCGCGTGCTGGCCGCGCCTACCCGCATCGTCCTGCGCGGACGCGTCGTGGGGTGACCGAGTCGCAACTTTCGCTGGAGCCCCAGCGAAAGTCACGCTGCCTCAGCCAAATAGCGCGTGGTCGGCGTGGGTTTCGCTGGGGTCGTACGCCGGCGCCACCCACCGCTGCCGGTTGGAGAGTGGCTGGTGGCCTCTGGCACAATGACCGGCTGAACCCGACGGTCGCGGCACCCTCTACCCGTCGTCCGCCGGTTCGTCGGCAGCCCGCTCCCAACCCCACGCGGGATCGTGGCCGCCATCCACCGAGATCGACAGGAGACACCACACCCGTGGCCGTCAAGATCCGCCTCAAGCGCATGGGCAAGATCCGTACGCCGTTCTACCGCATCGTCGTCGCCGACGCGCGCACCAAGCGCGACGGTCGGGTGATCGAGGAGATCGGTACCTACAACCCGAAGACCGACCCGTCGATCATCAAGGTCAACTCCGAGCGGGCGCAGCACTGGTTGTCGGTCGGCGCGCAGCCGAGCGAGCCGGTACGCGCGCTGCTGCGCAAGACCGGTGACTGGCAGAAGTTCCGGGGCGAGCCGGCGCCGCCGCCGCTGCTGGAGGTCGCTCCGCGAGCGGACAAGGCCGACAGCTTCAATGCGGCGCTGAAGGACGCGCACGGCGAGTCCGACCGCGAGGGCGCCACCACCAAGAGGACGGCCAAGAAGCGGACCGCCAAGGCCGCCGCGCCCAAGGCCGAGGAGGACGCCGAGCCGAAGGCCGACGGGGACGTCGAGCCGAAGGCCGCCGAGGACGACAAGCCAGCCGCCAAGCCAGGGGCCGCCGAAGACGCTGAGCCGAAGGCCGACGGGGACGCCGAGCCGAAGGCCGCCGAGGACGACAAGCCAGACGCTGAGCCGAAGGCCGCCCAGGACGCTGAGCCGAAGGCCGACGAGGACGACAAGCCGAAGGCCGACGGGGACGCCGAGCCGAAAGCCGCCGAGGACGACAAGCCAGACGCTGAGTCGAAGGCCGCCCAGGACGCTGAGCCGAAGGCCGACGAGGACGACAAGCCGAAGGCCGACGAGGGCTGACCGTGCTCGCCGACGCACTCGAGCACCTGGTTCGCGCGATCGTCGAGCACCCGGACGACGTGGACGTGAGCACCCGTCGGTTGCGGCGCGGGGACCTGCTCGAGGTACGAGTTCACCCGGACGACCTCGGCCGGGTGATCGGCCGCGCCGGCCGTACCGCCACCTCGATCCGTACCGTCATCGGCGCGGTCGGGGGCTCCGACGGGACCCGGATCGACTTTGTCGACGTCGACCGGCACTGACAGACCTCTGCCTGGTACGGGCTGACCTATGGACGTGCTGGTGGGACTGGCCGGACGTGCGCACGGGGTCCGAGGCGAGGTCAGCGTCGAGCTGCGCACGGATGACCCCGAGTCGCGGTTCGCCGTCGGCGCGGTGCTGAGGCCAGAGCCGAGCGGCCGGCCCCGCCTGACCGTGCAGTCCTCCCGCCCGCACGGTGACCGGCTGCTGGTTACCTTCACGGAGGTGTCCGACCGCACCGAGGCCGAGTCGTTGCGCGGCGCCAAGCTCTTCGCCGACGTGCCCGCCGACGTCCGCGCCGATGACCCCGACGAGTTCTACGACCACCAGCTGGTCGGCCTCGCTGTTCGTACGGCCGGGGGCAGCGTCGTCGGCACGGTCACCGAGGTCCAGCATCCGCCCGGACAGGACCTGCTGGTGGTCGAGGGGGCGGGCGGGTCGCACCTGATCCCGTTCGTCGCCGCGCTCGTGCCCGAGGTGGACGTTGCCGCCGGGACGCTGCTCGTCGAGCCGCCGCCGGGACTTCTTGATCCGGATCCATATGGGGACAGCTGACGTGCGCATCGACGTGGTCACGATCTTCCCCGACTACCTCGCCCCGCTCGAGCTGTCGCTGCCCGGGCGGGCCCGCGCGGCCGGTCTGCTCGACCTGACCGTGCACGACCTGCGGTCGTGGACCCACCACCGGCATCGCAGCGTCGACGACACCCCGTACGGCGGTGGGGCGGGCATGGTGATGACACCGGGCCCGTGGGGCGACGCCCTCGACGCGCTGGTAACGGTCGACTCGCCGGCGCCGCCGACGCTGGTGGTGCCGACCCCGGCCGGGCGGCTGTTCCGGCAGGGCGACGCGGCCAGACTGGCTGCTCTCCCGTGGCTGCTTATCTTCTGCGGGCGGTACGAGGGGATCGACCAGCGGGTGGTCGAGCACGCGGCGACCCGGATGCCGGTGGAGGAGGTGTCGCTCGGGGACTACGTGCTCGGGGGAGGGGAAGCGGCCGCGCTAGTGATCGTCGAGGCGGTCGCCCGGCTGCTCCCTGGGGTCCTCGGCAACCCGGCGTCGCTGGACGAGGAGTCGCACGCGCTCGGCACCGCCGGCGGTCTGCTGGAGTACCCCGTCTACACCAAGCCGGCGGTCTGGCGCGGGATGGCGGTTCCCGAGGTTCTCACCAGCGGGGACCACGGGCGGATCGCGCGCTGGCGCCGCGACCAGGCGCTGCGCCGGACCAGCACTCGGCGGCCCGACCTGGTGGCCGCGGTCGACCCGGACGGTTGGGACGAGCGCGACCGCGAGGTGCTCGCTGAGGGCAGCTCCGGTTCTCACCGGACGTGACACCTCCGCCGACGGGGCGTTCGCGGTGCTGTGGCAGACTGTCCGGTTGGCTAGCGTACGTACGTTCGTCCAACCCACAGCGGCACCCCGGGTCCGCCTGCCACAGGGGACGGTTGCCCGCAGCGCCGCTGACGGACGAACCCACGCCAGCCGACGCACCGACCCTGACCCGTTCCGTGGGTGACCTGTGGCACCGACGAGGAAGCGAACGCCCGCATGACCAACGCCATCGACGTCGTCGACGCCGCCTCCGTGCGCTCCGACCTGCCCGTCTTCCGGGCCGGCGACACCCTCAAGGTCCACGTCCGCGTGGTGGAGGGCGCCCGGGCCCGCATCCAGGTATTCCAGGGCGTATGCATCCGCCTCCAGGGCTCGGGCGTACGCCGCTCGTTCACTGTGCGCAAGGTCAGCTTCGGCGTGGGCGTCGAGCGAACCTTCCCCCTGCACACGCCGATCATCGAGCGGATCGAGGTCGTGACCAGGGGCGACGTACGGCGCGCGAAGCTCTACTACCTGCGCGGGCTGCGCGGCAAGGCATCGAAGATCAAGGAGCGCCGCGAGCCGACCGGCGCATGAGCGTCCACGGGTCGCCAGCGCCAGCGCCTAGGCTTGCGTCGTGACGTCCCGCCCGACCGACGAGCGCCGACAAGGTCAGCCCGGTCCCGAGCGGCGCGGTAGCTCCGACGATGCCGCGGACACGTCCGAACAGCTCGGCGACCGCGATCACCACGACCGCGATCACCACGACCACGACCACCGCCGGCGCAGCCGACGCGGCAAGCCGCACAAGAAGGCGCTGCCGCTGTGGCAGGAGGTCATCGTCCTGCTCGGCCTCGCCCTGGTGCTGGCCGTCTTGGTCAAGGCGTTCTTCGTGCAGGCGTTCTTCGTCCCTTCTGGGTCGATGGAACCTCAGTTCATCCAGGGCGACCGGATCCTGGTCGAGAAGGTGTCGTACTGGGACGACGACATCCAGCGCGGGGACGTGATCGTCTTCGACGACCCCGGCGGTTGGCTCAACGCCGCGGAGAGCCGGCCAGCGAGCGGGCTGTTCCAGCGCGGGCTCGAGGCGGTCGGTCTCTACCCCACCGGCGGGCACCTGGTGAAACGCGTCATCGGACTCGGTGGTGACCGGGTGGCCTGCTGCGACAAGCAGGGCCGGGTCACGGTCAACGGCGTGGCGCTCCGGGAGGGGGACTACCTCCAGCCGGGCGTCGAGCCGTCGGAGCAGACCTTTGACCAGGAGGTCCCCGAAGACGCGCTGTGGGTGATGGGGGACAACCGGCTGGCGTCGGGCGACTCCCGGGTCCATCTCGGGGATCCCGGCGGCGGGGCCGTGCCAGAAGAGGACGTGGTGGGCAAGGTGTGGGCGATCGTGTGGCCGCTCGGCCGCACCGAGGTCCTCGACCGCCCGGAGATCTTCACCGACCTGGCCATGGACGGGTCGTAGCCAGCCGCGGGTGACCCGATGAGCATGCTGCCCCGAGGCGCGACCGTACGCCGAGACGCCGGACTCCACGGGTACGAGCGGGCGCTGCGCCGGGTCGGGCTGGCGCCGATCGCGGGCGTCGACGAGGCGGGTCGTGGCGCGTGCGCCGGGCCGCTGGTCGCCGCCGCCGCGGTTCTCCCCGAAGGCCGGCGTGGCCTGGTGCCGGGCCTGGCCGACTCGAAGCTGCTCACGGCGGCGCGGCGGGAGCGCTGCTACCGCGAGGTCGTCGACCGGGCTGTGGCCTGGACCGTCGTCGTCGTGCCCGCCCAGGTGTGCGACGAGCTGGGGATGCACGTTGCCAACGTCGAGGCGCTACGCCGAGCCTTGTCGCGGCTGTCCATCCGGCCGGCGTACGTGCTGACCGACGGGTTCGGCGTCGACGGGTTGGGAGTCCCCGGCCTGTCGGTGTGGAAGGGCGATCGGGTCGCCGCCTGCATCGCCGCCGCCTCGGTGATCGCGAAGGTGACCCGGGACCGGATCATGTGCCAGCTGCACGAGCGCTACCCCGCGTACGGGTTCGACGAGCACAAGGGCTACTGCGTCCCCGAGCACGACGCGGCGCTCGGCGAGCATGGGCCGTGCTTCGAGCACCGGCGGCGGTTCGTCAACGTACGGGCCGCCGAGGCCCGCACGCTCGCGCCGTTGTCCACAGCCGGGCCGCGCTGACCGGCCAGCACCACCTCCGACCGACCAGGGTGTCGATGGAGGTGGCCGCATGGCGACGACCGGCACGGGCCGGCGCAAGGGCACGGGCGGTGTCGTCCGCGCCGCGCTCGGCGCGTTCGGCGAGGAGGTGGCCGCCCGGCACCTAGTGACCAAGGGAATGGCGATCCTTGACCGCAACTGGCGCTGCGACATCGGCGAGATCGACCTGGTGGCACGGGACCGTGACGTGCTCGTGGTGTGCGAGGTCAAGACCCGCCGCGGGCTCGGGTTCGGGACCCCCGCCGACGCGGTGACCTGGGACAAGCTGTCCCGGCTTCGTCGGCTGGCTGCCCGCTGGCTGGTGGAGCACCCGGTCGGTGCGGTGGAGGTGCGCATCGACGTGGTCGAGGTGCTGGTCCTGTCAAACGACGGCCCGCGCGTCGAGCACCTGGTCGGGGTCGGCTGATGGCGCTTGCCCGCACCCGCTCGGTCAGCATCGACGGCGTACGCGGACACGTGGTCGAGATCGAGGCCGACATCAGCAACGGCCTGTCGAGGACCGCACTCGTCGGCTCGGTCGACTCCTCGCTCAACGAGGCGCGCGACCGTTGCCGCGCCGCCGTGTCCAACTCCGGTCGTGCGTGGCCGTCCCGCAAGGTCACGGTCGGGCTGTCTCCCGCGTCGTTGCCCAAGACCGGTGCGCACTACGACCTCGCGATCGCGGTGGCGGTGCTCGGCGCCGCCGGCGAGGTGCCCGCCGACGCCATCGACGCGTTCCTCCACGACGCGGTGCTGCTCGGCGAGCTGGCCCTGGACGGACGGCTGCGCGCGGTGCCGGGCGTGCTCCCGGCGACCATCGGGGCCGCTCGGGCCGGTCTGACCAGGGTCGTGGTGCCGGAGGTCAACGCCGCCGAGGCAGCGCAGGTGGAGGGCATGGATGTGCTCGGCCTGCGCTCGCTCGGCCACATGATCTCGGTGCTCGCCGGCGAGGAGCCGCCGGACGACCCGCCGGTCGAGCCGCTGCGCGCCGACGACGAGCTGGGCTGGCGCGGCGAGGACCGGGTCGCGGGTCTGGACCTACGTGACGTCCTGGGCCAGGACGACGCCCGGTTCGCCCTCGAGGTCGCCGCCGCGGGTGGTCACCACCTGCTGATGTCCGGTCCACCGGGCGCCGGCAAGACGATGCTGGCCGAGCGGCTGCCGGGGCTGCTCCCCGACCTCGACGCCGACCACCGGCTCGAGGTCAGCGCGGTGCACTCGGTGGCCGGGGTGCTCACCTCGGACGACCCGCTGGTGCGGCGCCCTCCGTTCGTCGACCCACACCACAGCGCCACAGCGGTGAGCATTGTCGGCGGCGGTAGTCGTGCGATCCGGCCGGGCGCGGTGAGCCTGGCCCACCGCGGCGTGCTGTTCCTCGACGAGGCGCCGGAGTTCCAGTCCAACGTGCTCGAGGCGCTGCGGCAGTCGCTCGAGAGCGGCCAGGTGACGATCAGCCGGGCGACCAAGACCGCGTGGTTCCCGGCTCGCTTCCAGCTGGTCATGGCGATGAACCCCTGCCCGTGCGGCCGAGCCGGGTCCGACTGCAGCTGCGTACCCGCCGCCCGGCGTCGGTATGCGCAGCGGTTGTCGGCGCCGATTCGGGACCGGATCGACATCCACCGGGTGGTCCGCGCGCTCGGTCGCCACCAGGTGCTCGACCGGCTGGCCCGGCCGGAGCCCACCGACGTCGTCGCCGGCCGCGTCGCGGCGGCGCGGGAGCGTCAGCGGCACCGGCTCGCCGGCACGCCGTGGCGACGAAACGCCGACGTGCCCGGCGGCGAGCTGCGCCGCCGCTGGCCGGTCGACCCGGCCGCCACCGCGGTGCTGCAGGAGACCAACCTGCACGGCCGCGTCAGCGCGCGCGGGATGGACCGCGTGGTCCGGATCGCCTGGACGCTCGCCGACCTGGCGGGGCGGTCGGCACCCGGCTCGGACGAGGTGGCGCTCGCAGTGGCGCTGCGCAGCGGCGCCGGTCTGCCACCGGCGGCTCACCGCCCGCTGCGGCTGGCGAGCGGCGACGAGGTGGGATTGCCGGTCCCGTGAGCATCGACGACCGGACCGCGCGGGCGTGGCTCAGCGCCACCATCGAGCCGGCCATGCCCGCGGTGGCGGCGCTGGTGGCGCAGGTCGGCGCTCCGGACGCGGTCCGCGCGCTGTCGTCCGGCCGGTCGGTCCCCGGGTTGCGTCCGGTCTACGACGCCGACCCGTCGGCCACCGGCCGGGCCGTGCTGTCTGATGCCGGCGCCACCGGAATGCGGTGGGTCTGCCCCGGCGAACCGGAGTGGCCCACGGCGCTGGACGACCTGGCCTCTGCCGGCGATCTGCACCGGCGCGGCGGTGTGCCGTACGGGCTGTGGGTGCGCGGCGAGCGGGACCTTGCGACGCTCACCAAGCAGGTCGTCGCCGTCGTGGGTGCTCGGGCCTCCACCTCGTACGGCGACGACGTGGCCGGCGACCTCGGGGCCGGTCTGGGCGACGCCGGTGTCTGCGTGGTCAGTGGCGCGGCGTACGGCATCGACGCGGCCGCGCACCGTGGGGTGCTCGCGGTGGGCGGCGGCACGGTGGCGGTGCTCGCCTGCGGCGCCGACGTCGTCTATCCGCGCGGGCACGAGGGGCTGCTCGCCTGGTGCACGTCCAACGGCGCGGTGGTCAGCGAGGCCGCTCCGGGCGCGGCCCCGACCAAGATCCGGTTCCTGGCCCGCAACCGGCTGATCGCGGGGCTCTCCCGCGCGGTGGTGGTGGTCGAGGCGTCGTGGCGCAGCGGCTCGCTCACCACGCTCAAGTGGGGTGAGCTGCTGTCCCGCGCCTGTCTGGGGGTCCCCGGCCCGGTCACGAGCGAGGCCTCCACCGGCGTGCACCTGGCGCTGCGCGAGCACCGGGCCGAGCTGGTCACCAACGCCGCCGAGGTGCGCGACGCGCTGGCGCCGCTCGGCGCCGCGCCGGTCGACGGAGTCGGCGCTGTCGGGCTCGGCCGCACCCGGGTCACCGACCGGCTCGACCCGCGCGAGCTGGAGGTCCTGGAGGCGCTCCCGGCCGGCGCCGCCGGGCTCACGGCGGAGCAGCTCTCGGCCCGCACCCGGCTCCCGGTGGCGGCGGTCCGGCACAGCCTGACCTCGCTCGCGGCACGGTCGCTGGCCGCCTGTGGGCCGCAGGGTTGGCGGTTGGCGCCCCGGCGCGCCTAGGGACGGCGAACGCGACGGAGGGCCGGGACCGCTGCCCGGCCCTCCGCTGTCGGCGCGACGCCTGGCCGGTCAGCCGCCCGGGCTGAAGCTGACCAGCTGCTCCTGCGAGGCATCGGGCGAGAGACCCGCGACCATGACCGGACCGACTCCCGGTGCGTAGAACTTGTGCTCCAGCACGAACGGCTCGATCGCGATCCAGTCGCTGGTGGACAGCACGTTGCGGTACCGATCCCCGCTCACCTTGATGTCCTCGCGACGCGACAGGATGCGGCCACGGTCCTCCGCCTCCCCCTCGTAGTACTCCTGCCGGAAGCTGCAGCCCGGTCGCGGCTTGGCCGGGACGATCACGCCGGCCTGCGCTCCGTCCCTGCCGTGCTCGAAGGAGCCTTCGGTGTTGACCGGCACCCCGTCCTCGTACTCGCGCGTGAACTCGCCCATGTACCAGATGCTGCCGCCGCTGTCCTGGGCGTACCAGTCGAAGGTGTTCTCGATGATCTCGCCGCGCTCGGTGACCACGTCGTGGACCACCCGCGACTCGATCCCCTCGATCATCCTGGTGCGGTGGGTCACCCGCACGTCGACCCGCAGCGGCACCTCACCGGCAGCGGTCTCCCGGTAGACCCAGCGGGTGCCGGGCTCCATCGGCCAATAGGGGTTGTCGATGTTGCTGGTGAACTCGGCTGGATCGAGGTCGACCGGGTCGTCGCCGTGCGGTAGCTCGTATGGACCGGGCTGGGAGCAGCGGTCCAGGGCTGCCGGGCTCGGTGCGCTGCCGGCCCCGGCCGGTCCGCTCATCGCGATGGCGCCGGCCACGGCCACCAACGCGGTGAGACTGGTCATGGTGACCAGCACCCTTCGCGAGCCAGTGCTGGGGTAACTCATGGTGGTGCTCCCTTCACGTCTGCGAACCCACTGCGGGTTCGTCACGAGAAGGTTGGTGGACACGTCCTGTCGTGATCCTGAACAGTGCAGCGCCCGGTCGAGAGGATCGGTCGGGAAGGGTTGGCGGCTGGCGCCCCGGCGCGCCTAGTTGCCGGGGAGCGCGGCCGCCCCGCACGCTGCCATGGTGGAGGAACGGTGACGCAGGAGTGGGACACAGCGCTAGACGCGTTCGCCGACCACCTCCGGCTCGAGCGCGGCTTGTCACCGCACACCGTGCGGGGCTACCTCGGCGACCTCGCCGACCTGGTCGAGCACGCGGGCCGGGCGCGCGTAGCCAGCCCGCGCGACCTCGACCTCCGGCTGCTGCGTGGCTGGCTGGCCGCCCAGCAGACGCTCGGGCGCGCTCGTACGACCGTGTCCCGGCGCGCCACGACGGTGCGGGTGTTCACCGCCTGGCTGGTGCGCACCGGACGGGCCGGGACCGACGCCGGCGCTCTGCTCGCCACCCCGAGGCGGCACCGGCCGCTGCCCGGCACGCTCGACGCCGGGCAGATCCGCGCGGTGCTCGACGCCGCCGCCGACTCCGGCCGCGCCGAAGGCCCGGTCGGTCTGCGGGACGTCGCGATCCTCGAGCTGCTCTACGCCACCGGGGTCCGGGTCGGCGAGCTGAGCGGTCTCGACGTCGACGACATTGACGACGAGCGCCGGCTGGTCCGGGTCTTCGGCAAGGGCAGCAAGGAGCGGTCGGTGCCCTACGGGCAGCCGGCGGCGGTCGCGCTCGCGGACTGGAGCGGTCGCGGCCGACCGGAGTTGGTGACCGGGGCCAGCGGTCCCGCGCTGTTCCTCGGCGCCCGCGGCGGTCGGGTTGACCCGCGTACCGTCCGCCGGGTCGTGCACCGCCGGGTCGGCGCGGTCGACGGCCTGCCCGACCTCGGCCCGCACGGGCTGCGGCACACGGCGGCAACACACCTGCTCGAAGGGGGCGCCGACCTGCGCTCGGTGCAAGAGCTGCTCGGGCACGCGTCGCTGGCGACCACCCAGATCTACACCCACGTCAGCGCAGAACGGCTGCGGAAGGCGTACCAGCTGGCCCACCCCCGAGCCTGACCCTCACGCCAGAACGGGGCCGAGGGGAGGAGGCGGATCTGGCCAGACCCGAGCCAGCGCATCGGGTCGACGTAGCCGTCTCCGTCGCGCGCGCCGAGGTGCAGGCACGTGGCCGGCAGGCAGTGCCCGCTGGCCAGCGTGACCGTACCGACGATCGCGCCGGCAGCTATCCGCTGACCCTTGCTCACCAGCGGCAGCACCGGCTCGTACGTCGTTCGCAACCGGCCGTGGTCGACCACCACGACGCCCCTTCCGGCCACCATGCCGGCAAAGCTGATGCGACCGCCCGCGACTGCCCGCGCCGGTTGGGCGACCGTCGCGGCCAGGTCGACGCCGCGGTGCCCTGGCCCATACGGATGGGTCGGCCCCACGAACGGGTTGACCACGGCGGGTGGCGGGTCCAGCGGCCAATCCCACCGCGGCCCCGGGCCGCCAACGGCCGGCCCGCCAGAGCCGAGCAGGAAGGCGATGGCGAGCAGGACTGCGGCTAGGCGGGTCATGTTTTCAGCCTGGTCCTGCGCGACCCGCCCTGGCGCGGGGCTGTGGACAGCCGGTCACGCCGGTTGGGCGCGGCAGGTGGGCCTCCCGTACGATGAGGGGAGCGGCTCGTCCTGCGAGTCGACTTCGCACGCCCGCAACCCGTTCACACGGGGTTGCCCTACCGGTCCCCGGCCAAGCCGGAGGCGCGGGGTGAACCGCGGGCGTCAGGGCGCCGGCACCCGCCGGCGCGACAACCGGACGACGCCGGCCTTGGCGCCGGCGTCACGAGAAGGAGCATGGCCATGGCCGTCGTCACCATGCGACAGCTGCTCGAGAGCGGCGTCCACTTCGGGCACCAGACCCGGCGCTGGAACCCGAAGATGAAGCGGTTCATCTTCACCGAGCGCAACGGCATCTACATCATCGACCTGCAGCAGTCGCTGGCCTACATCGACCGCTGCTTCGAGTTCGTCAAGGACACCGTCGCGCATGGCGGGCAGGTCCTGTTCGTCGGCACCAAGAAGCAGGCGCAGGAGGCCATCGCGGAGCAGTCCACCCGGGTGGGCATGCCGTACGTCAACCAGCGCTGGCTCGGCGGGATGCTCACCAACTTCCAGACCGTGCACGAACGGCTGGAGCGACTCAAGGAGCTCGAGGAGGTCGACTTCGAGGACGTCGCGAGCTCCGGGCGGACGAAGAAGGAGCTGCTCGGCATGCGGCGTGAGCGCGACAAGCTCAACCGCAGCCTCGGCGGCATCCGTGACATGGGGCGCACGCCGGCCGCGGTGTGGATCGTAGACACAAAGAAGGAGCATCTGGCCGTCGACGAGGCCAAGAAGCTCGGCATCCCCGTGGTCGCGGTGCTCGACACCAACTGCGATCCGGACGACGTCGACTACCCGATCCCCGGCAACGACGACGCGATCCGGTCGGTCACCCTGCTCACCAGGGTCATCGCCGACGCCGTCGCCGAGGGTCTGATCGCCCGGTCTGGCGTACGGACCGGCGAGGAGCCGTCGGGCGCCGAGGTGGGCGTCGAGGAGCCGCTGGCGGAGTGGGAGCGCGAGCTGCTGGGTGCCGCGGAGCAGGCCGCACAACCTGCCGCCGAGACCCCGGCCGCCGAGGCACCGGCCGCCGAGACCCCGGTCGCCGAGGCACCGGCCGCCGAGGCACCGGCCGCCGAGGCACCGGCCGCCGAGACTCCGGCCGCCGAGGCACCGGCCGCCGAGACTCCGGCCGCCGAGACTCCGGCCGCCGAGACCCCGGCCGCCGAGACTCCGGCCGCCGAGACTCCGGCCGCCGAGGCACCGGCCGCCGAGACCCCGGCCGCCGAGACTCCGGCCGCCGAGGCACCGGCCGCCGAGGCACCGGCCGCCGAGACTCCGGCCGCCGAGACTCCGGCCGCCGAGGCACCGGCCGCCGAGACTCCGGCCGCCGAGACTCCGGCCGCCGAGGCACCGGCCGCCGCGGACAAGCCCTGACCGCCACCCGCACGCGAAAGACGAGGCAGTTCCAATGGCGAACATCACCGCCGCCGACGTGAAGCAGCTCCGCGACCAGACCGGCGCGGGGATGATGGACTCCAAGAACGCCCTGGTCGAGGCCGACGGCGACATCGACAAGGCGCTTGAGCTGCTCCGGATCAAGGGCGAGGGCAAGGCCGCCAAGCGTGGTGCGGAGCGCGTCGCCGGTGCCGGCCTGGTGGCCGCGGCAGGCAACGCGATCGTTGAGCTCAACAGCGAGACCGACTTCGTCGCCAAGTCCGAGCAGTTCCAGCAGCTCGCGGATGCGGTCGCCTCGACCGCCGACCGGGTCGGCCGCGGCGACCGCGACGAGCTGCTCGTCGCCGACCTCGGCGACGGCCGTACCGTCCAGGAAGCGGTGGGGGAGCTGGCTGCGGTGATCGGCGAGAAGATCGAGCTCGGCCGGGTTGCCTACTTCGACGGCCAGGTCGCGACGTACATGCACCGCCGGGCCAGCGACCTCCCCCCGGCCGTTGGTGTTCTCATCGAGTACGAGGGTGAGGACCTCGAGTCCGCACGCGCCGCCGCCATGCAGGTTGCGGCGATGCGGCCGCTGTACGTCTCGCGTGCAGAGGTGCCCGACGACGTGGTCGCCAAGGAGCGGGAGATCGCCGAGGCGACCGCCCGCGAAGAGGGCAAGCCGGAGCAGGCGCTGCCAAAGATCGTGGAGGGTCGCGTCAACGGGTTCTTCAAGGACGTCGTACTCCTCGAGCAACCGTCCGTACGTGAGTCCAAGCGCACCGTCGAGGCGGTGCTCGCCGACTCCGGCGTGACGGTAACCCGGTTCGCGCGGCTCGAGGTCGGGCAGCGCTGATGGTCTACCGGCGCGTCCTGCTCAAGCTGTCCGGCGAGGGGTTCGGAGGTGGGCAGGTCGGCGTCGACCCGGACACGGTGAGCTCGGTCGCACGGCAGGTTGCCGAGGTGGTCCGCTCCGGCGTGGAGGTCGCCGTCGTCGTCGGTGGCGGCAACTTCTTCCGCGGACCGGAGCTCTCCGTCCGTGGAATGGACCGGGCCCGCGCGGACTACATGGGGATGCTCGGCACCGTGATGAACTGCCTGGCGCTGCAGGACTTCCTGGAGAAGCAGGACGTCGAGACCCGGGTGCAGACCGCGATCGCGATGGGCCAGGTCGCCGAGCCGTACATCCCGCGCCGGGCCGCGCGACACCTGGAGAAGGGTCGCGTCGTCATCTTCGGGGCCGGCGCCGGCATGCCGTACTTCTCCACCGACACGGTCGCCGCCCAGCGGGCGCTCGAGATCAGCTGCGACGTGCTGCTGTTGTCCAAGAGCGGCGTCGACGGCGTCTACGACGCGGACCCGCGGCTCGACCCGACCGCGGTGAAGTTCGACGCGGTCGCCTACGACGAGGTGATCGGCCGCGGCCTCAAGGTCGCCGACGCCGCCGCCTTCGCACTGTGCCGCGAGAACAACCTGCCGATCGTGGTGTTCGGCCTCGCCGACGGCAACATCGCCCGTGCCGTCCGGGGTGAGAAGATCGGCACGGTGGTGTCCGCGGGTTGACCCGGCCGACGAGAGGACCGACGTGATCGACGAGACCCTGCGCGAGGCCGGCACGAAGATGGACAAGGCCGTCGAGGTCGCCAAGGAGGACTTCGCGACGATCCGCACCGGTCGGGCGCATCCGCAGATGTTCGCCAAGATCACCGCCGACTACTACGGCACCCAGACGCCGATCCAGCAGCTCGCGGGCTTCCAGGTCCCCGAGGCGCGGATGGTGGTGATCTCTCCGTACGACATGTCGGCGAAGCCGGCGATCGAGAGGGCGATCCGGGACTCGGACCTGGGGGTGAACCCGACCGACGACGGCAAGGTGCTCCGAGTGGTGCTACCCGAGCTCACCGAGGATCGACGCAGGGAGTACATCAAGCTGGCCCGGACCAAGGCGGAGGACGGACGGGTGGCCGTTCGCAACATCCGTCGCCATGCCAAACAGACCTTGGAGCGGGCGCAGAAGGATGGTGAGGTCGGCCAGGACGACGTCGTCGGCGCCGAGAAGCGGCTGGACGCGCTGACCCGCAAGCACACCGACACCATCGACGAGCTGCTCGAGCACAAGGAAGCCGAGCTGCTCGAGGTGTGAGCCCAGACCAGCCGCAGCAACCTCCCGTGGTCCCGGAGCTCACCCCGGTCCCCGCTGGTACGCTGGCCCCCGGCGCGCCGGCCGACCCTGCAGTCAGACCGAACCGGGCCGGGCGCAACCTGCCCGCCGCCTTCGCCGTCGGCCTCGGCCTGGGCGTGCTGGTCCTGGCCTCGCTGCTCGTCGTCCGGGCCGGCTTCCTCGGCGTGGTCGTGCTCGCTGGGCTGGTGGGCATCTGGGAGCTGTCGAACGCGTTGGCCAGCAACGGGACCAAGATCCCGGTGATCCCGGTCAGCCTCGGCGGCGTGGCGATGCTCGTCGGGGCCTGGGCAGGTGGCGCCGAGCTCCTCGTCGTGGCCAGCGGCCTCAGCGTGGTCGGGGTGCTGGTCTGGCGGCTGCCGTACGGCGCTGCTGGCTTCGTCCGCGACATCACCGCGGCGATGTTCGTTCTGGCGTACGTGCCGTTGCTGGGCGCTTTTGTGGTCCTGATGCTTGTACCCGACGACGGCGCCCGGCGGATCATCGCGTTCATTGTGACCACGATCGCTTCTGACTGCGGTGGGTACGCGCTCGGCGTGCTGGCCGGTCGGCATCCGATGGCGCCGGCGATCAGCCCGAAGAAGTCCTGGGAGGGCTTCGCCGGCTCGGTGCTCGGCTCGGCGCTGGCGGGCTGGCTGCTCGTGGCGTACCTGCTGGAAGGCAGGGCCTGGGTCGGCGTGCTGCTCGGGCTGGCCACCGCGATTGCCGCGACGGTCGGCGACCTGTCGGAGTCGCTGCTCAAGCGCGACCTCGGGGTCAAGGACATGGGCTCGCTGCTCCCCGGGCACGGCGGGGTGATGGACCGGCTGGACTCGATTCTGTTCGTTGCCCCGGTCGCCTGGTTCGTGCTCGACCAGCTGGTGCCCGCCGCCGGTGGCTGACCCGGCGAGGGTCAGGGGCTGAAGGCTTCCGCTGCCAGCGTGCCGAACCACTCGTCCTCGTCGACGTCGGCGCCTTTGGCCCGCAGCCACCGGCACACGTTGCGGCAGTCGCGCATCAGGAATTCCATTCCGTGCGGGTTGGCGACCACATCCACCACCTGTGGCAGGTCGATGACGACGAGCCGGTCACCCGCGGCAAGGATGTTGTACGGGGAAAGGTCGCCGTGCGCCCAGCCGAGCCGCGCCATCACCAGCATCGCGTCACGTAGCTGGTCGACGTATGACGCCAACGTGCCGGAGTCCGGGCGGACCTGCGCGAGCCGGGGCGCAGCGGCGCCGTCTAGGTCTACGAACTCCATCAGCAGCTCGAGGCCGTCGATCTGCACCGGGTAGGGGACCGGCACACCCTGTGCCCACAGCGTCGTGAGTGCGTTCCACTCGGCAAAGGCCCAGTGCGCGGCGGAGACGGCGCGCCCGTACGCCGTGCCCTTCGCCATCGCCCGGGCGTCGCGAGTGTTCCTGGTCTGTCGCCGACCCTCGGTGTAGGCAGAGCTGCGCTGGAAGGAGCGATGCTCGTGGGTGCGGTAGCGCTTTGCGGCCAGGAGGCTGCTGCGCCCCGCACGGTGTGGCGCGGCCCGATCCAGCAGGAAGACGTCGGCCTCCTTGCCGGTCTTGAGCAGGCCGAGCTCAGTGTCAACAGCGGAGTCGTCGGTCACCACCCAGTCGGGGCGCGGGCGTGGGCCGCGGCATCCCTTCTCGATGGTGGTCCAGGTCGACCATCGCTGGTCGCTGCCGAGCGACTCGTCGACCGGGACGAAGTCGAAGTCGAGGTCGTGGAATGGGGTTCGTACGGGCTGCGGCTCAGCCGCCGGGAGGTCCGGCGGCGGGACGGGAAAGGACATGGTGGAGTGCTCCGGGAGTGGGGGAGGGCGCGCGGACGTGCCCACGGACCGTGGTCGACATCGGACGCCTCCTCTCCGCGAAGCCTTGCGGCCGGCTGCCTCGGGCTGGGGTCATGCTCGGGGGTCGCATCCCGCCCGCGCAACGGGTTTAGTGGCGCCATGGGTGCGTACACCGACATCTTCCGGCGCAGTATCGACGATCCCGAGGCCTTCTGGGCCGAGCAGGCCGACGCGGTGGACTGGATCCGCAAGCCACAGCAGGTCCTCGACCGGTCGAACGAGCCGTTCTACCGCTGGTTCCCCGACGCGACGCTCAACACCTGTTACAACGCGCTCGACCGGCACGTCGCCGCCGGCCGCGGCGAACAGGTCGCGATCCAGTACGACAGCCCGGTGGCCGACGCCAAGCAGGCGCTGACCTACGCGCAGCTGACCGAGCAGACCGCCGCGCTCGCCGGTGCGCTGCGCCGGCTGGGTGTCGCCAAGGGCGACCGGGTCGTGATCTACCTGCCGATGATCCCGGCCGCAGTCGTGTCGATGCTCGCGTGCGCGCGGCTCGGCGCCGTGCACTCGGTGGTGTTCGGCGGCTTCGCGCCGGACGAGCTGGCCGCGCGGATCGACGACGCGAAGCCGAAGGTGGTGATCGCCGCGTCGTGCGGGATCGAGCCGACCCGCGTCGTGGAGTACAAGCCGATGCTCGACCGTGCGCTCGAGCAGGCGGCACACGAGCCGGACTTCTGCATCGTCCTGCAAAGACCGCAAGCGGAGGCACGGCTGGTCGAGGGCCGTGACATCGACTGGGAGGTGGCGATGAAGGCGGGCGCCGCCGAGCCGGCCGAGTGCGTTGAGGTCGCGGCCACCGACCCGCTGTACGTGCTCTACACATCCGGGACGACCGGCAAGCCCAAGGGCATCGTCCGCGACAACGGCGGCCACGCCGTCGCGCTGGCCTGGTCGATGACCAACGTGTACGGCGTGCAGCCCGGCGAGGTCTGGTGGACCGCGTCCGACGTCGGCTGGGTGGTCGGACACTCCTACATCGTGTACGCGCCGCTGCTGATCGGCGCGACGTCGGTCCTCTACGAGGGCAAGCCGGTCGGCACGCCCGACGCCGGTGCGTTCTGGCGGGTGGTCGCAGAGCACGGTGTCACCGGGCTGTTCACCGCGCCGACTGCTTTCCGCGCGATCAAGAAGGAGGACCCGGAGGGCAAGCTGCGCGCCGAGCACGACCTGTCCAGCCTCCGCACGCTGTTCCTC
>Ga0183260_10000552_pt1 | contig 31730 bp, 37 predicted proteins | sample AntDrymUQ4972206_2_FD_129768 | JGI IMG/M metagenome (GOLD analysis project Ga0183260, IMG submission 129768) | Polar desert sand microbial communities from Dry Valleys, Antarctica - metaG UQ497 (22.06) (version 2) (version 2) | ecosystem: Environmental > Terrestrial > Soil > Desert | place...
CATGCACCAGCAGGTGATGCCGAGCCATCGCCGCGTCCATCGCGGCCCGCTCCGACGCCCACAACCGGGTCGAGCCCACCACGTCCGTCAGCAACAACGTCAGGGTAGGCACCCGTCACCCCCTCGCGGCATCCCGGCATCCTGTCACGGCCGCCACCACCAACTTTTCGACCCCACGACCGCCGCAGCGGGCAAGACCGTGGTCACCCGGTCGAAAAGATGTGGGCAGGCAAGTGGGGCCGGGCAGGCAAGTGGGGCCGGGTAACACGCACCCGGCCCCACCTCGACTGCCGCCGCTACCTAGGTCAGGCCGACGCGCAGCGCCTTGCCGATGACGTCGGCGAGCAGTCGCAGGATCGACTGGTTGGTCAGCAGCTTGTAGAGCACGCCGCCGAACCCGCACGCCGCGACCGTGCCGATCGCGTACTCCGCGGTCACCATGCCGGAGTCGCGCGCCTGCCGCATCGCCTTGAGCCGTCCCATCGGGCCTCCCGTGATGTGTTGCGGTGCCGGCGAGGAGCCGGCAGCGGGACCGGACGGCCCGCCCTGACACGATCAGGGCGCGACGACCCGGTCGGCCGTCGGCGCAGGACATCTGTGGACCGCCGAGACGTCACTGGACCGCCGACAGGCCGGCGCCGATCAGCCCCGCGACGAGCGGTACGACGCCGATCAGCACGAACGCCGGCAGGAAGCACAGCCCGAGCGGCGCCACCATCAGTACGCCGGCGCGGCGCGCCGCGGCCTCACCGGCCAGCCGCTGCCGCTCGCGCTGGTCCGCGGCGAGCGCCTCCACGACCGGGCCGGGCGAGGCGCCCGACGTAGCCGACCGGGCGAGCGCGGCCGCGACCGTGCGCAGCGGCGCCGGCCCGCCGCCGGTGTGCGCGGCCCATGCCTCGTCGACCGGGACGCCGAGCGCGGTCGACCGGACGACCGCTCGCAGCAGCTCGCCGAGCGCGCCGGGTACGACGCGCGCGACCTCGCCGACGGCCTCGTTCTGCGAGGCCCCCGCCGCGACGCACGCCGCGAGCAGGTCGCACGCCAGCGGCAGCGAGCGCTCGAGCTCGCCACGGTTTTGGTCGGCCGAGCGGCTGCGACCGCGTCGTAGCGCCCACCACGCCCCCGTCGCGGCGAGACCGCCGGCGACCCAGCCGCCGGACCCGCCGACGAGGAGCGCGGCGGCCGCCCCGCACGCCGCGGCGAGCACCGGGTCGTGGCGGCCGTCGCTCGGCGAGCCGCGCCGCGGGCCCTCCCGACGTCGCGCACCTGCCATCACGCGGTCGGCGCGTGCGGACGGCGGATCCGCTGTCAGCAGGACGAGCACCCCCACAGCGACCGCGACGTACGCCGCCGTCACGGCGCGGCACCCGCGGCGATCCGGCGGGTCCACGCGACGCCGGCCAGGTCGAGCGCGATCCCTCCACCGAGGCACGCCGCGCCCGGGGGCGTCCGGAAGAAGTCGAGCGGATCAGCGCCGAGACCGGCGCCGAGCAGCACGGCGACGGCGGGCAGCACGGCGAGCACCGCCGCTGTCGCGCGCGGTCCGGCCAGCTGCGCCTCGACCTCGGCCCGGCACCGGCCGTCGGCGGCCAGCCCGGCCGCGAGCCGCGTCACGCCGTCGGCGAGCCCGGCGCCGGTCGACGCGCTGACCCGCCAGCAGGCCGCCAGCGCGACGAGTCCCTCGGCTCCGGGCGGCGCGGGCACCAGCGAGTCGGCCGCCGCGAGGCCCAACGCGGCACCGGCGGCGACCTGACACAGGTGCGCGGCGAGGGTCGGCGGCGCGGCCGACGCCGCGGCGGCCAGGGCAACGTGCGGCGGAGCTCCGGTCCGCAGCTCGGCGGCGAGCAGCCGCAGCACGTCCGGGAGCGCGTCGGCCGCGGCGGTGGCGAGCCGTCGGTCCTTCCTCGCGGTCAGCGCGCGATCCGCGAGAGCGCCGGCCGTCGCGCCGACCGTCATCCCGAGCACCGATCCGGTCACCAGCAGCCCGGCCATGCCCCCGGTGCAGACGCCGACGAGTCGGCCGAGGTCGGACCGGCGCGCGACCGGGGCCGTCGACGTGATGGCGGTGAGCCGGTCCGCCGCCGGGCGGGCGCGCGCGAGCCACACCGCCGCCGCCACGGCCGCGACGACGAGCGCAGTCATGACGGGAGGACGGCCGGCAGGTCGACCCCGCGGTGCGTGAGCCGCTCGCGCAGTCGTGCCCACCCTGGACCCGCGCGGTCCCCGTCGGTCGTCGTCGTCAACGCGGGCGTCACGGCGACGCGGCCGTCGTCGCGGCGTACGACGACCGCGAGCTCGGACACCCGGCGTACGCCGTCAGCGCCACGGCGCAGGTGCACGACCAGGTCGAGCGCCGCCGCGAGCTGGGAGTGCAGCGCCGCCCGGTCGAGCCCGGCGGTGGCGGCGAGGGCCTCGAGCCGGGCCGGCACGTCGGCCGCGGCGTTGGCGTGCACGGTCGACATTCCGCCCTCGTGGCCGGTGTTGAGCGCGGCGAGCATCTCGACGACCTCGGCTCCGCGGACCTCGCCGACCACCAGCCGGTCCGGGCGCATCCGCATCGCCTGCCGCACCAGGTCGCGCAAGGTGACCTCGCCGGCACCGTCGACGTTGGGCGGCCGGGCCTCGAGCGTCACCAGGTGGGCGCACGCCGGCCGCAGCTCGGCGGCGTCCTCGACGACCACCACCCGGTCGATCGGGTCGACGAGCCCGAGCAGGCAGGCGAGCATCGTCGTCTTGCCGGTGCCGGTGCCGCCGGAGACGAGGACCGCCAGCCGGGCGGTCACCGCCGCCGCCAGCGTCGCCGCGACCGCCGGGGAGACCGAGCCGCCGGCCGTCAGCTGGTCCAGCGTGAACCGCTGCCGCGACAGCGTCCGCAGCGAGACACAGGTGCCGCGGGTCGAGATCGGCGGCAGCACGGCGTGCAGCCGGGTCCCGTCCGGCAGGCGCGCGTCGACCCACGGCGACGCCGCGTCGAGCCGGCGGCCGGACGGCAGCAGCAGTCGGCCGACGAGGGCGCGCACCTCGGCGTCGTCGGCGAACGTCACACCGGCCGGCTGCAGGCCGGCACCACGGTCGACCCAGACCTCGTCCGCCGCGTTGACGAGGACATCGGTCACCCGGGGGTCGCGGAGCAGCGGGGCGAGCGGGCCGGCGCCGAGCAGGTCGTCCTGCAGCCGGGTCAGGACGGCGAGCCCACCCTCGACCGGGCGGCCCCCGCACTCGGCCCGGACCGCGGCGGCGATGCGCGCCGGACTCACGTCGGTGCCGTCCGCCGCGAGCCGGCGGCGTACCCGGTCGAGCAGGCCCGGGTCGGTCACGCCGCAGCGCTCGGCCGCCCGGGACGCGCGGGCAGCAGCTCCCGGACCAGCGTGGTGCAGGCGCGGGCGAGGTGGCCGCGGCCGGACCCGGCCGGCGGCAGACCGCGGTCGGCGTCGAGCGGCACGCCGCGCTCGGACCGAAGGTGCGCGAGCAGCGGCAGGCCGAGAGCGCTGGCTGCGAACCTCGGCTCGACCCCGCCGGAGGTCGACCGGCGGACGACGACTCCGATGTCGTCGACGTACGCCGCGAGCGCCGTCGCGGTGCAGGCGGATGCGGCGACGCCCCGGACGTCCGCCGGTACGACGAGCAGCGCCGAGTCCAGCAGCTGGAGCACCTCGGCCGTCGACTCGTCGAAGCGCCGGCCCACGTCGACGATCACGACGTCGACGTCACGCCGGGCCGCGCGCACGACGCGGGTCGCCACACCGTCGGCGAGACAGACGTCGCCTCCGCGTCCGCACGACACGACCGCGATGCGGTGGACGGTCGGGACGAGCCCGACGAGCCCGTTGACCAGCGCCCGGTCGGCCGCGCGGGCGAGCTCCCCCCACCGGGCGCCGCCGACGTCCTCGGCGCCGAGCAGCAGGTCGACGCCGCCCCCGAGCGGGTCAGCATCGACGAGGACGGCGGCCCGGCCGAGCCGCGTCGCCGTGACCGCGAGGGCGGTGGCGAGCGTCGACGCGCCGGCTCCACCACGTCCGCCGACGACGCCGAGCACCATCCCGATGGAGCCCGTCTGCGCCGTCGCGGCGAGCCGGTCGACCAGCCACGCCTCGGCGTCGGGAAGGAACACGACGTTCTCCGCGCCGAGCTCCACCGCGCGCTGCCAGACGCCACCGTCGTCGAGGTCGTCGCCGATGAGGACGACGCCGGGGCGACGCGGCGGGCGGGACAGGGCGACTGCGTCGGCGCAGTCGGCGCCGACCAGCACCAGCGGCGCCTCGCGCCACGCGCGCCGCGCGGCCGCGGGGTCGGCGACGACGTCGACGTCGGCGCCCGCCGCCGCGGCGAGCCGGGCGAGCGCGTCGCGACAGGCCGGCTCGGACGTGACCACCAGCGGACGGGACATCCGTGAACCCCCTCGCAGTCCGGGCGTGCCAACCCGGCAAGTCTCGGTCGACGGGCCGGCGCCGTACGACGACGGAGGCGGATCTGTGGACGACCGAACCCGGACATGGGACGACCCCCGCCGGGGGGGTGGCGGGGGTCGTCCTGGGCCTGGCTCCGGGGGGTTGAGCCAGGCGACGCCTGACGTCGGGGGGGTGACGTCAGGACGGCGTGGGGCTACCCGACGGTGCGGTCCCGCCGCAGAGCGGCCATCGCGATGAGATACACGACGGTGTAGACGACGGCGGCGATCAGCGCGGTGGCCCAGTAGCGCTGGTCGCTGAACACGCCCTCGAACGGGCGGAGGAAGACGCCGGCCAGCGTGTCGATCGCGCTGACGAAGCCGTTCGCCTCGCGCGCGTCGAGCGCCTTGAGCAGGGTGTCGAGGCCGATCAGCGACAGGATCGCGGTGTAGATCACGGAGATGACCGCGGCGATGGTGTCGGCGATGGACTGGTGCTCGACGACCTGCGTCTCGGACACGGAGTCGACGGTGCCTCCGGAGACGACTCTGCGCATCAGATCCCCCACTCGTGTGCTCGGTGCTGCGGCGACCGATCGCCGTACTCAGATGATTACCCGGCGGCGCCGTTCGGAAACACTGCCGCTGGCTAGGCTCTGCCGCGTGAGCGGAGCCGCGTTCTTCGACCTGGACAAGACGGTCATCGCCAAGTCGAGCACGCTCGCCTTCGGCCGGCCGTTCTACCAGGGCGGGCTGGTCAACCGCCGGGCCGTGCTCAAGAGCAGCTACGCGCAGTTCGTCTACCTGATCGCCGGGGCCGACGCCGACCAGATGGACCGCATGCGCGACTACCTCAAGACCCTGTGCGCCGGCTGGGACGTCGAGCAGGTCCGGGCCATCGTCGAGGAGACGCTGCACGACCTGATCGACCCGCTCGTGTACGACGAGGCGGTCTCGCTCATCGAGCAGCACCACGCGGAGGGCCGCGAGGTGGTCATCGTCTCCACCTCGGGCGAGGAGATCGTCGGCCCGATCGCGAAGATGGTCGGCGCCGACCGCGCGATCGCGACCCGAATGGTGGCCGAGAACGGCAAGTACACCGGAGAGATCGCGTTCTACAGCTATGGCGTGCACAAGGCGGAGGCGATGCGCGAGCTGGCCGCCGAGCAGGGCTGGGACCTGGCCGAGTGCTGGGCGTACAGCGACTCGATGACCGACCTGCCGATGCTCGAGGAGGTAGGCCACCCTGTGGCGGTCAACGCGGACAAGGCACTGCGCCGTACGGCGGTCGAGCGTGGCTGGGAGGTCACGGACTTCGTCCGGCCGGTGACCCTTCGGTCGCGGGTGTCGGCCATGCCGCGGCCGTCGGCGCAGATGCTCACCGCGGCGGCGCTCGGCGTCAGCGCGGCCGCCGTCGGCTGGCAGGTCTACAGCCACCGCAAGCGCGCGCGGACGTAGCCGGGCCCTGGCATTTCGGGACCATCCGGACAACCTGGTCAGGTCCGGTCCACTGTCACCTGCTGGCAACGCAAAGTAGTCGCCGTCGAGGGGTTCCCAACGGCTGCGGGGAGGCGTACAACTGCCAGTGCGGGTAGCCGATGCGGAGGGCGAAGTCCCCCCACCGAACATCCGTTCACGAAGGCCTACGAGCACCCACGTGCGACCAGCCGCGGGAGGCACGTCGAGGTGAGGAGACGCGCGAGCGCCCAACCACCCCGACGAGTAGTAGCACGCTTGGTAACCCGCGGTCTTCGTGACGAAACGGCGCTTCAGCGGTCCACCGCTGGAGCGCCGTTCCTTGTGTTCCGGGCGCGCTAGAACCTTGTCCTCTCTGGGACACCTTCGTGCTCAGCCTGGCCCCAAGTTCGGGAGTCACGACCGGAGAAGCTCAGCCGCGCTCGAGGGCGGCGCAGATCGCGAGCCCCTCGCTCGCGCCGGTCAGAAGCGCGTCGGCGCAGTGCCGCAGCCACGGGCCGACGTCGCCGGCGGCGAAACGCTGCGCGGCATCGGCGTACGCCGACGGGTCGGCCGCGTGGCCGACGTCGGGCGCGGTCACCGCCTTCGGGTCGACCCCGCGGGAGATGAGGACGAGGCGCGCCGCGGCTCGCGCGACGACGCCGTTGGCCGCGTCGAACGGCTGGAGCGCGAGAACCTCGCCGTGCACGACCGCGGCGACTACCACCGCGGACGCCGACGTCTTCGCGGTCAGCACGTCGGCGAGGGTCGCCAGCCGCCGGGAGAGCGCCTCCGCGGGCAGATCGCCCGCCGCGCTCGGCCGGCCGAGGCGCTCGCTCGGCGTCAGCCCGGCGGCGGCCAGGACGTGCAGGCGGGCCAGCGCCTGCATCGGCGCCCGGTCGAGCACCGGCCCGAGCGAGCCGAGCTCGGCGCTCACCCGCAGCGCGCCCTGGACCACCGGGTTCTCGGCCGCGGAGCCGTCGCGGAGCTCGTCCAGCGACACCTCCGCGCCGTCGAGCGCGGCGCTCGCGCGCACGCATCGCAGCCCGGACTCGACCGAGACCTCGGCGCTGCGCCGGCGGAGCAGCCGCTCGCCGAGCAGCCGGTCGACCTGCGCCCTGGCCGCGAGCACCGACTCCTCGACGCCGGGCAGCCGCATCAGCGGGACGAGCGGGTCGGCGGTCACGAGCGGCGACCTTACGCGACCGCCTTGCCCGGCTTCGGCGGCGTAGCAGGAAGGGACAGCACGACCGACGACGAATGCAGGAGCCACCCAGGTGAAGGAGACACCCATGCGTCGCGCCCCGTTGACCGTCGCAGCGATCGCCATGTCCCTCGTGCTCGCGCCCGCCGCCGAGGCGAAGCCGAGGAAGGTGCTGACCGACCCGAAGGGCGACTACCCCGCTGCCGGTGCCGACGTCGTATCGGCAACCTTCGACACCGTCAAGAAGACCAAGCTGGTGGTGACGATCGAGTTCGCCGGTGCGCCGAGCACGCCGGTGCCGTTCGCCTACCAGCTGAGGTTCACCTCGGACGAGAACTGCAACTGGAGGGGCAACTACTTCGGCGAGACGTTCGGCTCGTCCGGCGGGTGCAGCACCGACGACGCGAACCCGCCGACGGTCACCGTCAAGGGGAACACCCTCGTCTACACGATGGCGGCCAAGGGCGCGCTCAAGCCCGGCACGGAGCTGAGCCTCATTGCGGTGTCTTCGAGCCCAGGCGGCGCGCTGGCGGGCGCCCCGGGCGGCGACGCCGCCGCGACCGACATGACCTACGTCGTCGGTTCGTGACGGCGGTAGCACGACGCCGGGTGATCGGCGAAGGTGGGGCGACGCCGTAGACCCGGAGGAGCCGCGCGTGGCCGACGTGACGCTGGAGAACCTGCTCACCGAGACGCGCCGGTTCCCGCCGGCGCCTGAGCTCGTGGCGGCGGCCAACGTGACGGCCGAGGCGTACGCCGCGGCCGCAGCGGACCGGATCGGCTTCTGGGAGCAGGCGGCGCGCCGGCTCGAGTGGGCAAGCCCTTGGCAGACGGCGCTGGAGTGGGAGCCGCCGTACGCGAAGTGGTTCGTCGGCGGCCGGCTCAACGTGTCCGTCAACTGCGTCGACCGCCATGTCGCCGCCGGCCTCGGTGACCGGGTCGCCTTCCACTGGGAGGGCGAGCCCGGCGACACGCGGACCGTGACCTACGCCGACCTCCTCCGCGACGTCTGCCGCGCCGCCAACGCGCTGGCGGAGCTCGGCGTCCGAGCCGGCGACCGGGTCGCGATCTACCTGCCGATGATCCCGGAGACCGCGGTCGCGATGCTGGCCTGCGCCCGGCTCGGCGCGGCGCACTCCGTGGTCTTCGGCGGGTTCTCGGCCGACGCGCTCGCCGGCCGGATCCTCGACGCCGACGCGCGGGTCGTCATCACCGCCGACGGGGGCTACCGCCGGGGCGCGGCCGCCGCGCTCAAGCCCGCCGTCGACGAGGCGCTAGAGCGCTGCCCCGACGTGCGGAGGGTCCTCGTCGTACGCCGTACCGGGCAGGACACGGCAATGGTCGACGGGCGCGACGTCTGGTGGCACGACGTGGTCGACCGCCAGCTACCGACGCACGAGCCCGAGGCGTTCGACAGCGAGCACCCACTCTTCATCCTCTACACGAGCGGCACGACGGCTCGCCCCAAGGGGATCCTGCACACGACCGGCGGCTACCTCACCCAGGCGTCGTGGACCCACCACGCCGTGTTCGACCTGAAGCCGGAGCACGACGTCTACTGGTGCGCGGCCGACATCGGCTGGGTCACCGGCCACAGCTACATCGTCTACGGGCCGCTGAGCAACGGCGCCACCTCGGTGATGTACGAGGGCACGCCGGACACCCCCGCCAAGGACCGCTGGTGGGCCACCATCGAGAAGTACGCCGTGTCGATCCTCTACTGCGCCCCGACCGCGATCCGGACCTTCATGAAGTGGGGCGACGACCTGCCGGCGTCGCGCGACCTGTCCAGCCTGCGGCTGCTCGGCAGCGTCGGGGAGCCGATCAACCCGGAGGCGTGGATGTGGTACCGCCGGGTCATCGGCGGCGACCGCTGCCCGGTGGTCGACACGTGGTGGCAGACCGAGACCGGCGCGATCCTCATCAGCCCGCTGCCCGGAGTGTCCGAGACCAAGCCGGGCTCGGCGATGGGCCCGCTGCCCGGCATCGGGGCCGAGGTGGTCGACGACGCCGGTACGAAGGTTCTGCCCGGCGGCGCCGGCTATCTCGTCCTCACCGAGCCGTGGCCGTCGATGCTGCGCGGCATCTGGGGGGATGACGAGCGCTATCGAGAGACGTACTGGTCGCGGTTCCCAGGGAGGTACTTCGCCGGCGACGGCGCGAAGCTCGACGACGACGGCGACCTGTGGCTGCTCGGCCGGGTCGACGACGTCATGAACGTCTCCGGCCATCGCATCTCCACCACCGAGGTCGAGTCCGCGCTGGTGTCGCACCCGAGCGTCGCCGAGGCGGCCGTCGTCGGCGCCAGCGACGCGACGACCGGGCAGGGCATCGTCGCGTTCGTCACGCTGCGCGGCGGCGTCGCCGACGGCGACGACCTCGCGGCCGAGCTGCGGTCGCACGTCGCCAAGCAGATCGGCCCGATCGCGAAGCCGCGTCAACTGCTCTTCACACCGGAGCTGCCGAAGACCCGCTCCGGAAAGATCATGCGCCGGCTGCTGCGCGACGTCGCGGAGAGCCGCGAGCTCGGTGACGTCACGACGCTGGCCGACCCGACCGTCGTCGAGGCAATTCGGGCGAACGCCGCGTCGCACGCGGACGGCGAGTAGGCGACGTTGGCCGGCGACCTCCTCGTGCAGGGTCCCGACGAGCGCGTCGGCACCGGCATCACGTGGCGGGCCGACCGCACGACGCGGGCCTTGACGGTCGCGATCGCGGCATCGCTCGCCGTCGGCATCGGCGCCGCGCGCTCGATCGCGCCGGCCGCCGTCACGGCGCCGCCGCCGGTGCCAGTGGTGCAGCCGCTGCGGGTCGCGGTCCGGTCGGTCGACCCCGCGGCCGGTGCCCGGATCGGTGTCGTCCCGGGCGGGATGAGCCTGCGGCCGGTCGACGGGCCGAGCACCGCCGCCGCCCGCCGCGTCGCGCAGATCGTCACGTCCCGCGTGTGCCGCAACATCGAGCGGCCGCGCTACCGCCGCGAGGCCGGTACCCCGGACGGTCGGACCTCGTCGTACGTCGTCGGACGCGCGAGCGACATGCCGCACAAGTCGGCCGGGTTCCTGCTCGAGCTGACCTGGGACGGCGCCGGGTACATCGCAAAGGTCTCCGGCGCGTACGGCGGCTGCGACGGTGGCTGACCGGCCTCCCGCCGAGGTCCTCAGCGACGGACGACCCGAGCGGCGCGTGCTCCTGCGGTTCGGTGTCGCCGACTCGGTCGTGGCCGCTGCCGTGGCGCTGCACCTGATCGGCGCGGTCGCGGTCGTGGAAGACCGCGGCGCCGAGTCGCCGCGAGCACGCCGATCGGCGGGCAGCGACGTCTCGCGGACACCCGCGCCGTCGCCGCCGCTGTACGGCGCACGTCCCAACCTCGACCTGCCCGGTGCGGCCAACCTGGGGGTGCCGATCGGCCTGCACCTCGTCCGCCCGGCCGCGAGCCCGGGTTCAGCCGCGCTCGACCGCGCCGCCGTCGCGCTCGCCCGCGACCTGTGCGGCGACGCCGACGTCCGACTCCTCGTCGTGCGCTCCGTCAACACGGGCCTCCAGCACGCGCATGTCGTCGTCGCCGTCCGGTCGCGGGGCGTCCCGGTCAAGGAGCGGCCGGAGCACGGCAGCGTCGCAGCCGAGCTGGTGTTCCGGGGCGACGGCTACGCGTACGACGTCGTACGGCGGCAAGGGGTGTGCGCTACCGGCGGCTGACGCGTCACCGGCGCAGCGCCGCGAGCCGCGCCTCCGCGTCGACGAAGGCGTGCAGCGGGTCGAGCAGGTCCTGCACAGCGGTCAGCGCGACCTCGAGCTCGCGCGTCTCGGCGATCCGGGCGGCCGCGACGTCGACGCCCTCGAGGGTCTCCTCCAGCGCGGCCGCGCATGTCTGCCAGACCTCCTCCAGCGCGTCGTGCCGCCACGCGGGCATCAGGACCTGAGCCGCAGCGAGCGAGGTCCGCAGTGTCTCCTCGCCGACCGCGAGCGGCAGCGGCGTCGCGCGGGCGGACGACGGGACGCAGCGGACCATCGCGCGCTGCGCGAGGTCGACGTGCTCGGCGCAGGCGGCGAAGGCCGCGCCGGCCTCCGCCAGCTCCGGCGGCAGGTGGCGGGCTCGGCGCAGGCGCATGGCGACAGATGCTACGAGTCGCTCGGCGCGGGTAGCGCCTTGAAGGGCGCCGGCACCGCGGCGCGATCGCTGTGGGACGCTGCGGCCATGCCGATCGACCGCGACGTCCTCATCCCGGGGCCGTGGCGTCACCGCGACCTCTCCGCCAATGGCGCGCGGTTCCACGTGGCGGAGGCGGGTGAGGGCCCCCTCGTGCTGATGCTGCACGGGTTCCCGCAGATGTGGTGGCAGTGGCGCCACCAGCTCGCCGACCTGCCCGGCCACGGCTTCCGTGCGGTCGCACCCGACCTGCGCGGCTATGGCGCCAGCGACAAGCCGCCGCGCGGGTACGACGTCTACACCCTTGCGGCCGACATCGCCGGGATGATCCGCGCACTCGGCGAGCGCGACTGCGTCCTGGTCGGCCACGACTGGGGCGGGCTGCTGGCGTGGGCGGTCGCGACGTTCCATCCCGAGGTCGTCTCCAAGCTGGTGATCCTGTCGATGCCGCACCCGCTGCGGCTGCGCGCCCAGATCGCGGTCGACCCGCGCGGGCAGCTGCGGTCGAGCGGGTACGTCTTCGCGTTCCAGGCGCCGTGGGCCGCGGAGCGGGCGCTGGTCAAGGATGACGCGGCGCGGGTCGGCCGGCTGCTGCACGAGTGGGGCGGCTTCGAGGCCGTCGGTGCCGACGCGGAGCGGGTCTACCGGGACGCGATGCAGATCCCGAACGTCGCGTACTGCTCGCTCGAGTATTACCGATGGGCGGTTCGCTCGGTGGTCCGCCCGGACGGCTACCGCTTCGCGAAGCGGATGCAGCAGCCGGTCGACGCGCCGACACTCCAGCTGCACGGAGCGGCGGACCGCTGCCTGCTGGTGCGCACCGCGCTGGGATCGGGCCGGTACGTGCGCGGGGTCTACGAGTGGCGGGTGCTCGACGGCGTCGGTCACTTCCCGGCCGAGGAGGTGCCCGACCTCGTCACCGGCGAGATCGTGCGCTGGGCCAAGGGTGGCTGAGCGGCCGGAAGCCGACCGGCCGGCGCGTAGTCGCGACGTCGACGGCCGCCCGCGCGGTCGCGACGTCGACGGCCGCCCGCGCAACGAGCGCCCGCGCGACATCACCGGTACGCCGCTGCCGCCGGGTACGCCGACCCCGTGGCGGGAGCGCCTGGCCGTCCACGATCGCGAGCAGTCGCTGCCTCCGGACGAGGCACTCACCGAGGCCGAGCGGCTGATCCTCGGCGGCGCGCCGTTCTACGCGCACGAGGTGCTGGAGGGGCCGTGGCACCTCGCGGAGCCGGCGCTGCGCGGGTTCTGGCAGGGGCTCGCACAGATCGCGGTGGGGCTGACCCACATCCAGCGGGGCAACGAGGTCGGCGCGACGGTGATCCTTCGCCGGGCCGCGGCGAACCTCGAGCCGTACCCGGACGGGACGTACGGCGCCGGGGTCACGCGGCTGGTGACGACGGCGCGGCTGCTGGCCGACCAAGTCGAGAAGGACGGGGTGGCTTCACTAGACGCGGCAGCGCTCGGGGTCCGCCTTCTCGCCTGACGAACCGGCAAGGGTGACAAGCGAAAGGCGCGCTAAGTGCACACCCAGCCACCGGGCCGCCGGATCAGTCGCAGCCCTGCGTGCTGACCGGTTCGGTCCGCGTCGCGGCCGCCCGGGCCGAGGTCGCGACCTCGTCGGCGGTGAGGGCGTAGCCCGTCTCCCGGTCCTCGGCGTCGGCGGCGAAGATGACGCCGTACACGCGCCCGTCCTCGGCGAGCAGCGGGCCGCCGCTGTTGCCCGGCCGGACCGATGCTCGCAGCGAGTAGACCTCACGGCGGACCGTCGACTTCTCGTAGATGTCACGCCCGACGGCGGTGATCTCCTCGCGGACGCGCGCGGCGACCGCGGCGAACGGCCCGTCCTCGGGGTAGCCGACGACCGCCGCGTCGTCCCCGCTGCGCGCATCGGCGCGGAAGCTCAGCGGCGCGAGGTCCAGGCCGGGCACGTAGATGACGGCGACGTCGCGTCTCGGGTCGAACAGCACGACGCGCCCTCGCCTGCTCGAGCCGTCGCGCAGCTCGACCTCGGGGTCGCGTACGCCGGCGACGACGTGTGCGTTGGTCATGACGCGCTCGCGGGCGTAGACGAATCCGGTCCCCTCGAGCCGACGGGTGCACGCCTTCGCCACGCCGACGACCTTCAGGACGCGGGTGCGGGTCGCGCGCACCGCCGGCGAGTTGAGCACCGCGGGGTCCGGCGGCGCGATCGGAGCCGTGCGGCCGGGGTTCAGGGAGGTGAAGACCTGCGGGAAGTCCTGCTGGTCGAGCAGTCGGCGGAACGGGGCGAACACCTCGGGCGCCGGCGGCAGCGCCGAGTCCACGCGTCGCAGCACCAGCGACTGCCGGACCATCGTCGACAGGTTGAGAAACGTCGAGTCCTTGGCCGCCGTGCCCAGCAGCCAGGCGACGAGCAGCACGCCGAGCACCGAGACCGCGGCTCCGCCTCCCGCGTCGACCGTCCGGGCCGGCCGGCCGACGACCCGCCTGCGCAGCGACCCGCCGACCGCCGTACCGGCGAACTGCCCGACGCTGGCCAGGACGAGCACGGTGGCGATGCCGACCAGGGACCGTGCGCCGCCGCTGGCGACCCGCTGCGCGATGGGCGCCGCGATCAGGGTGCCGAGGATGCCGCCGCCGAGGAAGCCGCCGAAGGACAGCACCCCGACGAGGAAGCCCTGCCGGTACCCGCTGATGCCGAACAGCACCATCGCCAGCACGAGCAGCAGGTCGAGCAGGGTGCCGTCCACCGCGCGGACTCTAACCGACGGTTGAGCGTCCACCGACCGCGTCGTCGCCGACCAGCGGCGCGGGCGCCGGCGGCTCGGCGGACGCGTCGGCGCCGCGGCGGGCCGGGGGTCGCCACACCGTCGTGACTGCGGTCGAGACGACCAGCCCCCACACCGCGCCGAGGGTGATGCCGCCCAGGACGTCGGACAGGTAGACCTGGCCGAGGAACAGCACGGCGAGCCCGCCGAGCAGGACGACGCCGAGGATCACCGTCGCGGTCGCGACCTTGCGGGTCCACCGTGGGATTCGCGGCAGCACGACCGTGAGGATCGCGATCGCGAACGCCCCCACAACGGTCATCCGGCCGGACGGGAACGTCGACGTCGCGAACCCGTCCAGGGTCGGGATCGCGCGGGACCGCTCGACGACGGCCTGCACGGCCTGGGCGAGCAGCACGGCGCCGCCCAGCGCGACGAGCAGCAGCACCAGCGCGCGCGGGCGCCGGTCGACGACCCACATCGCAAGCCCGATGACCACGGAGACGACGGCCAAGGCCTCGGGCGACAGCAGCTCGTTCACCGTCCGGGTCACGTCGACGAGGTCGGCGGTCCGGCTCTCGGCGAGGGCGCGGCGGACCGGCTCGTCGACGTCGACGAGCCCGCCGCTGCCGAGCGACTTGGCGATGACGACGGCGAGCGCCCCGCCGAGGAGCGCCAGGCCGACGAGAGACACCGTGAGCTGCAGCCCTGCGGCCGCGCCGGGGCGGAACCGACCGGTGAGGAACCCGATCTGCCGGCGGTGGCGCACCAGCAGCCGGGCGACCCGCGGCCGGGCGAGCTGCGCCGACCACCAGGCCCACAGCTGGTCCTGCCGGGCGGCGACCTGCCGTGCGCCGAGGACCAGAACGACGACGACGACGAGGCTGAGGGCGAGCAGCGTGGAGGCGCGACCGACGTACTTCTCGACCGTCTCCCACGAGTGCCCGCCCACGTAGCCGAGCAGGGTGAAGCCGGTGCCCCACACCGTCGCGCCGATGACGCTCGCGACGAGGAACCGCGCGTAGCGCACGCCGGAAGCACCCGCGGCGAACGGCATCACGGCACGGAGTACGCCGACGAAGCGGCCGAGGACGATCGCCTTGATCCCCCCGGCCCGGATGCGGGCCATGGTCGACTCGACCCGCGTCCGGCCCATGATCGAGCCGAGCCGGCTGTCGAGGAAACGCGTGCCGAGCCGCCGGCCGAGGTAGAACCCGAGCGAGTCGCCGATGATCGCGCCGACGACCGCGCACGCGGCCATCACGGCGACCGGGACCTTGCCCTCCGACGCGGCGACGCCACCCAGGATGACGGCGAGCTCACCCGGTACGGCGAGGCCGGCGAAGGCGGCCGTCTCGAGCAGTGCGAGCCCGCCGACGACGACGGCGAAGACCGGGCCGGGCAGCCGCGACAGTCGCTCGAGGAAGTGCTTCACGCCGGCCGCGACGTCGCCGCCGAAGGCGAGCACGAGGAACGCGACACCGACGACGAGCAGACCACCCACCAGGCGAGGTCGGGTCAGGCTCGTGCGCATGGGGTCACTGCCCTCCCGGCTTCGTCGCGGTCGCCGGATCGTACGGGGCCGGGCCCGGTTCGCCGAGCGGCCCCGGGCGCTCGACGAGGTCGCCCGGACCCCACGGCCGCTCCCACCCCCCGAGCCGCAGCAGCGCATCGACCAAGCCGGCCGTAAACCCCCACACCAGCAGCCCGCCGACCGTGAATCCGGGGCCCTGGTAGTCGCCGATCAGCCGGACGCGGCACCGGCGCGCCGGGTCGGCCAGGTGCGCGACGGGGACCCGGACGACGGCGGCGACCTCGTTGACGTCTACCGCGGACACCCTGCACGGCTCGTGCCACCAGCCGAGCACGGTCGTTACGGTGAACCCGCTGGGCGGCAGGTAGAGCGGCGGCAGTGCGCCGAAGACCGTGACCCCGGATGCGTCGAGTCCGACCTCCTCCTGCGCCTCGCGGAGAGCGGCCGCGACCTCGTCGACGTCACCGGGGTCGACGGCGCCGCCGGGGAACGCCGGCTGACCGGCGTGCGACCGCATCGTGTGGGCGCGCTCGATGAGGAGCAGGTCGGGCCCTTCGGGTCCTTCTCCGAACAGCGCCAGCACCGCGCTCCGTCGCCCTTCGCCGGGCGGGACGACGAACCGGGTGATGTGCTCGGCCCGCACGTCCACGACGGCGGCGGCGAGCGGACGCAGCCACTCCGGCAGCTGCGCGATCACGCCGGCGCGGGAGCCAGCAGGTCGACGCCGAGATGCTCCGACACCGCGGCGCGCAGCTCGTCCGCGGTGAGCTCGCCGACCGCGCGGTGGACGAGGGTGCCGCGTGCGTCGACGAACAGCGTCACCGGCGGACCCGGCACGCGCAGCGCCCGCAGCATCGCCCGTCCCTCGGAGCGCACGCTGGGGTAGGCGATGCCCGTCTCCTGGATCGTGGCTCGGGCCGCGTTGTCACCGCTGTCGGCGACGTTGACGCCGAGGATGCGGATCCGGCCGCCGGCGCTTGCATGGACCGCCTGGAAGGCAGGCATCTCCTCGCGGCACGGCAGGCACCACGACGCCCACAGGTTGACGACCGTCGGCACGCGCCCGAGTGCGCGCAGCGCGACGGTGCGGTCCGACCCGATGCACGGCAAGGTCAGGTCGGGGAGCCGGTCTCCCGGCACGTCCGCCACCTGCATCGGCGTCAGCAGCTCGCCGGCCGACGGGCAGTCGTCGGTCGCGATCGGCCGGACCGGCTCGGACTCCTGCGGCGCGGGGCCGGCGCCCGACCCGCTGGTGCACCCGACGACTGACAGGAGCAGCGCGGCACCGGCCGCAGCCACCACCCGCAGGGCGGTCATGCGGCGCCGCCGGCGATCCCGGCGGAGGGGCACAGACGCGCGACCGGGCACCCGGCGCAGAGCGGCCGTCGCGCCGTGCACAGGCGCCGGCCGTGGAAGATCAGCCGGTGCGACAGCTTCGTCCACTCCACCTTCGGGATGAGCTCCATGACCTCGAGCTCGACCTTCACCGGGTCGGTCTCGACGGTCCAACCGAGACGTCGCGACAGCCGCCCGACGTGCGTGTCGACGGTGACCCCCGGTACGCCGAAGGCGTTGCCGAGCACGACGTTCGCCGTCTTACGGCCGATGCCGGGCAGGGTGACCAGATCCGCCAGCCGGCCGGGCACCTCGCCGCCGTACCGCTCGCAGAGCGCCTGCCCGAGCCCGATGATCGACGTCGTCTTCGCCCGGAAGAAGCCGGTCTGCTTGATGAGGCGCTCGACGTCCGCTCGATCCGCGGCGGCGAGCTCGGCCGCGGACCGGTACTTCGCGAAGAGCGCCGGGGTGACCTCGTTGACCTTCTTGTCGGTGCACTGCGCGCTGAGGATCGTCGCCACCGTCAGCTGCAGCGGGTTGGCGAAGTCGAGTTCGCAGTGCGCGTCCGGGTAGGTCTCGGCCAGCGTCCGGTTGACCGCGCGGGCCCTGCGCACCAGCGCCGTGCGCGACGCCGGCGGCGCGAGCGAGCGGTTGGCGGCCATGTCCCAAGCGTACGTCGAGGCCGGCTTGGTCCGTCCGCCGTCCCCCGTCACCCGGTTGGTCCACTCAAGGGACTCCCGGATCGTGACGATGCCCACAGTGCCGGTGGCGTACGCCGCCGCAGGTCGCGCGGCGACCAAACGGGTGAAACTGGGGTGAGGCGTGACGACGACGACGGGCGAGGCCCGTGCCGTTGGCGTCGGGCGGGACCCCCTGCTCGTCGGACTGTCCCTGGCCAGCCTGCGTGGGTACCGGTGCGAGCTCGGGCAGGAGGAGAGCCGCGTCTCCTACTGGCGCCGCATCCTGCAGGGCCGGCTGGACATGTTGCGTGCCGCCGACGCCGCTCCCGACGTCGACAACCTCGGCCCCATGCTCGCGAGCGAGCGAGTGTCCCGCGGCCGCACGGCGCTGATCGAGGTCGTGCCGGCCGACGACATCCCGCCGCTGCCCAACCTCGGCGAGCTGTGGGAGCGCACGGTGACGACCGAGCCCGCCGAGCGGGAGGAACTGGTCGCCGAGCTGGTTGAGGCGGAGGTGAAGCTGTCGTCGTACCGCTCTGCCCTGCACGCGCGGCTCTCCGCGGCGACCGCTGAGCTCATCGCGCGCTACCGCGAGGAGCCGAGCCGCTGCTTGGACGTGCTGCCGGTTCAGCCGATCGCGCGCCGGTCGGTCGGGTCCTGACGACCTGCGCGGCGGACGTCACTCGCTGACGTCGAGGACCACCTTCATCGCCTGCTTCGACTCGAACAGCCGGTAGCCCTCGGCGGCGTCCTCCAGCGGCATCCGATGCGTGATGATCACCGTCGGATCGACCTGTCCGGACATCACCGCGTCGAGCGCCTTCTCCCACCAGCCCTGCACATTGCAGGACCCACCGAACTTCAGGGTGATGCCGCGGGTGAAGAGGTTGCCCAGCGGCAGCGGGAACTCGAACTCGGTGTGCACGCCGATGACGCTGACCGTCCCGCCTGGCCGCACGCAGTCGATCGCCGTGACGAGTGCGGCCGGGAACCCGACGGTCTCGATGACGACGTCAGCCTGGCCGCCGAGGATGTCCTCCACCGCGACCGAGCCGGACCGCTCTGCGGTGTTCACGGGGATGGAGCCGAGCGAGGCGGCGAGCTCGAGCCGGGACGGCACGAGGTCGAGCGCGACGACCTTCTCCGCGCCCATCGCGTGCGCGGCGAGCTGCGCGAAGGTTCCGACCGGACCGCAGCCGACGACCGCGACGGTGCTGCCGGGGCCGACCTCGGCGATGCCGGCCGAGTACCACCCGGTGGTGAGGATGTCGCCGGTGAACAGCGCCTGCTCGGGGGTGATCGACGGCGGCACGGCCAGCAGGTTGACGTCGGCGTACGGGATCCGCACCAGCTCGGCCTGGGAGCCGCCGAGGTCGCCGACGAAGATGCCGTAGCCGAGGACGGCGAGGTCGACGCACAGGTTGAACCGGCCGGCCCCGCACGGCCCGCACGAGCCGCAGGCGATCTGGAAGGACCCGACCACCTCGTCGCCGACGGCGAACCGGCGTACGTCGTCGCCGACCGCGAGCACGGTTCCGACGTACTCGTGACCGACGACGGTGCCCTCGAAGACGCCGGGCACCCGGCCGTTGTAGAAGTGCAGGTCCGAACCGCAGATCGCCGCCTTGCGCACCCGCACCACCGCGTCGGTCGGCGCGACCAGCTCCGGCTCGGGGACGTCCTCGACCCGGACGTCGTGCTCACCGCGGTAGACGACTGCGCGCATGTGTCCCGTCCCCTCGTGCCCCCCGTCCGGACACCCTAGGTGATCGGCATACGTCGCCCGATGACGGGTACGCCGAGGGCATGCTCGCCGAAGCCCTGCTCCTGCTCGTGGTGCTTGCTTTCCCCTTGTTCCTCATGCTGGCAATGCTGTTGATGGAACGCGTCGAGCGGCCGCTCCGTGTCGACGAGGTCGGGCTCCAGCTCGAGTCGTTCTTCACCAACGCAAGGCCCGAGGAGCTCGAGACGTTCGTCAGCGAGGGCTTCGCGCCCGCGCTCGACCGGTACTGGCGCCGGCGGCGCCACGGCGTGCCGGTCGGCGCAGGCAGGTGACACCGGCGCGATGCGCCGTACCCTGACACTTCCGCCGCGCGTCGGGCCGGCGGTCTAGGGGGGACACCGGTGACCGACATCCTGCGGCAGTCGCCGCTGCTCGTCGACCTCTCCGACGACGACTGGTCGGCACTGTCGCCGAGGCTTCAGTACGTCGACGTCGTGAAGGGGGATGTCGTCTTCTGCGAGGACGACCCGGGCGACCGGCTGTTCGTCCTCACCCACGGCAAGATGAAGATCACCCGGTCCGGGCCGGACGATCGCGAGAACCTGCTTGCGGTGCTCGGGCCGGGCGACCTGCTCGGCGAGCTCTCGCTCTTCGATTCCCTGCCGCGAACGGCGACCGCGACCGCGCTGACCGCCACCACCCTCGCCAGCCTCTCCGGCCCCGACTTCCACGACTTCCTCTCCGAGCGCCCCCGGGTCGGAGTCCGGCTGCTCAAGGTGCTGGCCGGCCGGCTGCGCGACACCAACGCCGCCATGGCCGACCTGATCTTCACCGACGTCCCGGGCCGCGTGGCCAAGGCGATCCTCTCCCTCGCCGAGCGGTTCGGTGCGGAGACCGACGAGGGGCTGCGCGTGACGCACGACCTGACGCAGGAAGAGCTCGCGCAGCTCGTCGGGGCGTCGCGCGAGACGGTCAACAAGGCGCTCAACGACTTCGCCGGCCGTGGCTGGCTGCGCCTCGACGGCAAGACGGTCGTGGTGTTCGACGTCGCGCGTCTCACCCAGCGCTGCCGCTGACGCCACCGCCACCGCCACTCCCCTGAATGATCTTGTGGGCAATCCACAGCAGGACTGCCTGTGGATTGCCCACAAGATCAACTGGTAGGGGTTGGGGGGAGGGCGGCGAGGGCGGCGAGGGCGGCGCGCGTGACGTCAGCCTCGCGCAACACCCCTGAATGATCTTGTGGGCAATCCACAGCAAGACTGCCTGTGGATTGCCCACAAGATCAACTGGTAGGGGTTGGGGGGAGGGCGGCGAGGGCGGCGCGCGTGACGTCAGCCTCGCGCACGTGCTCGGCGGTCAGCGCGGCGACGGCCACCCGGTCACCCGACCAGCTCATGGCGGCCCTCGGCGTCGACCGCGACGCGGCCGGCGTCGACGAGCAGCTCCAGCGCGGCGCGGAGGGTCAGCTCGGCGGCCGGCCACAGCACGCGGTCGACGTCGTGGTAGATCCGCTCGACCAGCTCGCGCGGGGTGGCGAGGCCGACGTCGGCGAGGGTGTCGACGACCTCGTCGAGGCGCCGCCGACGGTGTGCGAGGTAGTGGGCGACGACGCCGGCCGGGTCGTCGACCACCGGTCCGTGCCCGGGCAGGAGGCGGCGCGCGCCGAGGGCCTGGAGCCGCTCGAGGCTGTCGAGGTAGTCCTGCAGCCGACCGTCCGGGTGGGCCACCACGGTGGTGCCGCGACCGAGCACGTGGTCACCCGTGAGCACCGCGTCCTCGGCCGGCAGCAGCAGGCACACGTGGTCCGCGCTGTGTCCCGGCGTCGCGACGGCCCGCAGCTCAAGGCCGCCGACGGTGAGCACGTCGCCGTCGGCGAGCCCCTCGGCGCCGAGGCGGTGCGCCGGGTCGAACGCGCGTACGCCGACACCGGCGGCGCTCGCCAGGGTCCGCGCACCGGCGCTGTGGTCGGCGTGGCCATGCGTCAGGACGACGACGGCGATCCGCTGGCCGGCGTCGGCGACCGCGGAGGAGACCGCGTCGAGATGAGCCGCGTCGTCGGGGCCCGGGTCGAGCACCACGACCTGCTCCGATCCGGGCTCGGCGAGCAGCCAGGTGTTGGTGCCCTCCAGGGTCATCGGGCCCGGGTTGGGCGCCAGCACCCGGCGGGCCCGCCCGCTGACGACGTCCGCGCCCACCTCAGCGCCGTCCGTCGGCGGCGTAGGCGGGGTCGCTGGGGTAGCCCGGGTCTCCGGGCAGTAGGAACAGCACGTCGTCACCGGAGACGACGACCCGCGGCAGGATCCGGCGTACGTCGCGCGCGGTAGCGGCGGCGAGGACGTCGTCGACGCTGCCGTGCTCGGCCAGCTCGGCGAGGGTGAAGACGGTCGGGGGGAGCATCGCCAGCTCGCCGCGGGCGTGACCTTCGACTGCGTCGACCGGTCGCACCCACCGGCTCTCGTCGCTCTCGCCGGTGAAGTGCACGGCTGCCTGGCCCGCCGGCAGAGCCGCGACGAAGAACCGCGTGTCGAAGCGCTTCGGCTCGAACTCCGGCGTCACCCAGTGCGCCCACGGGCGGAGCAGGTCCGCGCGCAGGACGAGTTGGTTGCGTCGCAGCACGTCGCCCATGGAGGCGGTCCGGTCGAGCAGCGCGGCCTGCTCGTGCGACCAGCGCGTCAGGTCACCGGAGACGTCCACCGTCGCGGCCTCGTCGGGGCCGGCCAACAGCACGCCGGACTCCTCGAACGTCTCGCGCACCGCGGCGCACACCAGCGCGCGGGCGAGCGGCGCCTCGGCGTTGAGCGGCGCGGACCACTCCTCCGCGGACGGGCCGTGCCAACCGATCTCACCCTCGGTGTCGCGGGGGTCCACCGAGCCGCCGGGGAAGACGTACATGCCGCCGGCGAACGCCATCGTCACCACTCGACGAAGGACGTAGGCCTCCACGCCGTGCCCCTCCGCGGCGTCCCGCAGCAGCACGACGGTCGCGGCGTGCCGGGGCTCGGCGACCTCGACCGCGCCCGACGCCACTGCGCGAGCGCGCTCGTGCAGCGCCGCGGGCAGGCGTCGCATCGCCGCGTCGTCACTACCGGGCATCGTCAGTCGACCTCGACGACGACCTCGACCTCGACGGGGGCGTCGAGCGGGAGGACCGCTACGCCGACGGCGCTGCGGGCGTGCCGGCCGGCGTCACCGAAGACCTCGCCGAGCAGCTCGCTCGCGCCGTTGCCGACACCCGGCTGCCCGGTGAAGTCCGGTGCGGAGGCGACGTACACGACGACCTTGACGACGCGGCGGACCGCAGAGAGCTCACCGGTCACCGAGCGGATCGCGGCCAGCGCGTTCAGCGCGCAGATGCGAGCCAGCGCCTTCGCCGCGTCGGCGTCGACCTCGGCGCCAACCTTGCCGGTCACCGTCATCGCGCCGCCGACCATGGGCAGCTGCCCGGACGTCCACACCAGCGACCCGCTGCGCACCGCGGGGATGTACGCCGCGACCGGCGGGACGACGTCGGGGAGGGTGAGGCCGAGCTCGGCGAGGCGTTCCTCAGGGGTCATGCCCCGTCCTTCGGTCGCTTGAAGTACGCGACGAGCTGCTCGGCGCTCGCGCCGGGAACGACGGTGACCAGCTCCCAGCCGTCGTCGCCCCACGTGTCGAGGATCTGCTTGGTGACGTGGACCAGCAGCGGGACGGAGGCGTACTCCCAGTTCTGCACGGCGGTCGCTCCTCGGCTCGCGTGCCGCCGGACAGGCAGCGCAGGTCACCCTACCGATCAGGTTCACCCTACCGAGGCATCCGTCGCGGCCGACCGTGACCGAGGTCACACCGACGGGCCACACCGACGGGTCACACCGACGATCGGCGCGGCGGCGGCGTCAGCTCGTGAAGCGGTAGCGGATCGCCACGGTGCCTCGGCACAGCGGCGTGATCTGCACGCTGCCCTCCTTGGCGCCGGCGAAGGAGATCTCCGCCTCGGCCTGTCCCTCGCGATCGGTCGAGACGACGCGCAGCCCGGCCTGCTCGATCAGCCGCCGCTGGCCGTCCTGCACGACGCCGACGTCGTCCGGCGCCGGCGCGCGGCCGAACAGCACCACCGTCTTGCCGAGCGTCGCGCGCGACGTGCCCACCCACCCGTCGTACGCCGGGAACCCCGCCGGGACGGTGACCTCCGGCGCCGCCGGAGAGGCGACGCCGTCGCACGGCCGGGTGAACTCCTCGCCGCCGTACGCCGACGCTGACGGCCTCGGCGAACCGGGTCCGTCGCCGCCGCAGGCCGCGAGCGCGGCCAGCGCCGCACCGGTGGCGAGTGCGGACGCTGCGATCCGAGACCGGGTCAGGGAGACTTCTCTGCCGACCGGGCCAGGTTGTCGAAGAAGCGCAGCAGCTCGACGGGGAACGGCATGACCAGCGTCGAGTTCTTCTCGGCGGCCACCTCGACGACCGTCTGCAGCAGGCGCAGCTGCAGCGACGCCGGGTTCTGCGCCATCGCGGCGGCCGCCTCCGACAGCTTCTGCGATGCCTGCAGCTCGCCCTCCGCCGAGATGATGCGCGCTCGGCGCTCGCGCTCCGCCTCGGCCTGGCGGGACATCGACCGCTTCATCGTCTCGGGCAGCTGGACGTCCTTGATCTCGACGAGCTCGATCGCGATCCCCCACGGCTGCTCGGTGAGCAGGTCGATGATCGTCTTGAGCTGAGCGTTGATGGCCTGCCGGTTGGACAGCACGTCGTCGAGGTCGCTCTGGCCGATGACCGACCGCAGCGACGTCTGCGCGACCTGGGACGTGGCGAAGAGGTAGTTCTGCACGTTGACGATCGCCTTGAGCGGGTCGATCACCTTGAAGTAGACGACGGCGTCGACGCGCAGCGTCACGTTGTCCCGTGTGATGCCGTCCTGGGCCGGCACGCTGAGGGTGACGACCTGCATGTTGACCTTCACCATGCGGTCGATCACCGGGATGATCACGTTGAGTCCCGGGCCCTTGATGCCGGCCTGCACCCGTCCGAGCCGGAAGACGACGCCGCGCTCGTACTCCTGCACGATGCGCAGGCCGAAGATGACGACGAAGAAGACGACCAGCCCGACGACGACCAGGAAACCGACCGCTCCGTTCACGGATCCCCCTAGACCTGGTGGACCGGCTCGACGTCGAGGATCAGGGCCTCGGTGTCGACGCCGGTCACGGTGACGCGGGTCCCCGCGTCGACTGGACCGTCCCACTCCAGGGCACGTGCGCGCCAGAGGGCGCCGTCGACGAGGACGTGGCCCTGCGGGTTGAGGGTGCTGCGCACCTCGCCGGTGAGCCCGACCAGCGCAACGCCGTTGGCCGCGTCGCTGCCGCGCAGCGCCCGGAGCACGACGGTCATCACCACGACGTAGAAGATCCACGACCCGATGACGCCGAGCGCGATGACCGGCCAGCCGACGCGCAGCCCGGGACGGTAGCCGTCGACGAAGAGCACCGACCCCGCGGTGAGCGCGGCGGTGCCCCCCCACGTCAGGAGTCCGAGACCGCCGCGCGCGACGTCGAGGGACAGCATCGCCACGCCGGCGACAAGCACCGCGAGGCCGAGCGGGCTGACCGGCAGCGCGGTGAGCCCGTACGCCGCCAGCACCAGCAGCACGACGCCGGTGTAGCCGGACGGGCCGAAGCCGGGCTGGAACATCTCGAAGACGAGCGCGCCGGCGCCGATCAGCAGCAGCAGGTAGACCAGCCACGGCGTCGTGCCGAGCGAGCGGCGCACCCTGGTGATCAGCCCGGGGTTGGCGATGCGCGTGTCGAACGCCAGCGCGTCGGAGAACTGCAGCGTGCGCGGACCGCTCGGCAGCGAGACGCGCTTGCCGTCCAGTGCGCGGATCACGTCGTCGATGGAGTTGACCGTGCCGTCGACGATCCGGCCGTCGGGGTCGGCGCCGGTGCGCTTCACGAACGCCGCCAGCTCCAGGTCGAGCGCGCGCTTCTCGGTGATCTCTCCGCCCGGCTCGACGATCTCCGGCAGATCCTCGAGACCGCCGATCTCCCGTACGACGGCACGGTCCTCGTCACCGACCTGCCCACCCGGCTGCAGCGGAACGACCGAGCGGACCCGGGCACCGTTGGCGACGAAGCGCACGTCGCCGGCCAGCCACATCGCGGCGTGGGCACCGCCTACCGCCTCGGTCTGGTCGAGGTCGACCGGGCCGACCCACGTCGCGACCGGGACGTCGGCGTCGCGGATCGCGGTGACGAGGCGCACGTCGTCGACCTTGACCGAGCCGGAGCCGATGACGCGCAGCACGACCGCGGCGTGGTCCTCGCGCTCGGCGAGCTCGATCTGGTCGATGACGTAGTCGGCGTACGACGAGTCGATCCGGCCGATGACCTCGACCACGTCGACGATGCGGGTCCGGTCCTGCTCTGCGCTAACGGCCCCGCCACCGACGAGCAGCGCAAGACCGAGCGTGGCGAGGAGGAACGCGAGCAGGCGGCGGGAGCCGCTCGCGCGGCGGGAGGTCGTCATGGCGGTGGGTCACTCTACGGCCCGTCCCGGGCTCCCCGCGAAAGCACCGGTCGAGCCGCCGCGGGCTAGCCTGCACCGGTGACCTGGTTCCCCGGCGTACGCCTGCACGTGGTGTCCGGGAAGGGCGGGACCGGGAAGACGACGATCGCCGCCGCGCTCGCCGTCGCACTGGCCGGCCGTGGCGGAAAGGTGCTGCTGGTCGAGGTCGAGGGACGGCAGGGGCTCGCCGGGCAGTTCGGGCATCCGCCGCTGCCGTACGCCGAGACCAGGCTGGCGCGGGTCGCCGGCGGCGGCGAGGTCTTCGGGCTGACGGTCGATCCGGAGCTGGCGCTGATCGAGTACCTCGACATGTTCTACAAGATGGGCCGCGCCGGCCGCGTGCTGCGCCGCATGGGCGCGATCGACTTCGTCACGACTGTCGCCCCCGGGCTGCGCGACGTGCTGCTGACCGGCAAGGTCAAGGAGTCGGTCATCCGCCGGTCCGGCGAGCGGCACGCCTACGACGCGGTCGTGCTCGACGCGCCCCCGACCGGCCGCATCGTCCGGTTCCTCGGCGCGACCGACGAGGTCGGCCACATGGCGAAGGTCGGGCCCATTCATCGCCAGTCGGAGGCGGTGATGACGCTGCTCCGCTCGTCGCAGACTGCGATCCACCTGGTGACGCTGCTCGAGGAGATGCCGGTCCAGGAGACCGTCGACGGCGTCGCCGAGATCCGCAAGGCCGGTCTGCCGATCGGCGCGGTGTTCGTGAACAAGGTGCGTGAGCCGAAGCTCGGCGCGGCGGACCTCCAGAAGGCGCTGCGCGGCGGGCTCGACCTCGACGCGCTCGCCGGGGCACTGGCGAAGGTCGGGCTCGAGGCGACCGACGAGGCCGTGATGGTGCTCGGGGTGGAGGCACGTCAGCACGCCGAGCGAGTGTCGCTCGAGAACGCCGAGCGCGGTGAGCTCGAGGCGCTCGGCGTACCGCTAGTCGAGCTGCCACTGCTGGCGGAGACGATCGACCTCGGATCGCTGCGCGTGCTGGCCGGCCTGATCGAGGCGCAGTGACCCCCGCCGCATCAACTCCCCGGCTCGACCTCGACGCTGTCCTCGACGCGCGGGACATCGTCGTGTGCTGCGGCTCCGGCGGCGTCGGCAAGACGACGACCGCGGCGGCGCTGGCGCTGCGGGCCGCCGAGCGCGGTCGCCGCGTGGTGGTCGTGACCATCGATCCCGCGCGCCGGCTGGCCCAGTCGCTCGGCCTCACCGAGCTCGACAACGTGCCGCGCCGGGTCGAGGGAGCCGGCCGGAACGGCGGTGAGCTGCACGCGATGATGCTGGACATGAAGCGGACGTTCGACGAGATCGTCGTCGCGCACGCCGACCCGGCCCGCGCCGAGCAGATCCTCACGAACCCCTTCTACGTCTCCCTCTCCAGCAGCCTCGCCGGGACGCAGGAGTACATGGCGATGGAGAAGCTGGGCCAGCTGCATGCGTCCGGCGAGTGGGACCTGGTGATCGTGGACACCCCGCCGACGCGATCCGCGCTCGACTTCCTCGACGCACCCGAGCGGCTCACCGGCTTCCTCGACGGCCGGTTCATCCGGTTGATGCTCGCCCCGGCCAAGGCCGGGGGTCGCGCGTACATGAAGGTCATCAACGTCGGCATGCAGACGTTCACGGGCGTCATCGGGCGGATCACCGGGGCGGCACTGCTCAACGACCTGCGCGAGTTCTTCACCGCGTTCGAGACTCTCTTCGGCGGGTTCCGCGAGCGGGCGCAGCAGACCTACGACCTGCTCAAGGCGGACTCGACCGCGTTCGTCGTCGTGGCGGCGCCGGACCCAGCGGCGCTGCGTGAGGCGTCGTACTTCGTCGAGCGCCTCTCGACCGACGACATGCCGCTGGCCGGCGTCGTGGTCAACCGGGTGCACCGCACCGGTGCGCCGCAGCTGACGGCGGAGCGGTCGGTCGCCGCAGCCGAGGTGCTCGAGCAGCACGGCGGAGCGAAGCTCGCGGCCGGGGTGCTGCGACTGCACGCGGAGCGTGTCGCGCTCGCAGCCCGCGAGCGCAGGATCGTCGCGGCATTCAGCGCCGGCCTGCCGGCGGTGCCCATCGTCGAGGTCGAGGCGATGGCGACCGATGTGCATGACATCGACGGGCTGCGACAGATCGGGCTGGAGCTGGCCGGCCGGCAGCCGGCGGCCTAGTAGACGGCGGCCTAGTAGACGGCGGCGCAGCAGATCGGGAGCCGTCAGACGGCCGTGATCAGCAGCTCCGTGCGGGCGGTCTCGAGCAGCTCGCGCCAGGACCTCACATTGGGCCGGCGGCGCAGCAGCGCGCGACGCTCCCGCTCGGTCATGCCGCCCCAGACGCCGAACTCCACCCGGTGGTCCAGCGCGTCCGACAGGCACTCGGTGCGCACCGGGCAGCCCATGCAGACCTGCTTCGCGCGGTTCTGCGCGGCACCCTGCACGAACAGCTCGTCCGGGGGGGCGGTGCGGCACGACGCCCGCAGGATCCAGTCGCTCGCTGCTTCCATCACGCTGTCCTCTGGTCGTCACCTTAGGGATGAAGGTGGGCGATTCCGACCGTATGGGGGGAGCCGCCCCGCCGACACCCGCAGATCGGGTGGTTCTGCGTAGTCAGTCGTGACCAGTCACGTGGTTCGCCGACCCGGCACAGCTATCCGAGCCGGGAGCTACCCTGGGATGACTGTGACGGCGTACCGAGTAGGGGATGACGGGCGAGGCGCCCTGCTGCACCGCGCCGTGCTCGTCGTCGTCGTCAGCGTGCTCGCCGGGGTGCTCAGCGCGGGCGCGCTGTTCCCGTTCGTCGGCGGCCTCGGCCTGGCCGCGCGAGCCGGTGCGGAGTCGTTCCTGCAGCTGCCGGACGAGCTGGTCGAGGGACCGGTCCCGGTCCGCTCGCGGATCCTCGCGTCGGACGGCTCGCCGATCGCCACGATCTTCTTCAACGAGAACCGCATCCTGGCGCCGATCCGGACGGTCCCCCCACACCTGCAGCTGGCCGTCCTCGCCATCGAGGACAGCCGCTACTACCAGCACTCCGGCATCGACCTGCGCGGTGTGGCGCGCGCGTTCGTCAAGAACCAGCAGGCCGGCTCGGTCACCCAGGGCGGTTCGACGATCACTCAGCAGTACGTGAAGAACGTGCTGATCGAGGCGGCTTCGGACAAGGCAGAGGTCCGCAAGGCGACCGAGCGGTCGACGACCCGCAAGCTGCGCGAGGCGAAGTTCGCGCTCGCTCTCGAGCAGCGCTACTCCAAGCGCGAGATCCTCGAGAAGTACCTCAACATCGCCTACTTCGGCCAAGGCGTGTACGGCGTCGGGACCGCGGCGCAGCACTACTTCTCCAAGCGCGTCGACCAGCTGTCCGTTGCCGAGGCCGCGCTGCTCGCCGGCATGGTCAAGAACCCGACGCTCTTCGACCCGACGAAGAACCCGGAGGACGCGACGGCGCGGCGCGACCTCGTCCTCAACGTGATGCGCCGCGAGGGCTTCCTCACCCCGGCCGAGTCCGAGGCGGCGCTCAAGGTGCCGCTCGCGAGCATGCTGCGGCCGTCGCGCCTGACCAGCGAGTGCGGCGCGACCATCGCGCCGTACTTCTGCGCCTACGTCCGGGACGCGCTGATCGACGACGCGCGGCTCGGCGCGACCGAGTCCGACCGCATCCAGCGGCTCTTCCAGGGCGGCCTGACGGTAACGACGACGCTGGTGCCGGCGCTGCAGAAGGCGGCGCAGAAGGCGCTCGACGGGACGCTGAACGCCGAGGACCGCAAGCGCGCCGCGGCCACCGCGATCATCGTCCGGCCCGGCACCGGGGAGGTCCTGGCGATGGCGAGCAACCAGGTCTACGGGAAGGGCCCGGGGCAGACCGAGGTCAACCACGCACTCGGCGGGACGCAGGGCATCCAGGCCGGGTCGACCTTCAAGGTGTTCGTCCTCGCCGCCGCCGTGCAGCAGGGCATCCCCCTGTCGCTCGCGCTCAACTCCCCCGGCCAGATCTGCTCCAGCTTCAAGGACAACGGGCCGAACCGCTGCGCCGGCGACCGCTACCGCGTCACCAACTACGGCGGGCGCGGCAGCGGCTTCGGCGTCATCGACCTGACCAAGGCGACGGCGAACTCGGTGAACACCTATTTCGTGCAGCTCGAGGAGCGAACCGGGCTCGACCGGCCGCACGCGCTCGCGATGTCGATGGGCATCAGGAGCTTCGGCTTCGAGAAGAACAAGCGGCCGTCGATGGTGCTCGGTGCACCGGAGGTGAGCCCGCTGGAGATGGCCGAGGCGTACGCGACGCTCGCCGCGCGCGGCAAGCACTGTCCGGCGACCGGGCTGTTGAGCATCACCGACCCGGACGGGATCGAGCTGCTCGTCCGGCGCGACGAGTGCCGGCAGGTGCTCTCACCCGAGGACGCCGACGCGACGACGGCGATGCTGCGCGGCGTCATCACGTCGGGCAGCGGGCGCAGTGCCGACATCGGCCGTCCGGCGGCCGGCAAGACCGGCACCTCTCAGGACAGCGGCAGCGCGTGGTTCGTCGGCTACACCCCAGACCTCGCCGGCTCGGTGGCGATGGCGCACCCGGACAAGCCGGTGCGGTTCCCGCTCGTGCAGTTCAAGGGGGTCAAGGCGGTCACCGGCGGGTCGTTCCCGGCCCGCATCTGGAAGTCGATGATGGCCGAGGCGCACGCCTCGATACCGGCGAAGCAGTTCGTGCCGCCGTCGGCGGCGGCGTACGCCGGCAAGCGCGCGGGCGTCCCCGACGTGCGCGGACTTCCGATCGAGCAGGCGCAGACGATCCTCCGCTCCCTGGGTTTGAAGGGTGCCGTGAGCGGCACCTCGGTGCCGGCGTTCCCGATCGCGCCGGGCCTCATCGGCGGGCAGAGCCCGGCGGGCGGCGCGGAGGTGCCGATCGGCACGACGGTGCAGCTCTACATCTCCAACGGCCTGGCGCCGCCGCCGCCGGTGATCGTCTCGCCCACACCCTCGCCCACACCCTCGCCGACCCCGTCGCCCACCCCGTCGCCCACCCCGACCGGCAACGTGACGCCGTCCCCCACCGCGGAGCCGAGCCCGTCGCCCACCCCGTCCGAGGCAAGTCCCTCACCGGCGAGCGCCTCACCGTCGCCGTCCCCGAGTCCGCCGCGGTCACGCCCCAGCGGCGGCCCGTCGAGCGCGCCGGACAACGGCGCCGCAACACCGTGATTGATCTTGTCGGCAATCCACAGGCAGCGCGGCTGTGGATTGCCGACAAGATCACGCCGTGGGGGGGCGCGACGGGCCGGACACGTGCGCTCAGGCGGACGTGAGGCGGCGTTTGACCTCTGCGGCCACGCGTCCGCCGTCGGCCCGACCCGCGACGCGCGGGGTGACCAGCTTCATCACCTGACCCATCTGCTGCGGACCGCTCGCGCCGGACTCGGCGACGGCGGCGTCCACGATCGCGGCGAGCTCGTCGTCGCCGAGCTGCGCCGGCAGGTAGCCCTCGAGCAGGGCACCCTCGGCGCGCTCCCGCGCGGCCAGCTCGGGACGTGCCGCGGCGTCGTACGCCTCGGCCGCCTCGCGGCGCTTCTTCGTCTCGCGGCGCACGACCGCGAGGACCTCCTCGTCGTCGAGGTCACGCGCCTCGCCGCCGGAGACCTCGGCGTTCTTCAGCGCGGTGAGCGTCAACCGCAGGGTGGCCAGGCGCAGCTCGTCCCTGGCGCGCATCGCGGCGGTGAGGTCGGCCTGCAGTCGGTCCTTGAGCGCGCTCATCGCGGAGCCCCCGGGTCGGTGTGCGGGATGATCGGACGACGCCGACCCTAGACCGGCGGCGTACGCCGTCAGGAGGACCCATGCGCCCCGTGCTCGCCGTACCGGCGTCGCTCGGCCTGCTCGGCGCGGCGACGCTCGCCTACGCCGCGGGCTACGAGCGGCACGCCTTCCGGCTGCGCGAGGTGCCGGTCCCGGTCCTCCCGCCGGGCGTGCCGGACATCCGGCTGCTGCACCTGTCGGACATCCACATGACGCCGG
>Ga0183260_10000553_pt1 | contig 31702 bp, 25 predicted proteins | sample AntDrymUQ4972206_2_FD_129768 | JGI IMG/M metagenome (GOLD analysis project Ga0183260, IMG submission 129768) | Polar desert sand microbial communities from Dry Valleys, Antarctica - metaG UQ497 (22.06) (version 2) (version 2) | ecosystem: Environmental > Terrestrial > Soil > Desert | place...
ACATCACCGACACCCGCTACGGCGGTGCCCTGGCGGCGGGCGTGTTCCTCCAGGAGTTCGTGGCCGACGGCATCCCGTGGGCCCACTTGGACATCGCCGGCCCTGCCGACTCCTCCGAGGTGGATGGCGAGCTGGTCAAGGGTGGCACCGGCTTCGGCATCCGCACCCTGGTCGAGCTGCTGTCGCGCTACGCCAAGCCGAGGCGCTGAGGGGCGCCGTCTACTGATCGTCCCAGTCACCCGCCAGGGGCCGGGCCGCGGTCGATCCGTACGAGAACGCGATGTCGGCCGTGCCGGTCGAGTTGGCGTTGCGGAGGAGGAACGAGGTGCCGCGGCGAACCCCGGGGGTGTCGATGCCGTCGCCGTCCCAATCTCCGGTGACGGGCACGTCGGTGGCCTTCCCGTAGGCGAACGTCAGGTTCGCTGACCCGGAGGTGTTGCTGTTCCGCAGGTAGTACGCGTTGCCGCGGCGGATGCCCGGCGTCTCTGTGACGTTGCCGTCCCAGTCGCCGAACACGGGCACGTCGCTGGCCCTGCCGTAGCTGAAGGTGACCTCGGCCGGCCCGGACGTGATGGAGTTGCGGAGGTGGTACACCGTGCCCCGCCGCACGCCGACCGTGTCGGTGCCGTTCCCGTCCCAATCGCCCACCACGGCCTTGTCGGTCACCAACCCGTAGGAGGCGCTCCGGTACGGCCCCGCCCCGTCGAGCCGGTCGGTGACGACGAACTGCGTGCCGCGCCGAGCCCCCAGCGTGTCCCAGCCGTCACCGTTCCAGTCGCCGACGATGATCTCGTCACCCGGGGACCCGAACTCCTCCTGGAGGGAGGCACCCGCCCCGCTGGGGGAGTTCGTGCGCGTGACCGTGTTGCCCTGCCACACCCCGACCGTGTCGCGACCGAGGGTGTTGGCTCGATGGCCCGGCCAGAGCTGTTCGACCCGACTGCGAATCCAGCCGAGCCGGCCGTACAGGCCGTTGCCGGGGCAGCTGGTCGACTGGACGTCTCGATGGCCGATCACCCTCGGCAGCGTCACGGTGGTGCCTGGCGGGTACTTGGCCGATCCGGTGACGGTCGTGAACGCGACGGTCGAGGCCGGGTACACGTGGTGCAGCGCGAACTTCCAGGAGATCAGGTTGGCCACCGCCTCCGTGGCCGAGCTCGGCGCCGACGCGGACGTGAAGTCGCCCAGCACCACGACGCCAACCGAGCCGGTGTTGAACCCGGAGCTGTGCCCCCCCACCACGACCTGCTTGATCCCTCCGGCACGACCCTCCCATGTTCGCCCGAAGCGGTCGACCGCGAAGTTGTAGGCGAAGTCGCTCCAACCCTGTACGTCCTGGTGGTAGGCCTGGATGGCCCGCAGGACGCTCGGGACCTCCGCGGCGCTGTAGGTGTTCCCCCCGACGGAGTGGTGCACGATGGCCAGCTTCAGGCCGGGCGCGATCGTCGGGGTGGACGTCGGGGGTCGGGCGCCCCACGCGGACCTCGGCTGGATCGAGGGGGTCGCGGCGGCCGCCGTCGATGCGGAGACGGCGCGGAGCTCCGTCGCCGCGTCCTCCTCCTGGACCAGGTGAACCCTGGGGCGCGGGACCCCGATCGGTGCGTCGACCTCGTAGGTGTCGGACGGGCCGACCCACACGGGCTGGCTGTGCACGCCCGGCGCTCCCGCCGTCCCGCCATCTGGGGCCTCGTCAGCGACGAAGGGCAACTCGAACCACGGGCTCCAGACGCCATCGCGGCGCGCTCGGACGAGGATCGGGTCGGTGGGGACCTCGTCGACGGTCACGCCCAGGAGGACGAACCGCTCGCGCTGCCCGCTGGCCCGTCCTCGCCCCGGCGCGATGAGAGCGGCGGCGGCGTCAGCGTCGAGGCCACCAACGGCAGCGGCCGAAAGCGGTCGTGAGGGGCCGGATGGGCCATGGGCGACCAGCCTGACCTCCTCCGTCCTGGTGGTCATCGGAGCCTGCGCGGCGACGAGCCTCGGTGGCGCGGCGAGCACGAGGAGCGCGCTGATCAGGGTTGAAGCGATGACCCCAGCTGCCGCCCGCCGAGACCATGCCGCCCCGGTGACCCGGAGGTGCATCGCCCGATGGTAGCGGGCGGCTCCCGCTGGCGCCGATCCGCGGCGGCCATCACCAATCGTCCCAGTCACCGACATCATGGACGAGCCGGGCCGACGCCATCCTCGCAGGGGCCGATCAGCGAGCTCGTCCCGCGCCTCGTGGAGGGCCTGGCCCCAAGGCCTGATCCCGCTCGGAGGATGGGCGTCGATGACTGATCGGTGGTGCTGGGCGACGCCGGTGACCGCGCTGCGAACAGCGGCATCCCGACCGCGGTCAGGAGCGCCGGAAACATCAGGACGCGGTGCGCTGACGAGTCGATGTGGCTCGTCACCTCCAAGGGGGTGACGACGTAGATCGCGGCGAGCGCGCCGACGGACCCGGCCGCCGTCCCGGCGACGACCACCACCTCGCGCCAGCGGCCATCGCGGAGCGCGATCGCCGCGCTCGCGGCGAGCAGGAGCAGCCACCAGGCTGGCACCGGCCAGTGCTCCGCGAGGCCCGACACGATCTGTCTGAGGCGACCTCCGGTGAGTGCGGCGCGGTCGGTGACCTGGGTGTTGACCACATCGTTCCCCAGGTCGTTGAGACGGACCCACACGAACCACGGGGCGTAGGCCACAGCCGCAATCGCGATCGGTGCCAGCGGCGCGATGCGACGGGCGACGCTGGCGGCGAGGACGCAGGCGAGCAGGATGAAGACGGCGCCCTCGTTCTTCGTGTAGACCGCGCCCGTCGCCATCACCGCCCCCAGGCGCAGCTGCCAGGACTCCTCCTCCCGCAGCCAAGACAGGAGCAGCAGCACTGCCGCCAGCGCGTACGCGGCCGCCGCCAGATCACCGACGATCCTGATCGCGAACAAGGGAAAGTGCCGTGCCGCCACGCACGAGGTGACTGCCACGAGGGCGGCCAGCGGGCCGGCCATCCGCGCCACCCCCCATGCCACCACGCCCAGCAACGCCACCGCAAGCAACGCGACCTGCACGTGCCAGGCGCCCTCCCCACCCCCGAAGCGATCCGTCCAGGCGACCAGGGAGGGTACGAGCAGCGGGTAGTCGAGGTGCTGGTAGAGCGCGTCAGCGTTGGCGAAGACGCTGGGGTCGAGGCGGCCGAGTTCTGACAGGGCGCGCCCGCGGAGGGCCCAGATGGCGTACTCGTCGTTGTGGACGCTGGGGATCCGTGCCGCGATCAGCGCAATCCGAAGACCGATGACGGCGACCAAGGCGCCCGCGCCCAGGGTGAGCGCCCTCGTGCGAACCATTGCTCCGCGTCGGCGGACCGACGAGAGGCCGAGCACGAACAGCGGCGCGCCGACGAGCCAGGGATGCGTCGGAAGTCCCGCGACGCCAACGACCGTGGTCGTCACGCCGAGGACGGCAACCCCGGTGAGCCACGACACCGAGACGGTGCCCACGATCCCAAGGCGGGCCTTCTCGGCCAGGAGTCGCAGGAGGCCGTAGCCGCCCATCAGGAGCAGCAGGTCGGCGACGAGGATCATCCGTTGGGCGCCGAGGGGCCGAGGATGGCGAGGCCGGGCGCGACCTGCTCTGCGCCGGACGGGATCGGACCGTACGCGTGGATCTGCCACGTCGCGCGGGGGTCGCACGTCAAGGTGCGGGGCAGCAGGTTGTACTGCAGCCAGAACACGAGTCCGAAGCCCTCACGCAGGGGCAGCCGAGTGCACGGCTGCCCCCTCAAGACCACCAGCACCTCCGCGTCCTCAGGGATGCGCTGCCGGGCGGCGGCGACGAGCAGCTCGCTCCCGGGCCGCAGCAACACGGGTACGCCCTCGTGGTAGCGGAGGGCTTCCACTCCCGCTCGTCGGTCACGCAGCTCGGCATCGGCGGCCGGCAGCCGCACAACCGCTGCCACCAATGCGACGCAGAGGAGTGCCCGCCTCACGGCCCCAGCACCCGCCGCCGGGGTCGAGGCCTCGAGTCCTCCGCCATCCAGATCAGCCTACAACCGCCGGCCGGTGGCCGACTCCTGTGGGTGTCGCTCGAGGCGCCGGGTAGCCTCGGCGCGGATGCAAGAGGTGAGTCAGCCCGCGAACGTCTACTGGGCCGAGGTCGACCCCACCGCGCCCAACAACTCCCACGCCTACTCCCTGGAGCTGGTCGGCGCCAACAAGCGAGTGTTGGAGCTGGGCCCCGCGGCAGGACACGTCACCAAGGCCCTCGTGGCCAACGGCTGCCGGGTGGTGGGGGTCGAGGTCGACGCGGACGCCGCCTCGCTCGTGGAACCGGTCGCCGAGCGGGTGGTCGTGGGCGACCTGTCAGATCCTGCCGTGGTGGCATCCGCCATCGACGACGAGCGCTTCGACGTCGTCCTGGGGGGTGACGTGCTGGAGCACCTGCCCGACCCGCTGCGCGTGCTGCGCGCGTGCCGGGGCGCCTTGAAGCCGGGGGGCTACGTGGTGCTGTCGCTGCCGAACATCGCGCACGCCGACGTGAAGCTCCAGCTCTTGGCCGGACGCTTCCCGTACCGCGACACGGGCCTGCTCGACCGCACCCACCTGCACTTCTTCACGCTCGCGTCGATCCAGCAGATGCTGTGCGACGCCGGGTTCCTCATGGTCGACCTCCGCCGGGTGGTCATGCCCGTGTTCCACACCGAGCTGGCCATCGACCCTGCGGACGTGCCGGACGACGTGCGGGCTCTCGTGCTGGCCGACGCGGAGTCGGAGACCTACCAGTTCATCGTGCGGGGCGTGGTGCACGACGGCGACGCCGAGGTCGCCGGCCTCGCCGGTCGCGTCCTCGCCCTGGAGCACGACCTGGACACGGAGCGGACCCGACGGGACGCCGAGCGGGAAGCGGCTCGGAACGAGGCGGCCGACCTCCAGGCCCGGCTCGACGAGTCCGTCAACAGCGCACAAGGCTTCGAGCGCCAGAGCCAGGAGCACGAGCGCCAGAGCCAGGAGCACGAGGGCCACGTCAAGGCGCTGCTCTCCACCCGCAGCTACCGGTTGATGGCGCCGCTGCGAGCCGCGTTCCACCGACGCAGCTGATCGCCCGGCCAGACCGGACTGCCGGGACCCGGATCAGCTCGGCTGGCAGAGGTAGAGGGTCCGCGTCCCTGACGGGAGCCCGATCTGCTCGAGCACGGTGAACCGACGGCCGAGGGCCGCCTCCCACTGGGGTCGGTCGTAGTGATCGAAGAGCCCGTCCCGCTTGCGGGCCAGCAGCCGAGCGGCCATCGGATCGTCGCGGTGAGGCATCTCGACCACGACCGGTGCCCCGAAGTCGTGCAGGAGCTCCACGATCTCCTCGAAGGGCACGGTGTTGCTCAGCGCGAGGTGGTGGATCACCGCCAGGCACAGCACGAGGTCGGGGCGGACCCGCTCGACGAAGGAAGGTCGCTCCCGTGACCGCCAGCCGAGGCTGGGCGAGGGGTCGGCGAGGTCGAGGACCAGGGGCAGGATGCGTCTCTCACCGTCCGTCCGAAGCTGCCGGTAGAGGTGGTCGACGACCAGGTGGTCGCCGTCGACCGCTACGGCCAGCGAGGCTCCGGCGTCCACCGCCACACGGGAGAACCGACCGTCGTTGGCGCCCAGGTCGAGCACCATCGGCCCTTGGAGGGCGGCGGTGGCCCGGGCCACGAACCCGGCCTTGGCGTCGAGGTCGGCGTCGGTGTAGTGACCGCGCTGGCCGTAGGTCGACCAGGTGGACGCGGCTGCCTTCCACTCGACCCGCTCGACCGCCCGCTGCAGGTTGGCCATCTGCGCGTCGATGATCTTGGGCCCGAAGCCGGCTCGCTTGAGCTCCCCCCGCACGTCCCGCTCGGCGTCGGCATCGGCGTAGTGGGCCTCCGCCCGGGAATGCAGCCGGACGTGGGTGAGGACGTCGCGTCGCAGCCGCTTCCTCGAGCCGAGGGCGGCAGCTGCGATGGTGGGCGAGATCCCGTTCTGCGATCCCCGCAGCAGCGGTTGGAAGGGCACGCCGGCCAGAGCCTGCAGGTAGAGCGGGTTGAGGAACAGCTCGCAGAACTGCCGGTAGCCCGCCCAGGGCTCGCCCGGGACCAACCGCTCGAAGGACCCGACGTCGATGAACACGGGACGCGAACCCTCGAACTGCACGTTGTAGGAGCTGGCGTCCTTGGTGAGCACGCCCTCGGCGAGGGCCTCACGGCTGAGGGCGAGCTGCAGTCGCGCCGCATCCCGCAACATGGAGAAGGCCCACTCGTACGGGTAGGTGACGACACCGACCCGCTCGTGCCGGAGGGCGCCCGCCCACGTCGCGTCGATCGGGGCCTCAGCGACCGGCACTGGGGTCGTGGCGACGAGGCGGCCGTCGGCCTGGGCGGCGCGGTAGGCATCGGTGGCGGCGTAGGCCTGGTAGTCGGCCAGACCGCGTTCGCTCAGACCTCGCCACACCGCATCGCGGTCGACGTAGACGCGCGACAGGGGATCCCGGAACGACCCGGGATCGGGAGGCGTGCTCACCCCGTCAGGTGTCGGACGAGGGAGCCTTGCCCATCAGGTCGCCGAAGGTCTCCTCGGCTTCCAGGCGGTGCTTCTTCGAGAACACCCCCAGGATCCGGTGGCCGTAGAGGCGGAGGAGGACTCCGATGCCAGCGGCACCACCGGCGAACGCGGCCATCAGCATGCTGCCGGTACCGGCATCGAGGTAAGCGATCATCCGCCCACGGTACCGCCTGGCCACCTCCCGTTCGCACTTCGCACCTGCTCCCGTCACCTCAGCGCCACCTGCCAGACTCGGGCCGATGAGGACCGGACGGGCGTCGCGGGCGGTCCAGCCGCCCGCGGCGAGCGTCGGATCGTCCCTCGGGCTGGCCGGCGTCGCGGCCCTCGCCATCACCCAACCCGTCCTCGACCTGATGGGGCGCAACCCCGAGTTCTTCGTGGCCGGGCGCTACACCAGATCGCAGATCGTGACCTTTGCCGTGATGGTGGCCCTCGGCCCGTCGCTGCTGCTCCTCGTGGCCAGCGCCCTGTCCCGTCGCCTGCACCGCCGACTCGGCACCGTGGTGCACGACGTCCTGCTCGCCGCGCTCGGCGCGGTGTTCGGGAACGTCCTCCTTCGGGGGGTGGGCATCGACAGCGGCGCGCTCTCCGTGGTGGCCGCACTCGGCGGCGCGACCCTCGTGGTCATGCTCGGGAGGACCCACCCGGGCGGGCTCCTCCTGCGGTACCTCGCGGGCGCCAACCTCTTCTTCCTCGTGGCGTTCCTGGTCGCGAGCCCGTCGAGCGCTCTGCTGTCGGGCGGGGCCGGACAGGGGGCGCTGGGCTCCGTGGACGTCCCCCTGCCCCCGGGGCCCGTGGTGGTCGTGGTCTTCGACGAGCTTCCCGTGTCCACGCTGATGCGGTCGGACGGGACGATCAACGCCGAGCGCTACCCATCCTTTGCTCGGCTGGCCGGCGCATCCACCTGGTTTCGCAACACCAGCAGCCCGCACCACCGCACCGAACGGGCGGTGCCCGCGGTCCTCACCGGAACCGTCCTCGATGAGCGCGTCATGCCGACCTATGACGCCCTCCCCCGGAACCTCCTGGCCCTCATGGCCACCGCCATGCCGGTCCGCCGCTACGAGGCGGTGACCGACCTGTGCCCTCGCTCGGCGTGCGAGCGGCGGTCCGGCCAGCCGTTGCGCCAGGCGCTCGAGGATTCGCTGGTGGTGTTCGGGCACCGGTTCCTGCCCCGTGCGGTCCGAGAGGGTCTGCCCCCGATCGATGACGCGTGGGGGAGCTTCGGGGCCAGCGTGGGGGGCGTCGACGCGGCCGACGCGGCCTTCGCCGAGGAGGACCCGCTGGGTCGCTGGCACGGTGCCGGCGGGTCCGAGCGAAGCCCGATCACCCAGGCCCGCCGTTTGGTGGAGCAGGCTGCCGCCATCGACGGCACGCCGGCGCTCCACTTCGTCCACGCCGTCCTGCCCCACGCCCCCTGGTTCGCCACGCCGTGGGGGACGCGCCTCATGCCGCCCATGCCCAGGTGGGAGGACGACGAGGGCCAGTCCGGACCGCTGGCGGCATGGAGCAGCCTGGTGCGCTACCAGCGGCACTCGCTCCAGACCGGCGCCGCCGACGCGGCCCTCGGTGACCTCATCGACCACCTCCAGCGAGCGGGCACCTGGGACCGGACGACGCTGCTGGTCACCGCGGACCACGGCACGAGCACGATCCCTCCCGATGTCATGCGCGAGCCGACCGCCGCCAACCGTGACGAGGTGTACCGGGTGCCGTTCTTCCTGAAGGCGGCGGCCCAGCGGGGCGCGGCGGTCGACGACGACGTGGCGATGACCATCGACGTCCTGCCCACGCTCATGGACCTCCTCGGCATCGAGTCCGACTGGCGGATGGATGGGCACTCGTTGCTCGACGGCAGCGTCGCCACCACCCGACCGCTCGTTGGCGCGAGCACCGACGACCTCTTCCGAGTGGTCCGACGCCACGCCGCGGACTTCCCGCACGGCTGGGACTGGACCGCCCTCGCCGCCGTGGGCGACCACGGCGACCTCGTGGGTCGCCGACTCTCCGACCTGGAGATCGGCGCGCCCAGCACCCTGCGCTGGACCTCCGACCACAGGAGCGCGTTCACCGCCGTGCCGGACGAGACCGGCGAGGTCCCCCAGCTGTTGACGGGCACGATCCACGGCGCGACGGACGACGAGCCCCCCGCCCTGGCCATCGTCGTCAACGGCACCGTGGCCGGGGTGACGGGCGGGTACGCACGAGCCAGCGATGGATGGACCTTCAGCTCGATGCTCGGACCCTTCCTGCTCAGCGGAGCCAACCAGGTGGACGTCTACGAGGTGGCGCAGGACGGCGATCGCACGGTCCTGGGCGTGCTGCGGTGAGCGACCCCGCCATCGCTACCGTGCCGGGCGTGACGGGGACCGACCGCAGCAGGGCCAGGACCGTGCGGGAGCGCGTGGCGGTGCTGATCGGCCTCACCGGCCTGGCGATCGCCCAGCCGGTGCTCGACCTCATGGGTCGACACCCACAGTTCTTCCTGGCCGGGCACTACCGGACCAGCCAGATCATCGCCTTCGGCGTGGCGGTCACGGTGCTGCCCGCCGTCGGCGTGGCGCTCGTGCTGGTGCTCGCCACCCTCGTCCACCAACGGGCTGGTCGGATGGCGTACGTCGTCCTGCTGGGCACGCTCGGAGCGCTGTTCGGCAACGTGCTGGCCAGAGGGTTCGGGCTGGACGGCGTGCGGGTTGCGGTCGTCGCCACCGCCCTGGGGGCCTTGGGCGTGACGTTGCTGGAGCGAGCGCGGGCGGGCCGGATGCTGCTGGGCTACCTGGCCGCCGCCAACATCCTGTTCCTCGGCGCCTTCCTGCTGGGAAGTCCGACCAGCCGGTTGTTCGACGACGCAGACGGCGAGCTCGGCAAGGTCTCGGTGCCCGAGCTCCCGGGGCCGGTGATCGTCATCATCATGGACGAGTTCCCGGTCACCACGCTGATGCGGTCGGACGGGACGATCAACGCCGAGCGCTTCCCGAGGTTCGCCGAGCTGGCCCAGCGCGCCACCTGGTTCCCCAACGCGTCGTCGCACGCCAGCCTGACTGACGTGGCGGTGCCCTCATTGCTCACGGGCATGCTGCCCGCTCGCGGGGCGCTACCGGACCACCGCGACCACCCGCGCAACCTCCTCGCCCTGCTGGCCCGCGGTGGCCCGGTCGACCGCTACGAGCTGGTGACGGACCTGTGCCCGCCCTCCGCGTGCGACCCGCCCGAGCCGGAGCCGCTCACGAGGGCCCTGCGAGATGCCAGCGTGGTGTTCGGCCATCGGGTCCTCCCGGCCCGGTTGCGCACCGGGTTGCCCGCCATCGACCACGCGTGGGGCGACTTCGGCGACGAGCTCGGCGGTGACGCGACAGGCCCGGCCGAGGCGCCGGTGTCCGAGCCTCAGGACTACGACTTCGATGCGTCGGGCCCGTTCGCCCGCTGGAGGAGCCGGGGCTTGGCGGAGCGGAGCGCGCCCAGCCAGGCGGCCGTGCTCCAGGAGCGGAGCGAGGCGATCGGTGCGGAGCCCGGTCTCCACCTCATCCACGTCGCGCTCCCTCACTACCCGTGGATCCTGAGCCCGTGGGGCACGAGGCTGATGGAGTACCCGAAGCGGGTGGAGGACCCTGCCGACCCCGCCTTCGAATGGAGCGCCCGGACCGGGTTCCAGCTCCAGTCCATGCAGGCGGGGGCGGCCGACGTCGCCCTCGGGGGGGTGTTGGACCACCTCGACGAGAAGGGCCTCTGGGATGACACGACCCTCGCCGTGGTGTCGGACCACGGCGTGAGCCTGCTGCCGCCGGACTTCGGGCGCACCCCGACCCCCGAGAACCTGCAAGAGCTGCTGCGCATCCCGTTCTTCATCCACGCACCGGGGGTGGAACCCGGGCGGCGGGACGACCCAGCGCAGACGATCGATCTCGTGCCGTCGCTCATCGACGTGCTGGGGATCGAGACCGACTGGGAGCTCGACGGGCACTCCCTGTTCGATGGCAGCGAGGCCGCGGTCGAGCCACGGGTCGGGACGGACGTCGGGCCCGCGCTCGAGGTGGTGGCGCGCCACCACGCGCAGACGCCCCGCGGCTGGGACTGGACGGCCCTCGCGGCCGTCGGCGAGCACGATGACCTCGTCGGTCGGCCTCTTTCAGACCTCGTGGTCGGGTCGGCCAGCGCCCTCTCGTGGACACCCGACCACGAGGAGCAGTTCAGCTCTCTGCCCACCGCTGACGGGAAGGCGCCGCAGCTGCTCACCGGCGTCGTAGAGAGCGATGCCCGACCACCCGAGCTCGTGGTGGTCGTGAACGGCACGATCGGCGGGGCGTTGGGCGGCTACGAGCCGCGAGACGGGGGGTGGCGGTTCGCCTCCTTCCTTGGCCCCTACCTGCGCGACGGGGCCAACCAGATCGATGCCTACGAGGTGATCGCCACGTCCTCCGGGGTCGTGCTCCATCGCCTGGGCTGACCCCTCGCCACGCCACCGTGTGCGATCCGCGGCGCGGTCCCAGACGCCGGGCGCTGACCCGCCTGGCTACCAGGCGCCGACCACGACCTTGTCGGAAGCGGTGCCGTAGCCGAAGCTGACGTTGGCGCTCCCGGCGGTGTTCGAGTTCCGGAGGTAGAAGGCGTTGCCGCGCCGTACGCCGACGGTGTCGGTGCGGTTCCCGTCCCAGTCGCCTGCGACCGGCGTGTCGGTGGCGAGCCCGTACGAGAAGGTCGTGGATGGGCCGCCGGTGGAGTTCGCGTTGCGGAGGAGGAAGAATGCCCCGCGTCGCACACCGAGGGTGTCGACGCCGTCCCCGTCCCAGTCACCAGCGAGGGGAACGTCTCCGAGCTGTCCGTAGCCGAAGGCCACGTGGGCGGCGCCGGCTGAGTTGGCGTTGCGGAGGTGGACATCGCCCTGCCGCCAGATGCCCACGGTGTCCCGTCCGTCGCCGTTCCAGTCACCGACGATCGGGGTGTCGCCTGCCCTGCCGAACGAGAACACGGCCGACGCGGCGCCCGAGCTGTTCGAGTTGCGGAGGTACCACGTGCCGTTGCGGAAGACCCCGGGGGTCGAGGAGCCGTTGCCGTCCCAGTCGCCCGAGACCGCCTTGTCCGTGGCCGTCCCGTAGCCGAAGCTGGTGGTCGCGGGACCAGAGCTGAGCGATGACCGCAGGTAGTACGCATTGCCGCGCCGGATGCCGATGCGGTCGGGTCGGGTGGCGGGGACGGCCGCACCGGCGGGGACCGAGCCCTTGGCGAAGCGGGCGGTGACCCACAGCCTCCCGTCGCCGCCGACGACCACCCCGACGCCGACCTGGTTGTAGTCACCCATGATGTTGGCGCGGTGCCCCGCGGAGTTCATCAACGCCTGGTGCAGGGACGTCACGTCGTAGCCGACGCCGACGTTCTCGCCCACGCGCTGCCAGTCGGGGATGATCTGAGCGATGATCGTCGCCAGGTTGGGATCGTGGGACAGCGTGCCCCGGCTGCGCATGCTCGAGCTCCAGGTTCGGCTCGAGTCGGCCACGCGGGTGTTGATGAAGAGCGGCGCCAGGCCCCCGGCGCGACGGGCGATGTTGATCAGGTCCACGAACTGTGCCTCGGCCTGCGCAGGGGTCGGCGTGGCGCTGGCGACGTCGGCCGCCGGGCCCACCAGCATCCCGAGCGAGGTCGCCAGCACCACCAGCACCGACAGCGTGAGGCTGACGGGGCGGACGGCACGGCGGGATGCGGTTCGGGGTGCGGTCGGGTGCACGGGGGCCTCCTGGGGTCGCGTACACACCCTTCATCGGACGCACTAGCCGTCGACTTGAGCGCGCCGCCGGGCCTGGGTGGCCTTGTTCCCCAGTGCGGCGGCGACCTCGGCGAGGATGGCCGCCAGGCGCTGGGCCAGGCTCGCGGCGAGGAGCGGTGCGACGAGGACGCCTGGCAGGACCAGCGTCAGGACCGCCTCCCGGACCCCCAGGCCCGAGGGAAGAGGGAGCACGAGGAAGCCTGCCACCCACGCGATGACGTAGCCGACCAGCACCGGGACGACGTCGACGTCGGGGCTGATGGCCCGCAGCAGGAGCGTGAAGCCGCCGGCGTAGAGCAGGTGGTTGGCCACCGACCACCCGAGGGCCCGCCACAGGGCAGGCTGGTCGGGCAGGTCCTCGGGCCCCGGGATCCGCTGCCACACGCGGTGGCCCCAACCGAGGAAGGCAGCGAGGAAGCCCCTCCGCAGGAGCAGGGGAGCCAGCCCACCGAGCGCGCTGGAAGCGCGCAGCCAACCAGGAGGCCCGTCCACTACGAGGAGCACCGGGGCCAAGGAGAGACCGCCGGCCACCGTGGCCAGGGCGAGGGACACGTACGCAGAGGCCGCTCGCCGCATCGAGATGCCGTGCATCGCCGTCATCCCGACCTGTCCGGCCGCTTGGACCAGGCCACCCGCCGGGAGGTACTTGACCAGCTGTGACTGGTAGAAGCTCGCGGCCAGGAGATCGCGGCCGGCCGACGTGCCGAGCAGGGTCACCCAGGCCCGGGCGCTGCAGCCGAGCGCCAACCGCGTCAGCAGCACGGCACCGAGGAGGGTCCGCACGCCCGGCAGGGTGAGGTCCTCAGACTCCTTGACCGTCGCCCGAGCCGCCAACCCGAGCGCCACCAGGCCGAGCACGAGGACGGCCGCCTTGAGCCGGTGCGCCCGCGGCGCCCGGAGCATGGCCGGTTCAGTCACGCGTCGCCGCTCACGCCGGCGGACGGCGTGCGGTGGCCACCCAGCCGGTGCCGAGGGCGCGGTGCCGGAACCTGCGCTGCGCCAGCCGGAACGGCCCGCTCAGCAGCTGGAGCAGCCATCCGGCGGCCGGAGGGGGCTGGAAGGCCCGCCCGCTGGCGGCCGTGCGGGCGTCGACGGACCGTGGCCGGTGCCGCTCCGCTCGAGCGATGCCGTTCCGACAGCGCTCGAGCACGTTCCCGAGCGGGAACCCGGAGGCGTCGATTCGGACGATCTCCAGGCCCGCCCCCTGGAGCAGGGCCACCAGCCCAGCGCGTTCGTACCGGCGCAGGTGTCCGACCCGATCGTCCCAGGCGCCGAAGCGCCGCTGGTGCGCGGGCACCGAGACGAGCACGTGGCCCCCCTCGTTGACGTGGCCCACCCACGTGTGGAGCGCCTCGTCGTCATCCTCGATGTGCTCCAGCACCTCGAAGGCGCACACGAGGTCGAAGGACTCGCTCGGCGGCAGGGCCGACAGGTCGTCGACCAGGCGAGCCGACTCGGGCAGGCGGCCGCGCGCGGTCGCACGGGAGGTGGGGTCGGGCTCGACCCCCGTGTACGAGCCGGTGCGGGCGAGGCGCGCACCCACCGCACCCTGGCCACAGCCGAGCTCCAGGATGGTCTGCGGCGCCGAGAGCGAGCGCAGCTGGCGCTCGATCAGGTCCCAACGGAGCCAGGCATTGAGGGCCAGCGGAGGGGTTGCCGTCACGCCGTTCGCTCCAACCGCCCGGCCAGGTCGGCCGCCACCGCGGCCGGGGTGAACGAGCGGTCTGCCAACGTCGCCGCCGCCGTCCGGAGGGCGGACGTGCGCGTCGGGGAGCCGGCGAGGTCGGCCAGCGCGGCACCGAGGGTCACAGGATCGCCCGGCGGCACGAGCACCGCCGCGCCCTCGAGCGCCCGGGCCTGGGGGGGCGTGTCCGAGGTGACGATGGCGCAGCCGGCCGCCGCCCCCTGGTACACCTTGTTCGGCACGACCCGTCGGGCCTTGTCACCGGTACCGAAGATGCCGAGGCACACGTCATGGGACGCTACGAGGGCGGGCAGCTCGTCGGCGTCCACCCAGTCCAGCCACCGCACGCGCGGGTCGTCGCCCAGCCGTCCCTGCGCCGCGCCCCGGTCCTGCCCCGTGCCCACCATCGTGCACTCGAGGGGCACGTCGGGATGGCTCCGCAGGGCATCGGCGATGACCAGGGTCCCCTGCAACGGTGTGTAGAGCCCGAAGAACACGACCCGCAGGGGCGTGTGGGCGGACCGAGGGCGGCGGGCTTCGAACCACTCCCTCGGCGCGCCGACCGGCACCACGAGGGTGCGGGGCCGCTGCACGAGCCGGCCCTGCTCGGTCGTGTCGACCAGCACGACGTCGGCCCTGCCCGTGGCCGCCCGGTCGATTCGGTCGAGCATCCGGCCGAGCCACCCGTGGCCGACGTCCCGGTCCCGCACGGTGTCGCCGAGGCCGACCATCTGGTCGAGGACGAGGACCGATCGCCGGAACCTCCAGCGGGCGAGGTGCACGTCGAGCTGGCCGAGGTACCCGACGACGACGACGTCCGGCCGGCGGGCCCTCGACCCACGCCACAGGGCCGTCCACGCCGCCAGCACCTTGACCACCAGGACGGGAGCGAGCCAGGGCCGCTGCGCGATCCGCACGCGCTCGGCTGTGCTCAGCGCGATCGGGCGGTTGCAGACCTCCACATCGAAGCCCAGCTCCTGGAGCCCCTCCCGGAGCACCCGCACCCTGGGGTGGGTCCGCTCGTCGTAGGTGCCGAAGAAGAGGATGCGCATGGAGGGGACGGCCGATCCGCGGACGGCCCAGCGATGCTAACCCCCGGTCGGTCGGATCCTGCGCCGGTCAGCGGCCGTCCCCGACGACGGGGGCCAAGCAGGTCTCGACCACTGCGGGGGTGGCCGATCTCTTGCAGGTCTCGACGGTAGGATCGATGTGGGCGGGACGGACCGGAGGTTGGCACCAGCGTGGGAGTGCGATTGACGAGGCGCGGGCGGCGCGTCCAGGTGGCCGTGGCCATCGCGCTGAGCGTGGCGGCGTCCACGGTCTCCACGGCGGCCCCGGCCTCCAGCCGGCCGGACGCGCCCACGGTGGCGGCGGGTGATCTCGTCATCAACGGCCGGGGTTGGGGGCACCGGCGGGGGCTCGGCCAGTACGGCGCCCTGGGCTACGCGATCGACCACGGCTGGAACACCGCCCAGATCCTGGGCCACTTCTACGGCGGGACGTCCGCGGGGACGGTGGACCCGGCCTCGCCGATGACGGTTCACCTACGCGCGCAGGACTCCCATCCCCTCGTGGCGCAGGTGGACGCCGGCCAGCTCGCCACCTTTGTCCCGGGCGGCGCGGCGGTTGTCGCCGAGGGCCGGGCCGTGCGTGTCGAGCCCGTCACCGGGGGCTTCCGCATCTCCGATGCCAGCACCTGCGCCGGACCGTGGGTGGTCCGCTCCGGCACGATCTCCGGCCCGGAGCTGCGCATCCGCTCGGCCGTCGTCGCCTCGAGCTCGTTCAGCTTCGGACGAGCCGGAGACCAGCCGCTCACCGGGGACTGGAACGGCGACGGCACCGACTCGGTGGGGGTGTGGCGCGACGGGCAGGTGTTCCTGCGCAATGGCATCGCTGGCGGGCCGCACGATCTGTCCTTCGCGTACGGTCGGGCGGGAGACGTGCCGGTGGCCGGCGACTGGAACGGCGACGGGATCGACACCGTCGGCGTCCGCCGAGGCAACGTCGTCCACCTCCGTAACGCCAACTCGAGCGGCAGCGCCCACGTCACCTTCTCCTACGGAGTGGCGTCGGACGCGGTGGTGGTCGGAGACTGGGACGACAACCGCACCGACACGGTGGGCATCCGCCGGGGGACGTACTGGTACCTCCGTAACGCCAACACGAGCGGAGCGGCCAACGTGACCTTCGCCTATGGCCTGGCCAGCGACGCACCGGTCGTGGGGAACTGGGACGGGAGCGGAGCCGACGGCGTGGGCATCCGACGGGGCACGACCTTCCACCTCCGCAACTCGCTGACGTCCGGCCCCGCCTCCGCCACCTTCACGGCCCTCGGCGCCGGCGCCCCGGTGGCCGGGAGGTGGACCGGCGCGGCGGCCGACTACGTCGGGCGGTTCTCCGGCGGGGCCTGGGAGCTGGCCGGCGCGCCGAACGGGGCCGGCGGCACGACCATCCCGCCCGCCGACGACCTGGCCCTTGACCGATCCCTGCAGCTGTGCCACGCCGCGTCGAACGGCACGTGGACCTCGACGGCCACGACCACCCGCTACTACCGAGGCGAGCTGCGGGCCATCAGCCCCGACGGCGCCACGCTCCGCACGATCAACGCCCTGGGCCTCGACTGGTACCTCCGTGGGGTCGTCCCTCGGGAGTCCCCGGCGTCGTGGGGCAACATCGACTGCTCGACCGGTGCGGCGGACTGCGGCCGATACGCGCTCCAGGCGCAGGCCGTGGCCGCCCGCTCGTATGCGATGGGCGAGGCTCGCGCCAGTTACGCGAAGACCTGCGACACGACGTCCTGCCAGGTGTATGGGGGGCGCGCCCACCGGGTGGCGGGGGGGTCGATCATCATCGACGAGGCGGTGCAGACTGACGCTGCGATCGCGGCGACCAGCGGTCAGGTGCGCCGCACAAGCTCGGGAGCCATCGCCCGCACGGAGTTCTCCTCGTCCACCGGCGGGTGGACGGCCGGTGGCACGTTCCCTTCGGTGATCGACGAGGGCGACGACACCGCATCGAACCCGAACCACACCTGGACCACCACCGTGACATCGAGCCAGCTGCAGGCGAGGTACGGCCTCGGGGTGCTGCAGAGCGCTTCGATCACGTCGCGCTCGACCGTCGACGACCGAACGGTGACGGGGGTGCGGCTGGTCTTCGCCAACGGCACCGTGACCCGAACTGGCGAGCAGATGCGGGCCGACTGGGGCCTGCGCTCGACCTGGTTCTCCTTCGGCTGATCAGCGCTCGCTCAGCGCTCGTACTCCCACACCACGATCTGGGCCGCCACCAGCGTGCTCTCATCCGGTCGCTTCACGACCGATTCGTCCCAGAACGGGAACGCCGCCTCATGGGAAGCCACCCGGCGGAACCTCGACGCGTCGAGACCGGCCGGGAGGTCCGGCTCGGAGGTGAGCACGAACACCGGCTCGCCCGGGAACGCCTCGGCGTACTCGTCGACGTCGGCCGTCCTTGCCCTCTCGGGGAGGAGGGCGGTCGTGCGATCGTGGATGAACCAGACCGGTCCGGGCATGTTGCGGTTGGGGTCGAAGATGCCGAGGGTCGGCCAGGCGAACAGCAGCACGCCGTCCTCCGGTCCGGGGGCGGTGCGGGCGAGGACCTGACCGAAGGAGTACGAGCCGCCGAACTCCCGGTGGGCGCGGAGGGGCCACGACTGCTGCAAGGACTCCACGACGAGCACGATGGCAAGGAGGCCGCCGGCCGCCCGAAGGGTCCACTGGCGCTGGTGGATCGCCCAGGCCAGGAAGAGGGCGATGAGGATGACCATGGCGGGGATGATGCCGGGGACGAAGCGGCGCACCCACCACATCATGCGCGGTGAGATCTTCGCCTGGTAGAGGTAGAGCGGGAGGAGCGCGAGCCCGGGTACCACGAGGACGAGCAGCGCAGCCCGCCAGCGCTGCAACAGCACAACGCAGATGCCCGCCCACATGGCCACGAGGCCCTGGACGCTGAAGAAGTACGAGAGCCACTGCAGGTTCCGCTCGTCGTACGAGCGGATCCGCTGCGTCCCGAAGTGGGTGTAGTCCGCGCCGAACAGCTCCTCGCGGTACCAGGCCAGGAGGAGCAGGACGGCCGAGACCACACCGAGGACGACGCCGAGGACTCGCTGGACCGGACGGCCGACGACGGTTGCGGGCCGGGTCGGGCGGACCCTGCGCACGGCCAGCGCCATGGCCACCATCCCGGCGACCGCCGCGGCCAGCAAGCTGAGCCTCGGCACCGTGTTCGACAGCGTGTAGCCCTCCCTGAGCACGAAGGCGTTCCAGACGGCGTAGGGCATCGTCACGGCAAACCCGAGCAGGAACCACCGGGCCCGTCCATCCCACCAGCGCAGCGCGAACAGCCCGCACAGGACGGCCGCCGACAGCAGCACGTACAGCACGCCGTCTGGGCGGGCCAGGAAGCCCGTCCCGACGGCGACCCCGGCGAGGGCGGTCCCGCCGACCCACCCCGTCCGCAAGGAGGTCACGACCCCCATGACGGCGCCGCCCAGCAGCAGCTGGGCCAGGATCTCGGTGCTGGTGTACTTGGCCTGCCACACCTGGGGCATCGACGTCACCAGCAACATCCCCGCCAGTGCGGCCGGGAGGGTGCCGACGGTTCGTCGCACCGCCAGCACCACCGCCAAGCTCGAGAGGGCGGCGAGCAGGGGGTTCAACGTCCACGCGCCCGGGGGACCGACGATGTCGATGGCGGTGGCGGCCAGGGCGGGATACAGGTGGAAGAACTGCGGCGTCACCGCGGTCGGGTCGTCGGCCTCCACCCAGAACCCCGGGTAGCGGGCACCCCCCCCGAAGTGCTGCGGGTCATCGATCCGCTCCAGCACACGATCGGGGATCACGACATCGCCCTCGCGTGCGATGGCGAACGCGTGCGACACGTAGACGCCTGGATCCTTGTCTCCGAACGCGTAGGGATCACCGGGGAGGAACATGACCAGGGCGGCGGCCAACGTCGCGGCGCCGAGCACCAACTCGACGCGATCGACCCGGATGGTGGGCCGGCGAGGCCGGGCCAGCGTCGGCAGCGCCGCAGCGACGGCGGTGACCAGCCCCAGCCCACACGCCGCGTAGCCGTCGTGGACGCCGAGCTGGGCGAGCCCCAACGACCAGATGGCCGTGGTGGCGACAAGGAGGATCGACAGCAGCACGCCGACCTCCAGCACGCCGACGCCATCGTCCGTCGGCTCGCCGGTGGGCAGCTCGGCAGGGCGGGGGAGGGGCATCAGTCGCCGTGTGAAGCGGTTCGGCTGCGCGCCGACCATGCTCCCCCCAACGCCACGACGCCGCCGTGGTCGAGGTGCTGCGGGTCGACGACGTCGAACCGCTTGGCCCGAGGCGCGGTGGCATACGTGGCCTGCGCGTGCTCGTCGCGGATGGTGACGGCAAGGTCGTAGACGCCAGCCGTCAGCGGGAGGTGGCCGATGTCGTACTCCACGACCTCGGTCCCCGCACCGCTCGTGCGGAAGCGATGGACCGGCCCGGCCACGTGGACGCCGTCGAGGCGGAAGATGCCCAGCTCCACGGAGATCGTCTCCTCGTGGACGGCCTCGACCTCCACGGCGATCCGCACCCGGGACCCGCTGTCGACCACGTCGATTCCCTGTCCGCGCTCGTCGGTGAGCCGTGCCTCCCCGATCCCCCAGAGGCCGCCTGGCCTCCCCTCCCCCCCCGCGCTGGCCGCTTCGCGCGCCCGCCGGTCGTCGCGCACCGATGCCAGGTACGCGTCGACGATCTGCCCGGCGGGCCCCGTCTCGAGGAGCTTGCCGTGGTCGAGCCACGCGGCTTGGTCGCAGATGTTTCGGACGGTGTCGAGGCCGTGGCTCACGACGACGAGGGTGCGGCCCGCCCGCCGCAGCTCCGCGAACTTCTCCATGCAGCGCTGCTGGAAGCTTTCGTCGCCGACCGCGAGCACCTCGTCGATGAGCAGGACATCCGGCTCCACGTTGATGGCGACCGCAAAGCCCAACCGCACGAACATCCCCGACGAGTAGTTCTTCACCGGGGCGTCGATGAACGCCTCCAGGCCGGAGAACGACACGATGTCGTCGAAGCGCAGTCGTACCTGCGCCTGCGACAGCCCGAGGATGGATCCGTTGAGGTACACGTTCTCGCGACCGGACAGCTCCGGGTGGAAGCCCGCCCCCAGCTCGAGCAGGGCTGACATCTTGCCGTTGGTGGTGATGCGGCCCTCATCGGGCCGGTAGATCCGCGCCAGGCACTTGAGCAGGGTGCTCTTGCCGGACCCGTTGTGGCCCACCAGTGCGAACGTGCCTCCGACGGGTACCTCGAGGTCGATGCCGTCGAGCGCCCAGAACTCGTCGTACACCGTCCGTCGGAAGCCATTGAACACCGTCGCCTTCAGCGTGCTGTTGCGGGTGTGCTCACGTCGGAAGCGCTTGCGGACGCCTTCGACGGTGATCGCAGGGTCCACCTCAGAGCACCTCGGCGAGCCGTGGCTCGAAGCGGGAGAAGACGAGCAACCCGACCGCCAGGGTGGCCAGCGAGCCGAAGCCGAGGACGGCCCACTGGGACGGCTCGGGGAACCTGAGGTGGTAGAGCAGATCCCGGTAGGCGGCGACGAAGATCGCCATCGGGTTCAGCGCCAACAGGTCGCGGACCGGCAGATCCAGGCCGAGCAGCTCGTAGCGCTCGGGCGGGAGGTCGGGTGGGTAGAGCACCGGGGTGGCGTAGAACCACATGTTGAGGAAGATGGCGAGGAAGTGCTGCACGTCGCGGAAGTACACGTTGACGGCGGCGAGGATCATGCCCACCCCGAGGACGAAGGCCGCCTGGAGCAGCATGAGGGCGATGACCAGCGGGACCCAGGGCAGGATCATGTTCCCGACGACCAGCAGGAGCACGCCGAAGACGAGCAGCTCGATGCCGTAGCTGGCGAGCCACGCCGCCACCGCGGCGGCGGGCAGGACCGATCGCGGGAAGTACACCTTCGTGACCAGGCTCTCGTTGGCGACGACGGAGCCGGCCGAAGCGCTCAGGCCGTTGGCCAGGAAGGTCCATGGCAGCAGACCCGCCACGAGGAACAGCGCGTACGCCTCCAGCCCCGACGGATCGCCCACCGGCGCGACGACATCGAAGAAGATCCCGAACACCACGGAGTAGACGGCGATGTTCGCGATCGGGTTGATGATGGACCAGAGCCACCCGAGTGCCGAGCGCTTGAACTTCCCTCTGAGCTCTCGGAGCGTGAGGTTGTAGAGCAGCTCCGTCGGGTACCCGCGGAGGCGCTGCGCGAGGGCTGAGGCCACAGTCGGAGGAGGCTACAGGCGGGGTGCGCGACCGCGGCAACGCTGCCGGGCAGGGTTGGCCCCCCCGAGGATCCGTTTGCCAGGATGGGCCGATGCTCCCCCCCCGGGTGCGCCTGGTCGTGCTCAACTACAACGGCGGAGCTCTGCTGGAGCGGTGCGTGCAGCACCTAGAGGCCCTCTCGTGGCCTGAGGATCGCCTCGAGATCGTCGTCATCGACAACTGCTCCAGCGACGGGAGCGACATCGCGGTCGAGCAGGGCCATCGGCGCGTCCGGCTCCTGCGCAGCCCCCGCAACGCCGGGTTCCCGGCCAACAACCTTGCGCTCAGCGACCTCGACTCGGTCGACTACGTAGGTCTCGTCAACAACGATGCCTTCGTTGAGCCCGACATGTTGGACGCGCTGGTCACCACGCTGGAGGCAGACGCCGGCATCGGCGCGGCCTGCCCGCGGATCGTCCTCGCACCTCGCTTCTCGACGCTGAGGATCAGCGCGCCCCCATGGTCGCCGGTCGACGACGGTCGCACCCTGGGAGTCCGCATCGAAGGCTTGCGCGTCGACGGTCGTGACGTCTTTGGCGACGCCGTGTTCGGGTCCGGCTGCCACGGGCCAGAGGAAGGGGCGCGCGGTCCGTTCCGCTGGTCGAGCAACGAGAGCCTCGTCCACGTGCCTGTCTCCGACACCGGCGGCGCAGCCGGGTGGTCGGTTCGGCTCAGCTGCCCGCACGAGGCGAAGATCGGGATCGACGGAGGCGGTGGGAAGGTCGTGGCCACGGTCGATCCGACGGGTGCGTGGGTGGACGTCACAGGCGAGGGTCCCGTGTATGACATCGTCAACAACGTGGGTTCGATGCTCGTGGAAGGCGGCTACGGCGGTGACCGCGGGTTCCTGCAGCCGGACCTCGGTCAGTTCGACGAGCCCGAGGACGTGTTCGCCTGGTGCGGGGCAGGCGTGCTCTTCCGCCCGGACTACTTGCAACAGACCGGGCTCTTCGATGAGCGGTTCTTCATGTACTACGAGGACACCGACCTGGCCTGGCGCGGCCAGGCGCTCGGCTGGCGGTACCGATACGTCCCGGAGGCGAAGATGCGTCACGTGCACGCCGCAACAAGCGTCGAGGGATCCCCGCTCTTCCGATTCTGGGTCGATCGGAACCGGCTCTTCATGCTGACCAAGAACGCTCCCGCCCCCCTCGCCCTGCGAGCCGTGGGCGGGCTCGTGGGCTCGATCGCGACGGCCCTCGTGCGCGACGGTCTGCGGCGCCTCCTGGCTGGCCACCGCCCGTCGCTGGGACAGGCCCGCACCCGCGCCAAGTCGCTCGTGTCGTACGGGTCGATGCTCCCGGCCATGCTCCGGGAACGTCGGCGCCTCCGCCGCCGCCAGGTCGTGCCCGACGAGGCGATCCTGGCCTGGGCGGTCCCGCGTTGAGGTGCGCCGTCTTCTGTCGCTACTGGTCCACTGGAGGGGGCGCCGAGAAGTACGGAGGGGTGATCGCTCAGCTCCTGGCCCGAAGCGGTCTCGTCGACCTCCTGACCTTCGATGCCGTCGACCTCGGTTGGCTGGCGGAGCGACTGCAGCTGGACCTGGCCGGCGTGACCGTCCGAGTCCTGGAAGACCGTCCGGGCGCGGTGACCGAGGCCGCCGCCGGCTACGACCTCTTCGTGAACGTCAGCTTCATGAGCGTCGATCCGGCTCCGCACGAACGCAGCATCTACGTGGTGCACTTCCCGACCTCCCCCCACGCCCACATCGCGAGGTGGAAGCGCGCCGTGCTCCGGGCCACCGAGCCGCTGCGGCGATCCCTTCCCGCTTCTGTCAGGTGGGGTGAGGGCTTCTACCACCGGGAGCCAGGGCGCCGCGGCGTGGCGTGGACGACCGGCCACGGCCGCATCTTCGTGACCACCGAACCCGGCCGACCGACGCCCGTCGTCATCCGCTTCGGGGACCAGCGGCCCCGTGAGCTCACGGAGGTCGAGGTGTCGGTCCTCGTCGACGGTGAGCGGGCGGCGGCGGCCCGAGTTGGCCCCTCCGTCGGCCGGGTGCGCGACCGGTTCGGCGTGCCGGTCAGGTTCGACGTCGCCAGCCCCGCTCGAGGCGTGGAGGTGGCCGTCGAGATCTGCTCGGACACCTTCCGCCCGGTCGACGTCGACGGCGGCGACGACACCCGAACCCTGGGGGTGCCGATCCAGTCCCTTCGGATGGGCAACAGCGTCATGGCACGGCTGGCGTCGCAGTTCCCGATCCTGACGACGCGGCCGCTGCCCACCGACTGGACGGACACCTACGGGGCCGTCGTCGCCAACTCCGAGTTCACCCGGACGTGGGTGCAGCGGTACTGGGATTTGGACTCCGAGGTCCTCTACCCGCCCGTGACGATGTTCCCGAGCGGGCCCAAGGAGGGCATGATCCTGAGCGCGGGACGGTTCTTTGCCGCCGACCAGGGCCACTCCAAGAAGCAGCTCGAGATGGTGCAGGCCTTCCGTCGACTCTGCGACGCCGGGATCGAGGGCTGGCGCCTGCACCTGGTCGGTGGCTGTGCCGCTGACGGTCAGGGGTACCTCGACAAGGTGCGGCGCGCCGCGGCCGGCTACCCCGTGGAAGTCACGGTGAACGCCACCGGTGGTGCCCTGGCCGACCTGTACGCGCGGGCGTCGATCTACTGGCACGCCTCCGGGCTCGGGGAGGACGAGAACCGGCGGCCAGACCGCCTCGAGCACTTCGGGATCACTACGGTCGAGGCGATGTCAGCCGGTGCGGTGCCCGTCGTGATCGGCTTGGCCGGACAGGTGGAGACCGTGCGGCACGGCGTCGACGGCTACCACTTCACGACGCTGCGGGGGCTCGCTGCGCACACCCGCACCCTGATCAGCTCCCCCGAGCAGCTCGAGGCGATGTCCCGGTCGGCGCAGGAGCGGGCCCGGGCCTTCTCGATCGACGCCTTCGACCGGGACCTCCGACGGATCCTCGACGACCTGGAGGTTCGGTGAAGCTCATCATCCAGATCCCATGCCTCAACGAGGAGGACCAGCTGCCGGCGACTCTGGCCGACCTTCCGAGGCAGGTGTCCGGGTTCGACGAGGTCGAGCTGCTGGTGGTCGACGACGGCTCGACCGACCGGACGGTCGAGGTGGCCCGGGCCCATGGCGTGCACCACGTGGTGCGGCTGACGAGGAACAAGGGCCTGGCGGCCGCGTTCCAGGCGGGAATCGACGCGTGCCTCAAGCTCGGTGCCGATGTGATCGTCAACACGGACGCCGACAACCAGTACCGGGCCGACGACATCGTTCGGCTCGTTGAGCCGATCACCGCCGGCCGGGCCGACATGGTCGTCGGCGACCGGAACGTCATGGCGATCGAGCACTTCTCCTTCCTGAAGAAGCGGTTGCAGCGCCTCGGGAGCTGGGTGATCAGGTTGGCATCTGACACCGGCGTCCCCGATGCCACGTCCGGCTTCCGGGCCTACAACCGCGAGGCCGCCCTCGGCCTGGTCGTGGTCTCCAAGTTCACCTACACGCTCGAGTCGCTGATCCAAGCCGGCAAGGGCCTGGTGGCGGTCGATCACGTCGAGATCCGCACCAACGAGCAGACGCGCGAGTCGCGCCTGTTCCCGTCGATGTGGGCCTACGTGCGGCGCAACACCGGTGCCATCCTCCGCATCTACGCCGGCTACGAGCCTCTGCGCGTGTTCACGACCCTCGCCGTTGTCCTCCTGCTGCTCGCCGTCGCCGCCTGGAGCCCGTTCGTCTGGGACTGGGTCGTCCACAGCGACCGGAGCGGCCACCTGCAATCGGTCGTGCTGGGCGGCATCCTGCTCCTCGCGTCGGTCCAGGTGTTCGCTCTCGGGGTCATCGCCGACCTCATCGCCGCCCACCGCGTGGTCTCGCACCGCACACTCGAGCGAGTGCGACGAATCGAGCTGGCCGTGGGCGTGGCGCCATCGCACTACGAGCCTGCCGGCGTCGTCACCGACCTCGACGAGGCACGTCGCACACCCACGTGAGGAGCTGGTAGGCGGGCTCCAGTCCGAGGGACCGCGCCAGGTCATCCTCGGCGGCGACCTCGAAGTCGTCAGCGCGTGCTGCGGCGAGCATGCCGTCCACGTCGAACGCGCTGTCCACCGGCTCGGGCCATGGCCGGGCCCCGGTGCGCACGGTCTCCGCCCAGGATGCCGTGCAGAGCGCGTGGACGTCCCAATCCTGCTCTCGGAGGCGGTCGGTGAGGTCGTACCCGAAGCGCCAGAACACCACGGTGTTGTCGCCGTGGAACTCGGGATCCTCAGGGGGAGCGGTCACCCCCTGGAGCACCGGCACCTGGAGCACCAAGCGGCCACCAGGCGCGAGGATCCGGCGGAGCTCCCGCAGGGCGGCGTCGGTGTCGGGCACGTGCTCGAGCACGTGAGGGGTGAGCACGGCGTCGACGCTCGACGACGGCAGCTCGATGGCCTGCAGGTCGAGACGGATCGAGCCACGGTGGGCGCTCTCGTCGTAATCGCTCGAGAGGTACCGGAACCGATGCGCCATCCACGTGCGGTACTCCTCACCCAACCGCGGTGACGTCTCGAGCACCCGGAGGCCACGGCGCGGCCGCCGCTGCCAGGCCAGTCCGAGGTGCAGGAACCGGTCTCGTGCGATCGAGCCGCAGCGGGCGCACGTGGACCCTTCGACGTGTACGGGACCCCCGAAGCCCTCGCCGTGCCAGCGGCAGATGTTGCAGCGCACCTGCCCGGGCACGGGATCGGGCAACGGGTGCCATGGGGCAGGCCAGAGGTTCCTGCGCACATGCCACCTTCGTCGTGCGGACCGCACGACCCGAGCCGGTGCGAGCCGCTCAAACGAGACCATCGACGCCGATGCTAGGGAGAGGCGCGGCCGGTGACGAACCAGCCCCAACGGCGGTCGTCCGGGCCCGGCCCGGCCGGGCGGACTGTGAGCGCCAGTACCCTCAAGGGGATGGCGCTGCGCTTCGTGATCCTCGGCGGTGGTCCCGCCGGCAACTCTGCCGCGTCCCACGCCGCCCGCCTCGGCGCCGAGGTCACCCTCGTCGAACGTGACGTCGTTGGAGGCGCGGCCCACCTCTGGGACTGCATCCCCTCGAAGGCGATGATCGCCACCGGGGGGGCCCTGGCGGCGGTCGGCCGTTCCGAGGAGATGGGCCTGACGACCGCCGTCGCGGAGCTGGACACGCAAGCCCTCAAGGCTCGGATCGCCTCCATCGAGGCCACCCTCGAGCAGGGCACGCGCCAGCTGCTCGACAGCCAGCGCGTACGGATCCTGCGGGGCACCGGGCGGCTCACCGGTCCGCACGACGTGGTGGTCGAGACCGAGGAGGGGGCCGCCGAGCTCGAGGCCGACGCCATCCTCCTGGCGACGGGCAGCCGTCCGCGGGTGCCGCCGTGGGCGGAGCCGGACGGCGAGCGGGTGCTGTCGACCCGCCAGGCCTACCCGCCGGCCCGCTGGCCGACCCATCTGGTCGTGATCGGGTCCGGGGTCACCGGCGTGGAGTTCGTCCACATGTTCTCCTCGCTGGGAAGTCAGGTGACGTTGGTCGTGTCGCGCCAGCACGTGCTGCCCCAGAAGGATCCGGAGGTGGCCGCCGCGTTGGAGGACGAGCTCCTCCGGCGGGGCGTGGCCCTCTACAAGGGGGCTCGGGCAGAGGGGATCGACCGAGACGGCGATGAGATCGTCGTGCGCTGCGACGACGGCCGCGTGGCCCGGGGCAGCCACGCGCTGCTCGCCATCGGGTCGGTTCCGAACAGCGACGGCCTGGGGTTGGAGGCCGCCGGCGTCGAGGTGGACGCGGATGGCTACGTGCCCGTCGACCACCTCTGCGTCACGAACGTCCCGCACATCTACGCCGCCGGCGACCTATCCGGCAAGCTCCCGCTGTCCTCCGTGGCGTCGATGCAGGGTCGCAAGATCGCCGGGCACATGATGGGCTACCAAGCGCACAGCTCCCGCGCGCTGGACTACGACAAGGCGGCCTCCGCCATCTTCACCGTGCCCGAGATCGCCGACGTCGGTTTGGCGGAGGCGGACGCCTTCGCCCAGGGTCGCAAGGTGCGGGTGACCAAGGTTCCCTTCTCCGCCTCCGCCAAAGCGCTGATCGAGAGCCACACCCGCGGCTTCGTGAAGATCGTGAGCGACCCGGCCACCGGCGTCGTCCTGGGCGGGTCGGTGGTGGGGCGCCATGCCGGGGAGCTGATCTCCGTGCTCGCGGTGGCCGTGACGAACGGCCTCAGCGTGAACGACATCGTCGACAGCCTGCTCGTGCACCCCTCACTGGCCGAGGCGCTGGCCGAGGCGGCGGAGTAGGTCGCCGGCGTGCACCCGCTCTCGGCGCCCGGCCTGATGGCCGCAGCCCTGCTCGCCGTCGCAGGGGCACAGAAGGTCGTAGACCCCACCATGACCATCGGGGCCCTCCGGGCGCTCCGCGCCCCTGCGGGGCCGTGGCTGGTGCGCACGGGAGCCGCAGCGGAGCTGGCGCTCGGTGTGGTGGCCATCGTGGTGGGCGGTCGACTGACGTGGTCCCTGGTCGCCTTGAGCTACCTCGCCTTCACCGCTTTCGTGATGGCCGCCTTGCGTCGAGGGACCATGGTCGGGTCCTGTGGGTGCTTCGGCCGCGCCGACACCCCTCCCCACGCCAGTCACGTGGTCGTCAACCTCGTCCTCGCGGGGGTCGCCGGGGCGCTGGCGGGGGCCGGGGTGCCGACTCCCCTCGACGGGTTCGGCACCGAGCCGACGGGTTCAGGGGCCACGGTCGCCCTGGCTACGGTAGGGCTGTACCTGCTCCATGCCGTGTACGTCGACCTCCCCCGAAACCTTGCCGTGATGACCACCGCCACCGCCACCGCCCGCCCGTGACCTCCCGCCTCGTCGAGCGCAGCGCTCGTCTCCTCGAGAACCGGCTCGACCGCCGGGGCTTCCTCGTGCGGAGCGCGATGGCCGGCACGGCCCTGGCCTCGGTGCCCGGCCAGTTCCTCCTGCGCCCAGGCTCTGCCTACGCCGCCATCTGCAGCTGCAGCGGGTCGAGCTGCGACTGCGGCTCGCTGTGCTGCGATGGGTACACGGAGTTCTGCTGCACGCTGACCGGCTCCAACTCGTGCCCCGCGGGCGCGCTCACGGCGGGCTGGTGGAAGGCCGACGGCTCGGGGTACTGCGACGTCAACGGGGTCGCCAAGCCTCGTTACTACCTGGACTGCAACGCCCGTTGCGGCTCGTGCAGCTGCGGTGGCTCGGGGGTCTGCGCCGGGTCGTGCAGCGGCACCGCGTGCGGCTGCGCGAACGGCAGCTGCAGCAACCGGAAGACCGGCTGCACGAGGTTCCGCTACGGGCAGTGCAACCAAAGCGTGGCCTGCGTCGGACCGATCATCTGCCGCGTCGTCACCTGCACGCCACCGTGGCAGCTCGACCCTTCGTGCACCACCACGGTCCTCACCGACAACAACACTCGCTTCCACAACCGCCCCTGCCTGCAGGTCCGGCCGTCCGGGGTCGCCATGCGCCTCGGCACCACGTGGTACCTCCGGGACACCCCGACCGGTGGGAGCGCCATGCGCGAGTTCAGCTACGGCCTCGCCTCGGACATCCCCGTCTTCGGCGACTGGAACGGTGATGGGGTCAAGACCCCAGGGGTCGTCCGGGGCAACCGCTGGCTCCTGCGGAACTCGAACAGCGGCGGTTCAGCCGACATCGAGTTCGTCTATGGGGCTCTCGGGGACGTGCCGGTGGTCGGGGACTGGACCGGGGGAGGGCGAGACCTCCCCGGGGTGGTGCGGGGGGGACGGACCTGGTACCTCCGCAATAGCCTCAGCGGAGGCCCGGCCCACACGACGTTCGCCTTCGGCGAGTCCGGCGACGTGCCCGTCGTAGGTGACTGGGACGGGAACGGTCGCGACTCGATCGGGGTCGTCCGGGGCGGACGCAACTGGTTCCTCCGCCACTCGACGACCGGCGGTGCCGCCCAGATCACCCTCACCTTCGGGCAGGCCGGCGACATCCCCGTGGTCGGGGATTGGGATGGCAACGGCCGGGACTCGGTGGGCGTCGTACGGGGCAACATCTGGTATCTCCGGAACTCGTTGTCCTCGGGTCCCGCTGACCGCTCCTTCGGGTACGGGCCCACCGGCGGCAGGCCGCTGGTGTGGCGCCTGTGACGCGGCCATGACCGCCGCGGTGGTGGCCCTCGGCGTCGTGGTGGCGCTGCTGGCCGTGCTCGTCGTCGGCCTGCTGCGCAGCCATGCCGAGATCCTGCACGAGCTGCACGACCTCCGGGCAGGGACCAGCCCGCCTGGGAGACTCGACCGGTCCGTCCGGCCCGGGGTGGCCCTCCCCAGAGGCTCAGGCGCCACTTCGATGGGAGCGGACCTGGTGGGCCTCACGCCCGAGGGCGATCCCGTCCAGATCGCGGTGCGGGGAACCGACGCGCACACCCTGCTGGTCTTCCTGTCGTCGGGCTGCCTGACCTGCCGCGGGTTCTGGGAGGCCCTGGCTGACCGGCCCAGCCTGGGCCTGGACGCCTCGACGCGGCCCATCGCCGTCACGAAGGGCCCCGAGCAGGAGAGCCTCTCCGCCATCGCCGCCCTGGCGCCGGGCGATGTCACCACGGTGATGTCCTCGGCGGCGTGGGACGACTACGAGGTGCCGGTGGCGCCGTACGCGATCCTGGTCGCGGCCGAGACCGGTCAGGTGCTCGGCGAGGGAGCAGGCGCGACGTGGGGGCAGGTGCGCGACCTCATGCGGCAGGCCCTCGCTGACCTCGACCTCGGTACCGACGCGGACCTACGTGCCCGCGTTGAGGCCCTCCGCCGCCGTGGTGGCGCCACGGGGGACCGCGACGCGGCGACGGATCACGCGCTGCTCACCGCTGGCATCGGGCCCGATCACCCGAGCCTTCGCCCCGAGAACCTCGCGGCAGGGGAGCGCGACCGCTGATGGCGCGGCTCGCCGCCCACGGCCTCGAGCTCGACCTGCCCCAGGGTTGGGATGGCCGCATCATGCGGCGGGAGACCGCCCCGGTCGAGGTGCGGGCGGCGCCCCCGGGGGGCGTGGCGCCCCCGCCGCCGGCCGTCGCCCATGCGGCGACGTTCTCGCTTCCCCGGGAGCTCGGTGACTTCGGCGGCGGCGCCGTCGAGCTTATGCGCCGCGATGACCTGTTCGTGTCTCTCGTCGAGTTCGACCGCGACAGCCTGGGCACGACGCTGTTCGTCCGGAACGGCCTCCCGGGCCGGTTGCGGCCCGGGGACTTCGACCCGCAGGCGCTGCAGCGCACCCTGCCGGGCCAGGCCGGCACCCAGGTGTTCTTCACGGCCGCCGACCGTCCGTTCTGCCTCTATGTGGTGCTGGGGTCCTTCGTCCGCAGAGCCGGCATGGTGCCGGTGGTCAACGGCCTGCTGAGCGGCGTGCAGATCACCTGACCGACGTCCTTCGATGGTCGGCGGCTACTCGATGACGACGATGATGTCGCCGGAGCCGACCGACTGGCCGGTGGCCACCTTCACCTCGGTGATGGTGCCGGTCGTGTCGGCGACGATGTTGTTCTCCATCTTCATGGCTTCCAGCACGCAGACCGCCTGACCGACCTCGACGGCCTGGCCCACCTCCACCAGCACCTTGACGATGGTGCCCTGCATCGGCACCGTCACCTTGCCGCTGCCCGCCGCTCCAGCGCCGGCGGCGGCGGCCGCTCGACGGGGCCGGGGGGCCCCGCCGGAGCCGGCCACGACGGCCAGCGGGACGTCGGGCACCCACACCTTGACGCTGAAGCGCTTGCCGTTCACCTCGACGTCGACGTCACGCTGCACCTTGGCCGGCGCATCGTCGCCGCCAGAGGGAGCAGTGGAGGCGGCGCTGACGCCGGTGAGGTCGAGGCGGTCCTCCACCCACTTGGTGGAGTGCTCGGCGTTTCGGAAGTCGTCGTGGCGGAGGATGGCGAGGTCGGCCGGGACGGTGGTGGCCACGCCCTCGAGTCGGAGCTCGGTGAGGGCCCTGATCATGCGGTCGATGGCGGTGTCGCGCGTGTCGCCCCACACGATGAGCTTGCCGATGAGGTTGTCGTAGTACTGGCTGACCTCGTCGCCGCCCTCGTAGCCGCCATCCCAGCGGATCCCGAAGCCCTGCGGCGGCACCAGCGTGGTGATGGTGCCGGGGGAGGGCAGGAACTTGCCCTCGGCCGGATCCTCGGCGTTGATGCGGACCTCGATGGCCCAGCCCCGCAGGTCGATGTCCTCCTGGGTGAACGACAGCGGCTCCCCCGAGGCGACCCGGATCTGCTCCCGCACGAGGTCGATCCCGGAGACCAGCTCGGTGACGGGGTGCTCCACCTGGAGGCGGGTGTTCATCTCCAGGAACCAGAACTCGCCGTCCTGGTAGAGGAACTCCACGGTTCCGGCGTTGTAGTAGCCGCAGGCCTTGGCCACCTTGACCGCCG
>Ga0183260_10000554_pt1 | contig 31698 bp, 35 predicted proteins | sample AntDrymUQ4972206_2_FD_129768 | JGI IMG/M metagenome (GOLD analysis project Ga0183260, IMG submission 129768) | Polar desert sand microbial communities from Dry Valleys, Antarctica - metaG UQ497 (22.06) (version 2) (version 2) | ecosystem: Environmental > Terrestrial > Soil > Desert | place...
CGACTTCCCCGACGACGCCTACATCCCGAAGGTGATCACGCTCGTGCCGGGCATCGGCGCGGGCGGCAAGTCCACCGCCTACATCCGCCAGCGCAACCCGGAGATCGACAAGGAGCCTGGCGATCAGTACAACCAGTTCGTGGCGATCTCCACCCGGTGCGCGCACCTGGGGTGCCCCGTACAGTGGATCAACGCCTCCGCGCGCTTCGTCTGCCCGTGTCACGGGGGCACCTACGACTTCGCCGGCAAGGTGGCGGGCGGCCCGCCGGTGCGCCCGCTCGACCGCTTCTATACGCGCGTGCGCGAAGGCCGCATCGAGCTCGGGCCGCGCTACAGCGTGAACTCCCAGCTCGAGCGCTTCTCCCCGCGCGACCCGGGTCAGACGACCGACGGGATCGGCAAGTACACCTACCCGCCCCGCTTCTCGACCCCCAGCCCGCCTCCCGGCTCCGGCCAGAAATCCTTCTAGGAACCACTGGACGCCATGAAGCTCAAGCTCCCAGGACCGCCCATCCCCGACGCGCTCAAGCCTCGCCCGCCTCAGCCGGGCGAGGACCTCAACGGTGATCGCAAGCTCAAGCCCCACAAGCGCGCGCTGAAGGAGGCCCAGGAGGCCGGCATCTCGGCGGCCGACTGGGTCGACGAGCGCACGTCGCTCTCCGGGGGCATGCGGTGGATGATGTTCCGCAAGGTCCCGAAGGGGACCAACTGGTTCTACACGCTGGGCTCGGCCTCGATGTTCGCCTTCCTCAGCCAAACGGTGACCGGCGTGTTCCTGGCCATGTACTACGACCCGTCGCCGACGGGGGCCTACGAGTCGATTCGCTTTGTCACCAACGAGGCCTTCCTCGGCGAGTTCGTCCGCGGCATGCACAAATGGGGCTCGTCGGTCATGGTCATCCTGGTCTTCCTGCACATGGCGCGAACCTTCTTCTTCGGCGCCTACAAGTACCCGCGCGAGCTCAACTGGATCATCGGCGTCGTGCTGCTGATCCTCACGATGGTCATGTCCTTCACGGGCTACCTGCTGCCCTTCGACCAGCGCTCCTACTGGGCGACGATCGTCGGGGTCAACATCAACGGCACCGGGCCGCTGGTCGGGCCCTACCTGTCGGACTTCGCCAGGGCCGGACCGGAGTTCGGGGCGACGACGCTCGCGCGCTTCTACTCCCTGCACATGCTGCTCATCCCCGGCGTGCTCATGGCGATGATCGGCGCGCACCTCTACCTCGTCGCAAAGCTCGGGACGACCGCGCCGCCCTGGATGAAGTTCGAGGGCGACGAGAAGCTGCGCGAGTCCGAGGTCTGACGGGCGCGGCATGAACCAGGCCGAGAAGGAGCAGTACCTCCGGGAGTACTCCATCGCGAAGTTGCAAGGGAAGCCGTTCTTCCCCTACGCCGTGGCCAAGGACTCCGCCATGGCGGTGATCGTGATGCTGGTGATCATCGCCATGTCGCTGGTGCTCGGAGCCGAGCTCGGCCCCAAGGCCGACGCGACCACCACGACCTATACGCCGCGCCCCGAGTGGTACTACTACTTCCTCTTCGAGCTGCTCCGGGTCATCAAGCCCGCCACGCTCACCCCGATGGCGACGCTCGGCGTGCCGACCATCGCCATGATCCTGCTCTTCCTGCTGCCGTTCTACGATCGGTCGCCCGAGCGCCGCCCCGAGCGCCGCCCGATCGCCACCGTCGCGGGCATCCTCACCATCTTCGCCATGGGGTACCTGACCTATCTCGGGGCCGCGGGGGGAGCGCCCACCGAGATCCATATCAAGGCGCCGACCGGCTTGAGCGCGGAGCAGCGCACCCAGTTCGAGGCCGGCAAGCTCGTGGCCGCGCAATCGGGTTGCCTGGCGTGCCACAGGATCGGCGAGAACGGCAACGACGGTCCGGGCCCCAAGCTGGAGGAGGTCGGTGATCGCCTGCCAAAGCAGGCCCTCGCGCGCACCTTGCAGAACCCCACGGCGCCCATGCCGTCCTTCCGCGACCTCCCACCCACGAAGTTCACCGCGCTGGTCGAGTTCCTCTCCCAGCTGCGCTAGGTGCGTGAACCGCTAGTCCGATGACGGCGGCCACCGCGCCCGAGCCCGGGACGCTCGACGAGGGTCAGGTCCGGGCGATGTTCGACCGTATCGCCGGGGTCTATGACCGCATGAACGAGGTCATGACCGCGGGCCTGGACCGTCGCTGGCGCGAGCGAGCGGCTGACCTCGCGGTCGTGGGCCCGGGGAGCCGCGTCCTCGACGTCGCGACGGGCACCGGGGATTTGGCGATCGAGCTCTCGGGGCGCGTCGGGCCGGGCGGGGAGGTGGTTGGGTCGGACTTCTCCGAGCGCATGCTCGAGCTCGCTCGCGTGAAGGCTCCCGGGATCTCCTTCCAGCAGGCAAACGCGCTGGATATGCCCTACTCGGACGGGTGCTTCGACGCGGTGACGGTCGCCTTCGGTGCGCGCAACTTCTCAGACCTCGACCGGGGGCTGGCCGAGATGGCGCGCGTCGTGGCGCCCGGGGGCCGCGTGGTCGTGCTGGAGATCACGACGCCGCGACGCCCGCCGCTGTCGACCTTCTACCGCCTCTGGTTCGATCGGGTCGTGCCCGGGCTCGGGCGTCTGGCGGGCGATCCGTCCGCCTACGCCTATCTCCCGAGCTCGGTGCGCCGCTTTCCCGGTCCCGAGGAGCTCGCCGCCCGCATGGCGGGCGCCGGCCTGGTGAGGATCCGCTGGATCCTCACCGCGGGCGGGATCATCGCGATCCACGTCGGGGAGCGGACGGCGTCGTGAACGCCGCACAGAGCGTCGCGGCCGCCGTGCGCGCCGGGGGCGAGCGGTGAACGCAGCGCAGAGCGTCGCGGCCGTCGTGCACGCCGGGGGCGCCCACCTCCCGGCGATGATGGCCCGTCTGGAGGCCCGCCTCGCGCAGCTCGCGTCCGGTCACGGGCTGGCGCTGGCCAAAGAGGCGAACGCGACGATCGCTGCGGGCGGCAAGCGCCTTCGTCCGCTGCTGCTCTTCCTAGCCGCCGGACGAGCAAGCGGCGGGGCTCTCGCCGCCGCGGCCGCCGTCGAGCTCGTGCACAGCGCGACGCTGGTCCACGACGACGTCCTCGACGGCGCCCTCGTGCGACGCGGCCACCCGACGGTGGCCGCGCGGGCGGGGCGAGGCATGGCCGCCTCCACCGGCGACCTCCTGTTCTCCCGGGCCTTCGCGGAGCTTGCGGCCAACGGTCGGGCCGACCATCTGCGCGTGCTTTCGGAGGCGAGCTCGGCGCTCGCCCTGGGAGAGCTCGCCCAGCGCGCCGACGCGTGGGATGCGGAGATCTCGGAGGAGCGCTACCTCGAGCGCTGCGAGCTCAAGACCGCCCGCCTCTTCGAGGCGTCCGCCCGACTCGGGGCGCTCGAGGCCGGGGCCCCCGCGGCCGCGCTCGGCGCCTTCGGAAGTGGGATCGGGCTCGCCTTCCAGCTGCTCGACGACGTCCTCGACGTGTCAGGGCCGCAGGAGCGCACGGGCAAGCGGCGGGGGACCGACCTGCTAGACGGCACGGTGACCCTTCCCCTGATCCTCGCGCGCGGAAGAGATCCCGATCTTGCGCGCATCGACCTGCGCAGCGTGCGCAGCGCGCAGGAAGCGGAGCGACTGTGCGACCGCATCGAGGCCACCGGCGCGCTGGAGGAGGCTCGCCGCCGTGCACTGGACATCGTCGTGCAGGCGAAGGCGACGCTTCCGGAGATGCCGATCGCTCAGCGGTCCGCCTTCGACCTGGTTGCCGACGGCGTCGTCGACCGCTACGCCTAGGTAGTACTTGCGGTCGGGGGTACGGCTAGAAATCCTCAGGCAGAACCGCGTCGACGCGCAGGGCGAGGGAGAAGCGCTCGATCGCGTCCTCCATGTTCGCCCGAGCGAGGTGGCGGAGATCGCGGACGAGCGTCTGGGTGCCCCGGTCCAGCGCCTCGTCGAAGGCCTCGACAGTCTCGTGGTCCCAGGTGCCGGAGTGCAGTCCCTCGCAGTCCGGGCAGCGCAGGTCGATATGCCAGTGGGGACCGACCTCCGCCCAGTCGATCGGATGGACGAGCTCCGAGCCGCAGTCGGGGCAGATGTGGAGCTCGCGGCGCTCGTGCACCGCCGGCGTGGCGGCTTCAGACCCCGGCTCGGCGAAGTAGACGACCTCGATGGTCCTTCCGCTCGGAAGGACGACGCGGCGTACTTCGTGTGGATGTTGTGACTGGGGGTTCATCGAGGGCTTCCTGGCCGTCTATATCGGCCCCGGAGGACGGTGACTTGACCCGGGCGTGACCCGTTCTGGCCGAGTGGACGTAGAAAGCCTCAGGCTCCGCGAAGTTGGATTCGCAGAGCGCCCAAAGACGACGCGCTACCCTTCCACAACCCCCGATCGGAGGAATCCAATGCCCTTCGCAGGCGGCATCGGCATCCCAGAGCTCATCATCGTCCTCGTCATCGTGCTCGTCATCTTCGGGCCCAAGCGCCTGCCTGCCATGGGCCGCTCGCTCGGCTCGAGCATGCGCGAGTTCAAGGACTCGATCACGAGCAAGCACGACGACGACGACGAGGAGCGCACGGAGCTGACCGCCGCCGAGGCGTCGCCCGACGAGGCGACGCCCGACGAGCGGGCGCCTGCCGAGGCGTCGCCCGACGAGCCTCGCCCCGAGCCCGCGCGCGCAGAGCACAGCGCCTCCTGAGCCTGCGGCGGGTCCACGCGCGATGACGGCCACTCGGCTGCGGCCCGTCGGCCACGAGGATCGACTCAGCCTCGTCGAGCACCTCGACGAGCTGCGCTCACGCCTCGTCGTGTGTGCGACCGTCCTCGTGGTGGCCTTTGGGCTGTGCATGTGGCAGAAGGGGCCGCTCCTCGATGTCCTCAACCGTCCGCTCGAGCGGACGACGACCTCGACGGGCACAGGCCCCATCGAGCAGAACACGCGCTTTCAGACAAAGCTGCGGGGTGGCCTGGAGTCGCTCGGCGTGTCCCTCGGCCGCCTCGCGCGCTCGGAGCGCGTGGGGACGGCGGGCGACCGCGCTTCGCTGGCACGCTCGGCCGCCGAGCTGCGCTCGGTGGCCGCATCCATCCCCAAGGAGGCGCCCAAGCGAAAGCCGGTGACCATCGGGGTCTCAGAGCCCTTCACCGCGACCCTGACGATCGCCTTCGCCGCCGCGTTCCTGCTCGCGCTGCCGGTGATCCTCTACCAGCTCTACGCCTTCGTCCTGCCCGCCTTCACCCAGCGCGAGCGCCGTGTGGCCTTCCCGCTCATGACGATGATCCCGTTCCTGTTCATCGCGGGCGCGGTGTTCGCCTACTTCGCCGTCCTGCCGCCCGCGATCAACTTCCTTCAGAACTTCAACGACACGTCCTTCGACATCCTCGTCCAGGCGCGTGACCTCTACCGCTTCGAGATTCTCTCGATGCTCGCGCTGGGGCTCCTCTTCCAGATGCCGGTGGGCATCCTCGCGCTGACGCGGCTCGGGGTCGTGTCGCCGGCCCAGCTGCGCAAGAACCGGCGCTACGCGATCGTCGCCATCGCCGTCGTCGCGATGCTGCTGCCCGGCACCGATCCGATCACCATGCTGATCGCGATGTTCCCGCTGCTCCTGCTCTACGAGGGGAGCGTGCTGCTCGCCTCCTGGGTCGACCGTCGCGCGGCGGCCCGGGAGGCCGCCGGAGAGGAGGGCGAGCCCGAGCCCGACCCCGGGTAGCATCTGGCGCCGCGTGCTCTTCGACCTCCGAAGCCCCGGCCGGCGCCGGGCGATCAAGTTCATCTACGGGACGCTGGCCCTCCTGATGGCGGTCGGTCTCGTGGGCTTCGGGATCGGCGGCAACGTCTCGGGCGGGATCTTCGACGCCTCCGGCGGATGCGGCGGCGAGAAACCTTCGAGCGCCTTCGAGGAGGATGTCCAGCGGGCTGAGAAGCGGGTCAAGGCCCAGCCACGCAACGCTGCGGCGTGGGCTGCGCTGGCGCGCGTCCGCTACCAGGACGCCGCCGCCGGAAGCGACCAGCAGACGGGCGAGTTCAGCGCGGAGGGGCGCAAGAAGCTCGCGGGCGTCGAGCAGGCGTGGAACCGCTACCTCGTGCTCCAGCCCGAGAAGCGCGATCCCAATCTGGCCTCCCTGGTGGTCCAGGCCTTCGTCCAGCTCAACAAGGCCGGCGACGCGGTCAAGGCCCAGCAGATCGTCACCGACGCCAAGCCGAGCGCCGACTCCTTCTTCCAGCTCGCCGTCTACGCCTACTCGGCGGGCCAGACCCGCACGGGTGACCTCGCCTCCCAGCGGGCCCTCGACCTCACCCCGAAGGACCTGCGGCCGTCGTTGCAGGAGCGCATCGACGAGGCAAAGCAGAGCGCCGCCGGCGCCACGGGCGGCGGCAGCAACGGCGGCGCGGCGACGCCCCCGGGCGGCAGCAACGGCGGCACGGCCACGCCCCCGGGCGGCTGAGCCGCCGCTACCATGGCCGATCCCCCGGGCCGTTAGCTCAACTGGTAGAGCAGGGGACTCTTAATCCCAAGGTTGAAGGTTCGAGTCCTTCACGGCCCATGCACCACAGCTATGAGCGCCTCCGGCCCCGCGGTCGTTGTCTTCACCCATCACGCTGAGCAACGCGCTCTAGAGCGGGGACTCTCATCTCACTGACCGAGTTAGCCGATGCGGTGCTCGCCTCCCATCATCGGCGGCGACGCAATCCGGGCGACGCCGATTGGCTGGTGCGCGAGCGCGGCATGGCAATTGCCTACAACTGGCCGGACGGTGACGATGCGACCACGGCGCTCGTGATAACTCTATGGCGGGAGTAACCTGGCGGTGATGGAATCTGAGAGCTACTACACCTCGGACGGCGACATCGCCTACATCCGTGTGCGCTCAGCGCGCGGGCGCGTGACGTCCGAGGAGGAGCAGTGGGGGTTGCGCGACTTCGACGATAAGGGCACGCTCGTCGGCCTCGAGGTGTGGTCGGCATCCAAGGTCCTGCCGCGCGAGCTGATCGACGCGCTCCCCCGCCTGGAGGGACGAAGCACGGCGATCGAGCGCCAGCCCGCGTAGCGCGTCAGTCGAGCCGGGCGCGGCGCTCGGGTTCACGATGCTCCGCCGCCTCATCCCCATCAGTCTCCGTCAGAGCCGCGAGAGCAGCTCGTAGGCCGGCGAGAGCCCGACGAGGTCGGTGCCGCAGATCGCGCATCCCGCCGCGAACTGGAGACGGGCTCCGCCGCAGGTGGGGCACCGGCCGGCTCGTGCCATCAGCGGCTCGGCGCGGCGAGATCCGGAGCGGGCGGCTCGGGCATGTAGAAACGCCAGAACGTCGTCTTCATCAGCGCGCCACGCCAGTTGAGGCCGATGTGGACGTGGTCGCGGTGGGCCGTGGTGCGATCGAGCTTTGACTTGGCGCACGGCCCGTACGGACGCGGAAGCGTGGAGAGCGGAGTCCAGATGCGGCAGTTCCAGATTACCTCCTGCAGACCCATGCGCCGGGCTAGCGCGTTGGGCTGGCTGCGGCGGTCCCGGCGCAGGAGAAGGGAGAAGAGCCGGTCGCCTGCACGACGTTCGGAGGGCACGTCGACGTCGAGCTTCCAGTCGACCGCGCGCCCCTCGGCGTGCAGGCTCCACGACTGCCCGCCGCGTACGCGGCGGCACTCCTCGATCCCCCACGACTCGCCGACGGGCATACGCGCCGCGAGCCATCCCTGGAGCGCGAGCGCCCCGGGCTGCTCCTCGTTCGTGCATCCGGTTGCTCGGTCGGCGCGGTAGGCGTCCATCGGTCGGTCGAGGAGTCCGTCGGCCGGGTTGTCCTGGCCCGCAAGCGCGGCGGGGGGCGCCGGGAGCGCGAGCGCGAGGAGCGCGAGCGGGAGTATGCGGCGCATGAGGTGGGGTGTCGGACGTCCAGGCTCCGAGGTTGAGCGCGACGGTGTGGAAGGATGGCGCCCATGGAGCTCGCGTGCGTCGACGGAGCGGTGATCGCGGCACGGGAGGCGCTGATCCCGGCGACCGACGACGGGCTGCTGCGCGGTGACGGGGTCTTCGAGGTCATGCGCTGCTACGGCGGGCGCCCCTTCGCCGTCGACGAGCACCTCGCGCGCCTCGAGCGCTCGGCGGCCAACCTCCGGCTGCCCGTCGACCCCGCGGCGGTGCGCGAGGACGTCGGCTCGCTGCTGGCCGCGGTGCCCGACCACGAGGGGCTCGTGCGCGTCTTGGTCACCCGTGGAGGCCACCGGCTCGCCCTCACAGAGCCGCTCCCCACGCTGCCGGACGCGATGCGCCTGGCCACAGTCACCTTTGCGCCCACCCGCATCCTGGACGGGATCAAGTCCCTCTCCTACGCGGGCAACATGCTGGCCACCCGGCTCGCCCAGGAGCGCGGCTTCGACGAGGCCCTCCTGGTCACCCCCCACGGCCGCGTGCTCGAGGCGCCGACCTCGTCGTTCTTCTGGGTGCGCGGCGGCGAGCTGCTCACCCCGCCGCTCTCCGACCACATCCTCGCCTCCATCACTCGCGCCCGGCTCATGGAGCTGACGGGCGCCCGCGAGGCGACGTGCACGCTCGACGACGTGGCGGGCGCAGAAGAAGCGTTTCTGGCCTCGACGGTCCGTGAGGCTCTGCCGGTGGTCGCGGTCGAGGAGATCGAGCTCCCCGCGGCCGGGCCGCTCACGCAGGAGGCCGGCCGCCTGCTGCGCGAGCGCATCGCGGCCGAGCTCGCGCCGGTCTAGGAACCGCGATGCGGATCCTCACGGTGGTGGGGAACCGGCCTCAGTTCGTCAAGGCGGCTGCGGTATCCGGTCCCCTCCGCGCCGAGCACGAGGAGGTCCTCGTGCACACGGGCCAGCACTACGACCACGAGCTCTCGACGATCTTCGTCCGCGAGCTGGGCGTGCCGCCGCCCGACCGCGAGCTGGGCATCGCCGGCGGCTCGAACACCTCACAGACCTCGCGCATGCTCGCCGCGCTGGAGGGAGAGCTCGACCGCGAGGCGCCCGACGCCGTGCTCGTCTACGGAGACACGAACTCGACGCTGGCAGGCGCGCTCGCCGCGGCGCAGCAGCGGGTGCCGGTCGCGCACGTGGAGGCCGGCATGCGGTCCTTCGACCGCGCGATGCCCGAGGAGGTCAACCGCGTGGTGACCGATCATCTCTCGGCGCTGCTCCTGTGCCCGTCGCAGAGCGCGGTGGAGCACCTCCGCCGTGAGGGGGTCGGCGGCGAGGTGGAGCTGGTGGGCGACGTGATGGTCGACGTCGCGCGCCTCTTCGCCCCGCTGGCCCGCGATCGGACGGAGCCGCTGGCGAGCCTCGGGGTCGAGCCGGGCGGCTTCCTGCTGGTCACCGCGCATCGGGCCGGCACGGTCGACGACCCGGCGCGTCTCGCGCGGCTGGTCGACCTGTTGCGCGCGCTGGAGGGTCCGGTGGTCTTCCCGGTCCATCCCCGGACCCGGGCTCGGCTCGAGGCGGCGGGGCTCTGGAGAGAGCTCGAGCACGAGGCCGGGCTGGCGCTGGCGCCGCCCTTCGGCTATCTCGACTTCATGGCGCTGCTGCTCGCGGCCCGCGCCGTGCTCACCGACTCCGGCGGGGTCCAGAAAGAGGCCTACCTCGCCGGGGTGCGCTGCGTGACGCTGCGCGACCGTACCGAGTGGGTGGAGACGGTGGAGGCCGGCTGGAACACGCTCGTCGACCTCGACTCCGAGACGGCGCTCGCCGCACTCACGGCTCCCCCCCCGGGCACCCGTCCGCCGCTGTACGGCGACGGCCACGCCGCCGCGCGCGTGGTCGCTGCGCTGAGTCGGCGCCTGCCCGGTCCCTAGACTTGCGCCGATGACCGGGACCGTCCGCGTCGGCGTGGTGGGCCTGGGCTACTGGGGGCCGAACCTCGCGCGCAACTTCGCCGCGTTGCCGGGGTGCGAGCTGGTGTGGGCGTGCGATGCCGACGCGGCCGCGCGCGAGAGCGCTCGCGTCCGTTTCCCGGATGTCGCGGTGGCGGCCGACCTCGAGGAGCTGCTGGCCGATCGCTCGCTCGACGCGGTCGTGGTCGCCACGCCGGTCCCCAGCCACGCGGCACTGGCGGCGCGCGTGCTCGCGGCCGGCAAGCACTGCTTCGTCGAGAAGCCGCTGGGCCAGTCGACCGAGGAGGCGCAGCGCGCGGCGGAGGCGGCCGAGGTCGCGGGGCGCGTCCTGATGGTCGGCCATCTCCTCGAGTACCACCCCGGGGTGGCAAAGCTCAAGGAGATCGCCGACTCGGGCGAGCTGGGCGATCTGCACTACGTCTACTCCAACCGGCTCAACCTCGGCAAGCTGCGCGGCGACGAGAACGCCCTGTGGAGCCTGGGCGCCCACGACGTGGCGGTCATGCTCCACCTCGCCGGCGAGGAGCCCGACGAGGCGTGGGCCCACGGCGAGTCCTACATGCGCCCCGGCGTCGAGGACGTGGTCTTCTGCTTCCTGCGCTTTCCGTCGGGCCTGTCCGCGCACCTGCACCTCTCCTGGCTCGACCCTCACAAGGAGCGGCGCTTCACCGTCGTCGGCTCGCGAAGGATGGCCACCTTCGACGACATGGACCTCGAGCGAAAGCTCACCGTCTATGACAAGGGCTTTGACGAGGACGCCCGCAACTGGGGCGAGTACATCATGCGCTCGGGGGACATCTGGAGCCCCCGCGTACCCAACGTCGAGCCGTTGGCGCTGGAGTGCGAGCACTTCCTGGAGTGCATCCACGAGGGGCGCCCGGCACGCTCGGACGGCGTCAGCGGCGTACGCGTCGTCCGCGTGCTCGAACGCCTCCAGGAATCGCTCGACGCGACTGCCCGGCGGCGCGCGGATGCTGCAACTCGCTGACTCGGCTCCCGGGCTCGTGCTCGGCGAGGGCGCGCGCGTCGGCGAGGACGTCCGCTTCGGCGCGCACGTCGTCGTGCATCCCGGAACGATTATCGGCGACGGATGTCGCGTGGAGGACGGGGTCGTGCTGGGAAAGCCGCCGCGGCTGGGAAGGCAGTCGAGCGCCTCGCCCGAGGCGCCGCCGCCGCTCGAGCTCGGCCCCGGCGCCGCCGTGTGCGCCGGCGCGATCGTCTACGCCGGAGCGCGCGTCGGGGCGGGGGCGATCGTCGGAGACCAAGCGCAGGTGCGCGAGCGGGCGGTGATCGGGGAGGGGACGGTGGTCGGGCGCGGCGCGGGCGTCGACAACGACGTACTCGTCGGGGCACGGGTACGCTTCCAGTCGCTCGTCTATGTGACGGCCGGAAGCGTCGTCGAGGACGACGTCTTCGTCGTGCCGGGAGCGATGACCACCAACGACGACGCGATGGGACGCCACCCCCGGGCTGCGCCGCTCGTCGGAGCGACGCTGCGGCGGGCGTGCCGCGTGGGCAGCGGGGCGGTGCTCGTCCCGGGCGTGGAGGTGGGCGAGGAGGCCTTCGTGGCGGCCGGAGCGGTGGTTACCGCCGACGTTCCCCCGCGCGCGGTGGTGATGGGCGTGCCGGCTCGCGTGGTGCGCGAGGTGGGCGAGGCCGACCTGATCGAGCAATGGCGCTGACCCGTCGCCCCTCCAGGGTCAGCCGGGCGGCGAGGTCGCTGGCCGTGCGCCGGCAACGCTCGCGCCGCGGGCGGACCTACGCGGTCGCTGGCCTCGCCGCGCTGACCACGGGCGCGGTCGCCGCGGCCGAGGTGGGCCGCGTCTGGCGGCGGGGCTCGGCGCCGTTGCCCGCCGAGGCCGACGACGTCCTCGGCGCCGGCGCCGAGGCGACGCTCCAGACCGTCGAGGTCGCTCTGGCGGGCTACAAGGCGACTCCGGCGCGGGAGACCGCGCTGCTCAACCTCCTCGCCTCCTTTGTCGTGAGCTTCGGTGTCGTCCGCGCGAGCACGTGGAGCATCCGCTCGCGCGGCACCTTCGGCCCGTTCCGCGACCTCCACGTCGGTGACCGTCACATCCACCACTTCGTCCCCGGCATCGGGATCGCCTTCGTCACCGGCGCCGCCGCAATCGCCACCCGCGACCCAGAAGTGGAGAAGTGGCTCGCGATCCCCTACGGGCTCGGCGTAGCCCTCACGCTCGACGAGTCCGCCCTCCTGCTCGAGCTCGAGGACGTCTACTGGACGGAGCAGGGGCTCCTCAGCGTCCAGATCGCCCTCAGCACCACCGCCCTGCTCGCCTCGGTCGCCCTCGCGCTGCGCGTGCTTCGCCGCGGCGAGGAGCGCGTACTCCCCGAGGGTGCGGCGTAAGCGGTCCTAGGAGCCCTGCGTCCAGATGACTTGGTCGCGACCCGGCCCCACCCCGACCAGCGCGATCGGGACGCCTACCTGCTCGGCGATGAAGCGAAGGTAGGCGCGCGCCTCCTCGGGAAGGTCCGACTCGGTGCGCGCCTCGCCGATGTCCTCGTCGAACCCGTCGAAGTCGACGTACTCGCCCCGTGCGCGATGCAGAACGGACTGGTGGTAGGGGAAGTGGTCGAACTCGGCCTCCTCGCCTCCGCGGTAGCGGACGCACACCTTGACGGGATCGGTGCCCGACAGCACGTCGAGCTTGGTGACGACCAGGGCGGTCATCCCGTTGATGCGTGCGGCGTAGCGCAGGGCGACGAGATCGAGCCACCCCGTTCGCCGCGCGCGGCCGGTGGTGGTCCCGAACTCGCCGCCGCGCACGCGCAGGGCCTCGCCGGCTGCGCCGTCGAGCTCGGTCGGAAAGGGCCCGGAGCCGACGCGGGTCGCGTAGGCCTTCGCCACGCCCCACACGTCCGTGATGTCCTTGGGACCGACGCCCGCGCCGACGCACGCCGCGCCCGCGACCGGATTGGAGGAGGTCACGAAGGGATAGGTGCCGTGGTCGATGTCCAGCAGGGCGCCCTGAGCGCCCTCGTAGATCACCGTGTCACCCGCGTCGAGCACCCTCCAGACAAGTCGGGCGGTGTCGGCGATGTGCTGCTCGAGGCGGTGCCCGTAGACCAGGTAGGCCTCGGTCATGGCCTGCAGGTCGAGCTCGGGATCCTTGGCGTAGGGCCGGAGGGAGAGGCGCTTGGGCTCCAGCGCCGCGGTGATCTTCTTCTTGAGGATCTTCTCGTCGAGCAGGTCTTGGATGCGGATGCCCAGGCGCGCCGCCTTGTCGGCGTAGCAGGGCCCGATTCCGCGTCTCGTCGTGCCGATCTTCTGACTTCCCAGGCTCTGCTCGCCGGCCGAGTCGAGCATGTAGTGGTAGGGCATGATCACGTGCGCGTTGGCCGACACGCGCAGGCCGCTGACGTCGACCCGCCTCGCTCGCAACCCGTCGAGCTCGTCGATGAGCTTCTTGGGGTCGATGACCACCCCGTTGCCGATCGCGCACAGCTTGCCCGGATAGAGGATCCCGCTCGGGATGAGGTGGAGCTTGTACTCCTCGCCGTCGCGGACGATGGTGTGCCCCGCGTTGCTGCCGCCCTGGAAGCGGATAACGAGGTCGGCCCGCTCGGCGAGCAGGTCGGTCACCTTCCCCTTGCCCTCGTCGCCCCACTGGGCGCCGACGATCGCCAAGCCGGGCATAGGAGATTGAGTCTAGGAGGCGTGCTGCGCTTGTCGCTGGTCGTCGCCCTGCAGCATGATCGCCTCGCACATCTCGGCGAGCCGCGACACCGTTCGCACTCCAACCTGCTTGCCGAGATCCTCGGCCCCCACGTTCGTCGTCACGATCAACGACCGCCCGTCTTCGTAGCGCGCGTTGATGATCGAGTAGAGCTGCTCGAGCACCCACTCACTTGTCCGTTCCGCCCCGAGGTCGTCGAGGTGGAGCAGATCGACCGCGGCAAGTCGGTCGAGTAGCTCGAGGTCCGAACGCCGCGCCTCGCCGTCGTAGGTGCGCCGGATCTCGGTGAGGAGCCGGGGAACGGAGTAGATGGCTACCGATCGCCCCGCCTCGAGCGCATGCTTGGAGACCAGCATCGCCAGCGTCGTCTTGCCCGTCCCTACGTTGCCCATGATGAAGAGGCCCTTACCGGCGTCCAGGTTGTCGTCGAGCGATCGCACGTAGCGTCGGACGGGGAACACGAGCTTCGGGTCGATCTCGGTGACCGGGGGCCGGTCGAACGAGACGCCGCGGAAGCGCCGCGGGATAACCCCGCTCAGCGCGCGCGCGCGCTTGACGTTGATCCGCTGCGGCCGGCAACGGCACGGGCTCGCGGTGTTGGTCTCCTCGTCGACGACCAAGCCGTTGCCGTCGCAGAGGTCGAAGGGGCAGCGGTCGAGGACGCTCACGCGAAACGCTCTCCGGAGGCGTAGTTCATGAACTTCGGGTACTCCTTCTGGAAGGTCAGCGTGACCTTCCCTACGGGGCCGTTGCGGTGCTTGGCAATGAAGAGGTCGGCTTCCCCCTCGCGCTCGGACTCCTCCTCGTAGTACTCCTCGCGGTAGATGAACATCACGAGGTCTGAGTCCTGCTCGACGTTTCCGCTCTCCCGGAGATCGGACAGGATGGGGATCTTCGGGTTCCTCGCCTCGACCGCCCGGCTCAGCTGCGAGAGGGCGATCACCGGCACGTCGAGCTCGCGCGCGAGGATCTTGAGCCCGCGGCTCATCTGCCCGACCTGCTGGACGCGGCTCTCGACCCGTTCGTCGGCGCGCATGAGCTGAAGGTAGTCCACGATGATCAGCCCCAGCCCGCCCGCGGTCTGGCTGTGCAGCCGTCGCGCCTTCGCGCGCACCTCGAGAACGCCGACGTCGCTCGAGTCATCGACGTAGAGCGGCGCGGCGGCGAGCCGCTCGGAGGCCTGGAGGATCTTCGGCCACCGCGACTCCCCGACCCGCCCCTTGCGCAGCTCGTCGCCCTTGATCTTCGCCTGCGACGCGATGAACCGCTGCGCGAGCTCGGCCTCGGACATCTCGAGCGAGAACAACGCGACAGCCCGGCCGTGGTCGAGCGCGGCGTTCTCGGCGATGTTGGTGACCAGGCAGGATTTCCCCATCGACGGCCTCGCCGCGATCACGACGAGGTTGCCCGGCTGGAGGCCCCCGGTGATCTCGTCGAGGTCCCTGAAGCCCGTCGGGGTTCCCGTGAGGGCCAGGCCCGACTCGGAAAGGCGGTGGAGCTTGTCAAGCTCGCGGTGCAGGACGTCGGCGATGCGCTGGAAGTCCTTCTGGCGATCGTCCTGGGCGACCTCGAGCATCGCCTTCTCCGCGCGCTCCACGAGCGTGCGCGCCTCGCCCTCGCGGGTGGTGACGCTCGCCTGGATCTCGTAGGCGGTGCTCAGCAGGCGCCGCAGCAGCGAGTTGTCGCGAACGATCTGGGCGTAGTGGCGCACGTTGCCCGGCGCCTCCGCGACGCCGACGAGCGCCTGGACCGTCGACGGGCCGCCGAGCTGGTCGAGCTCGCCGGCCTGGCGGAGATGCTCGGTGACGGTGATGGCGTCGACCGGCTCGGCGCGACCGTAGAGGTCGAGCATGGCCCGGTAGACCGACCGATGGCGCTCGCGGTAGAAGTGGTCGGGGCGAAGGCCGTCGTCGATGACGAGGCGGTACATCGCTCGGTCGGAGAGGAGGATCGAGCCGAGCACGGACTGCTCGGCCTCGAGGTTGTGGGGCGGCACGATCCCGGCGTTGCCGCTGGTGGTCGCCGATCCGTTGCCCGTGACGCTCATCGCCCGGTGGATGGTAGGTCGCGGCCAGGAGGTCAACCGCTGGCTCCCCGCAAGCTCCGGCACTTTCGTGTCAGGGCCTGCGAAGATGCTGCACAGAGCGCGTCACTTCTGATCGACGACCATGGTCTTGACCGTCGCGGTCACCCCGTCGGAGACCTCGACGACGACCATGTAGGTGCCCACGTTGCGGATTGGGTCCTCGAGGTGGACCTTGCGCTTGTCGATCTTGATGGCTCGTGCGTCGCGCACGGCGTCGACGATGTCCTGCGCGGTGACCGACCCGAAGAGCCGTCCGTCCTCGCCGGCCTGCTGGGGAATCGTCAGCACGGTCTTGGTGAGCAGCGCCGCGTTGTCCCGAGCGCGCTCCTGGGCCTCGCGCGCGGCGCGCTCGGCCGCTTGACGGCGCTTGTGGGCGGCCTCGATCGCGGCCGGCGTGGACGGCTGCGCGAGCCTTCGCGGAATCAGGTAGTTGCGCAGGTAGCCGGCCGACACGTCGATGACCTCGCCGCGCTCGCCGAGCTGCTCTACGTCCTTAAGCAGGACTGCCTGCGGCACGCCTCAGCGCTCCTCGTCGCGGCGTGAGCCCCGGTCACCGCGCCCCTCGCGCCCGTCGCGGCTCTCGCGGATGTCGGCGACGTAGGGAAGGAGCGCCACTTCACGCGCCCGCTTGACCGCACGCGCGATCTGGCGCTGGTGGCGCCGGCATGCTCCGGTGATCCGGCGCGAGCGGATCTTCCCGCGCTCGGAGACGAACCGGCGCAGACCGGGGGCGTCCTTGTAGTCGACCTGCTCGATCTTGTCCCGGCAGTAGGGGCACGGCTTGCGCCGGCCGCTGCCGGGGCCGCCCTTCTTGTCTCGACGGCGCGGTGGGGTGCGCCGGTTGCGCTGCTTTGCCATGAGCTCAGAGGCCTTCGTCGCGAGGTGTGCAATTCGCGCGTGTAAGCGTCGCGCGGCGCGCCATTGTGGCATCTCGAGCGTAGCGCCGGCGTCCTGGTACCGTCATTTCGCCTATCCCAGAAACGAAGAGGAGACGGCCGTGGCCGACCCGGCAAAGACCTTCGCGCCCAACTCCATTGCCCACTTCGAGGTCGCGGGGCCGGACCCGGCGGCCCTCCAAGAGTTCTACCGGCGCGTGTTCGACTGGCGGATCGACGAGCAGGGCCCAGGGTACTCGCTCGTCTTCACCCCGGAGGGTACGCCCGACGGCGCTGTTGTCGAGGCGTCCTCTCCGAGCCTCACGGTGGGCATCGTGGTGCCGGACGTCTCGGCCGCCGTCGATGCGGCAGGCCGCGCGGGTGGAGCCGTGCTCATGGAGCCGACCGACAACGGATGGGTGACCAAGGCGCAGGTCACCGACCCCGCGGGCAACGTTGTGACCCTCATCGAGGGCTAAAATGCGACGACTGAAGGATTCGGTACCCGATGGGCACCAAATCCTTCAGCGAGTCCACCATTCTCCCCAACGGCGCGCCGCCTTAGAAGGGGATGTCGTCGTCGCCGGCACCCGCGCCGGCAGGCGCACCGGCAGGCGCGGCCTGGGAGACCTTGAAGTCCTGGTCGTCGACCGGGACGTCGCTGCGGGGAGTGAAGCCGTTGCCGTTGCCCGCGTCGTCGCGACCGCCGAGGAACTGGACTGACTCGGCGACGATCTGCACGGCTTGGCGCTTCTGGCCCTCCGGGGTGTCCCACTCGCGCCAGTCCAGGCGACCGTCGATGGCCACCGGCCGCCCCTTGCTCAGGAAGCGCGCGCAGTTCTCGCCCTGTGCGCCCCAGACGGTCACGTCGAAGTAGTTGGGCTTGTCGACCCACTCGCCCGTGGAGTTGTCCTTGCGGCGCGAGTTGGAGGCGATGCGCAGGCTGCACACCGACGTGCCGCTGGAAAGGGAGCGCAGCTCGGGATCGCGCGTCAAATTCCCCGTAATCACGACTCGGTTCAGATTGGTTGAGGCCACGGTGCTCCTTTCGAGGCGACCGGTCGGCCGCCTGAGACGTACTCGGAAACTCGGGGCCGAGCCTAGCGCGGGAGGCGGCCGTAGCCGCCCGAAGAAGCCCCATTCTGCGCAGAGATGTTGCAAACCTGAGGCGGGGCGCGGCCGTCGTGCGCGTGTTGAGCTGGCCTTGGCGACCGGAGCTTCAGCCGGCGGGCGCTCCGCTGGCCTTGGCGACCGGAGCTTCAGCCGGCGGCCGCTCCGGGCGAAGCTCCGGGGTGGGCGGCGTACCGGGCCGGAGCTTGATGATCCGATGACGTAGCACCGCGTCGTTGATGCGCAGGGACCGATCGAGCTGCTCGAGGAGCTCGCGTGGGCCCGTGAACTGGAAGAGGTGGTAGTCCGCGTCGGTCTTGTGGCGGATCTCGTAGGCCATCGTCCGCGCGCCCCAGTCGTGCCGGCTCTCGATGGAGCCCGATCCCTGGATCGCCGCCTCGACGTCGGAGAGCACCTTCTGGCGCTGGTCGTCTTCCGCCGCGGTGTCGAGGAGCAGCATGAGATCGTAGGTGGCGCCCATGAGCGGCCGGACGTTAGCAAAGGCCCCCGGTCTCCCCCGGGGGGCGAAACAGCGCGCCTTACGCCCTATGCAGAGGGATGGACCACGAGCGCCGCGAAAACCCGCCCTCGCCATTGCGCGCCCGCGTCCGATGGACCAACGTCGCTCGCCTGGCGGCCATCGTCGCGGCGGTCGCCCTCGTCGTCGCCTGGCCCACCTTGTCCTCGCGCAAGCCCGCGCTCCCAGCCGATGTCGCCCAGCCGGTCCTCGCCTCTCCCGAGGGCGGCGCGCAGGAAGGGGGAGCCAACGGCGCCTCGTCATCGCCTGACGATGGTCAACCGAGGCCGGGGTCAGGCGGCCAGCCGAGCGCGCTGGACGGAGGTCGCGGCCGAGGCCGCGCGGGCAAGGGAAAGGACGGCCGGAAGAGGAAGGGTGGCGGGAAGCGCGAGCGCGGCGGGAAGGGCGGCGGCGGGAAGAGGAAGGACGGGAGGAAGCGCGGCGGGCGAGGTGCCCGCGGCGGGCCGAGACAGGGTGGCGGGCGAAGGAACGGGACGAGGGGGAAGCGCGGCGCCGGTGGTGGTGCGAGCAGCGGCGGCGGCGGGGGAAGCGCGGGCGGGGGAAGCCCCGGCGGCCCAAGCTCCGGGTCAAGCGGTCCCGCCACGCCACCGCCAGCCACGCCCTCCCCGCCGCCCGAGTTCCCGGCACGGCGGCCGTCCCCACCGCCGCAACGCCCGCATCCCGGCGGTGGCGAGTTCCTCCCGGTGTGATCCCTCTGGAGCGCGCTGGGCGGGTGGCAAGTTCCTCCCGGTGTGATCACTCTGGGCGCCGGGCGGTGCTTGGGCCTGACGTAGGCCAGACCTACCTACCCGGCCTCCAACTTCGAGTCCCCCGTCTTGCCCGCCTTCTCGTTGATGTCGGCCAGCTGGTCGTCGACCCAGTCGCCTGGATTGCGCCGGGTGACGATGGCCTTCAGTCCCTCCGCCCGGCGCTCGCGCTCCTCCTGGTTCATGGTCAGCGCTTCGTGGAGGGCGTCGGCGGTCTCCTGGACGTCGAAGGGGTTTACGGGCAAGGAGTACTCGCTGAGCTCCTCGTGCGCGCCGGTGTTCTCCGACAGGACGGACACGCCTGCGCGCTCGTTGACGAGCGGCCCCTCCTTGGCGACGAGGTTCATCCCGTCGAACATCGCATTGACCATGAGAACGTCGTAGTGCTTGTAAGCGGCGAAGGCCTCGTCGAGGTCGTCGCGGAGCTTGAGCTGGATGGGCATCCAGTCAGGGGTCCCGTGTCGATGGTTGACGACCGCGACCAGCGCCTCGATGCGCTCGAGATACTCCGCGTACTCGGGCACGTCGGTCCGCGACGGCATGAGCTGGGCCATGAAGGTGACCTTCTCTTGGAACTCGGGGTGCTGCTCGAGGAAGATGTCGAAGGCGGTGAACCCCCGCAGGACGTTCTTCGACAGGTCGGCCCGGTCGACCCGCAGTATCAGGTGCTCGCGCCGGCGTTCGAGCAGCGTGCTCTCGAACTCCCGCACGCCGTCGGACTCAGCCGTCTTCTGCGCCTTGCGCCAGTCGATCGGCAGCGGGTAGGAGCGCACCCACACCTCGCGGTCGTCGCGGTAGACGATCCCCTTGTCGAAGTCGACCTCGTAGTCCATGAGGTCCCGGCAGCAGAGGAGGAAGTTGTGCCGGTAGGCGCGGGTGTGGAAGCCGACGATGTCGTTGGACAGGACGCCGTCGTAGATCTCCGAGCGCATCTTGCGGGGCAGGACGCGCCAGGCGTCGGGCTGGGTCCACGGGATGTGGATGAAGTGATGCAGGAACGCGTCGGGGCGCTCGCGGCGAATGATCCCCGGGAGCGTGTAGAGGTGGTAGTCGTGGACCAGCACCACCGGCTCGGAGACCTCGGCGATCTCCTCGATGACCGCTCGCGCGAGGTCCTCGTTGACGACCTTGTAGCCCTCCTCGTAGGCCTCAACCTCGTCGCGGCGGATGTCGGGGGAGTTGGAGAGGTCCCACAGGTAGTGCTGGATGAACCACAGCATCGGATTGGAGATGACGCTGTAGAAGCGGTCGTAGGCATCGTCGTCGGAGCTCACCAGCCGGATCTGGTACTCCCCGCCCCCCGGCGCCTCCACCGTGAAGGGCTTGCCGCCGGCCTCCTCGGACTTGCTGACGTCCTGCTCGGTCATCGCCGAGGCGATCCACACCGCGTCGCGGTGGGAGGCAAGGCCGGTGAGCGCGGTGACCAGGCCGCCGCCGCCGCGCTTCACCTCGCCACCTTCCTCGAAGGTGACGGGGCCGCGATTGGAGACCAGGATGAGGGGCGGAGCGTCGGTCACGCGGCGGGGGTGGGGGGAGCGGGGGCGCGGGCGGGAGAAGGAGAGGAGGCTCCGTCCGGAGAGGAGACTGCCACGGTGGAGGCAACCGCGGCGGCAGTGCCCCCGGCGACGGGCGTGGACTCCGAGAAGATCGTGAGCCAGTCGCGCAAGAGCCGTGGCATGAGGAAGTGGCGCCGCACGTGCTCCTTGCCGGCGCGCCCGAGCTCCTTGCCCAGCGCGGGATCCTCGAGGATCTCCAGCGCCCGCTGCGCGCACTGCTCCACGGTCTCGACGAGGAAGCCCGACTTGCCGTCCTCGACTTGGAGTGGGATGCCGCCCACGGCGCCGCCGATGAACGGCCGCGCCTTCCAGATCGCCTCCGCAACGGTGAGCCCGAAGCCCTCACGGGTCGACTTCTGGATGAGGACGTCGGAGTGCGACTGGAATGCGTTGACCTCGATCGACCCGACGTTGTTGAAGTTGTTGAGGATGTGGATGTCTGGGTCGCCTTCGGCGTGGGCGATCGTCGCGTTGAAGAAGTCCCAGCCCTCGGGGTCGTCGGTCGCCATGGAGCCCACCAGCGCGAGCTGCACGTCCTGCATGCGCTCCTTGACGATCCGGTAGGCGTCGATCACGCCCAGCGGGTCCTTCCAGGGGTCGAAGCGCGACACCTGGCAGATGAGCGGACGGTCGACGTCGATGCCGAACTGGTCGCACACGTAGCTCGCGTCCTCGGGGGACAGCGCCATGTTCTTGGGAGCGAGCGGGTCGATCGCCGGAGGCATTATGCGCGCGGTCCCCTCCATCCCGTGGGGAACGTACTCCCTCATGTGAAAGACCGAGTGCGGGTAGGAGACGATGTAGGGGAGCAAGTGCTCGATCGTTGCCGGGTTCGGGGTCGAAAGGTCGATGTGGCAGCGCCACACCCACTTGCCTGCCTTCTCCGGCACGATGGTCTGAAGGGCGGCGGGCTGGGGGTCGTGGATGATGCACACGTCCCACCCGTCGGCGAGCTCCCTCGCGTTCATCGTGTTGTACTGAAGCCAGGTCTCCCACTGCTCTCCAGAAAGATCGTGCGGACTGCCCTGCAGCGCGTTGTGGAGCACCTTGGTCGCGTTGAAGAACTCCTCGCGCCCGTAGATCACCTGCCACTCGCACTCGAGGCCTATGTCGCGCATGAGCGGCACGAGCGTGTAGAGGATCTCCGAGACACCGCCCCCGAACGCGGTCGCCGAGATGTGGGCGACGCGCGTTCCCTGCAGCGGCTCGGCGAGCGCCCGGATCTCCTCGACCAGCGGGCGGCCCACGATGTGGGTGTAGTCGGCCAGGCTCTTGTGACCGACGGCGACGGGCTGGAGCACGTGGGCAAGATACCCGGCACGACCAGGTCGCGAACCCGGGAGCCTAACCTGGGATCTCGAGCGTGAAGGTGGTGAGCCCGGGCCTCGAGTCGGCGACGAGCTTGCCCTCCATGCACTCCGCCAGCTCGCGGGCGATCGTGAGTCCCAGCCCCGAGCCCTGGGCGTCAGAGGTAAAGAAGGGCTCGAAGATGTGCCCGAGGGTCTGCCGGCGGATGCCTCCGTGGTCGCGTACGGCGAGACGTACGAGGCCGTTGTCGCGCGCGGCGGTCAACACGATCCCCGTTCCCTGCGGGGTGTGGGAGATCGCGTTGTCGAGAAGGATGCGCACGATCTGGGCGACGCGCTCGGGGTCGCAGGTCGCCTCCAGAGGCTCCTGGGGCATCCGCAGCTCCAGTGCGGACTCATGCTGGACGAGGGCGGGGACGAACTCCGTCGTGACCTCGCGGGCCAGATCGGCGACGTCGATCGGCTCCGGACGCAGCTCGAACGAGCCGGCCTCCATCCGTGAGAGGTCGAGGAGGTCGGTGGCGAGCGTCCGCAGCCTGCTCGTCTGCTCGCGGATCTGGGCAAGGAAGGCGCGCCGGGAGTCCTCGTCGAGATCCTCCTCCTCCTCGAGAAGCTCGACGAACCCGCTGAGCGAGAAGATCGGCGTGCGCAGCTCGTGCGAGGCGGTGGCGATGAACTGCTTGCGGGCGTCGTCTAACTGCTTGAGCTGGGCCTGCATGCTGTTGAAGGCGAGCGCGAGCTGACCGAGCTCGTCCTCGCGGTCGACCGGGATGAGCTGGGAGAAGTCCCCGGCGGCGACCTTCTCGGCGGCCTGCTCGAGCCGCTTGATCCTGATGCTGAGCGCCCTCGCGACGAGATAGCCGGCCAGGGTCGCGAGGAACAGGGCGATGGCGCCGGCGACAAGGATCTGCCGGCGGATGATCGCCACGTCTGAGACCACGCCGCCGAGTGGCTCCGAGAAGACCACTACCCGCGCGGCCCTGCCGTTGAAGAACAGGGGCTTGGCCGCCTGCCCTAGCAGCCCTGAGTTGGTGGCCTCGGACCCGGTGATCGTCCGCCCCTTCCCGGCGGCGTCCAGGGCGACTTGAAATTGGAGGTCGTCGAGGTTGGTCTGGTCGGTGGAGTCGGAGATCGCATAGAGCTGCAGGCCTTCGGAGCCGGGGCTGAGGCCGAGCAGCGTCACCCGCGCGTTCGAGCGGTCGGCGGCCTGGCGCACCTCCCTGTCGACCGATCCGCTCGGATCGTTGGTCCCGATCGCCTTGACGAGCGGGTCGGAGTAGGAGCGGGCGTCCTGCGCCAGCGAGGCGAGCTTCTCCTGGCGCAGGCGGGTCTCGAGCTGCGGGACGACGTAGAAGTAGACGACCGCGATCGCGGCAGCGGTGATCGTCGCAAAGAGGAGCGCCAGCCGGTTGCGGATCGAGTGCACGGCGACCGCCGGGAACCACTCTAGGCGCCGTTGTCGCGAAAGCGGTAGCCGACGCCGCGCACCGTGAAGAGATACTCGGGCTCCTTGGCGTCGCGCTCGATCTTCTCGCGCAGGTGGCGGATGTGGACGTCGATGGTCCGGGGGTCCCGGTAGTCCGAGTCGCCCCAGACGCGCTCGAGCAGCCCGTCGCGGGTGAACACGCGCCCCGGCGCGCCGGCCATGGCGAGCAGCAGCTCGAACTCCACGAAGGTGGTCCGGATCTCGAGTCCGCGGACGGACACCGAGCGCTTGGCGGGATCGATGCGCAGCTCGCCGGACTCGAGCGGCGGCTCGTTGTCGCCCTCGCCGTGCGGTCGAGTCAGAGCCGCTCGCCGCAGGGCGGCCTTCACGCGGCTGCGGAACTCGCGCAGCGAGAAGGGCTTGGTGATGTAGTCGTCGGCCCCGAGCTCGAGGCCGAGGACCTTGTCGATCTCCTCCGACTTGGCGGTGAGCATGATGATCGGCACCGACGAGTGCGCGCGCAGGCGACGGCAGACCTCGAGGCCGTCGAGCTCGGGCAGCATGAGGTCGAGGACGACCAGGTCGAAGGGCTGCTCGGAGAAGCGCTGGAGCGCCTCCCGGCCGTCGGTCGCGCAGACGACCTCGTAGCCGTCCTTGCGCAAGGGGTAGGAGAGGAGCGTCTGGACCGTGTGCTCGTCGTCCACGAGCAAGATGTGATGCGACGTATCGGCCATCGTGACCCTCTCAACAGCTTAGAGAGCGCCATGGCGCGCTCTGCACGATCGCTGGCGGCGGTGCTTTCGGTGACTCGCCCCCGCGGGCACGTCGTCGTTCAAGCAACCATCTACGCTGCGCAGCCGTGCTCGACCTGCGTGTGTACCGAGCCGCCTTCGTCCCCGCCCTGCTGGCCGTCATCGTCGCCGCCTTCGCCCTCGACGCCCGGCAGGCGCCGATCGCCGGAACCCCGCTGGCCCCCGACGCCTTCGACGGCCGCAGGGCCATCGCCGAGCTCGAGGCGCTCGGAGCGGCCTTCCCCGATCGCCGGCCGGGCGCGCCCGACGACGAGCGGCTGGCGACTCGCGTAGCAGCGACGCTGGGCCAGGGCCGCGAGTTCGACGTGTCCACCCGCCGCTTCAAGGCTCAGACCGCCGAGGGCGAGCGCACCCTGACGACGGTCGTCGCCGTACGACAGGGGATCGACCCGCGTCGCATCGTCGTCATGGCCCATCGCGACGCCCTGGAGCCCGGCTCCGCCGCCGAGCTCTCGGGCACCGCCGCGCTGCTCGAGCTCGGGCGGGTCTTTCGGGTCGGGCGCTCCCTGCGGCGCACGCTCGTGCTCGTCTCGACCAGCGGTGGCACCGCCGGCCTCGCCAGCGCGAGGGATTTCGCCGAGAAGCCGGGTGGCGAGATCGAGGCTGCGATCGTCCTGGGCGACGTCGCGGGCGAGCAGACCCGGCGACCGCTCGTGGTGCCCTGGTCCAACGGGCTCGGGTCCGCGCCGGCGGCGCTGGCCGACACCCTGAAGGGCGCGCTGCGGGCTGAGGTCGGGCTGCGGCCCGGCGGCTACCGCCTGCCCGCCCGCGTCGCGCGCCTGGCCTTCCCGCTCACCCTCACCGAGCAGGGAGCGTTCAACGAGCGCGGCGCGCCGGCCGTCCTCATCTCGGCGACGGGGGAGCGAGGCCCGGCTGGGGAGCGTGCGGTCTCGCGCAAGCGCCTGCAGTCCTTCGGCCGGGCCGCGCTGCGGACCGTCACGGCGCTCGACAGTGTGCGCGGCGAGCTCAAGCCCGACGCCGACCTCGGAATTGCGCGAAAGGTCGTCCCCGGGTGGGCCGTGCGCCTGGTGACGGCTCTGCTCATTCTCCCGGCCCTCCTCGCCGCCGTGGACGGCTTCGCCCGCGCCCGCCGCCGCCGGCATCCCGTGGGAATGTGGTTGCGGTGGGCGCTCGCGGGCGCCGCGCCCTTCCTGCTCGCGGCCGCGCTCGTTTGGGCGCTGCGCCTCGTGGGACTGATCGCGGCGCCCGGCGCGCCGGCCCCGGCAGGCGCGGTTCCGCTCGACGCGGCGGCGATCGCCGCGATGGGGAGCGCGGCGCTCGCCTTCGTCCTAGGGTGGATCGGCCTGCGCCCGATGCTCCTCCGTGTGCTCGGGGTGAGCGGCAAGCCGGAGTCGCCCGGCGCGGCGGTTGCGGTGATCCTGCTCCTCGTCGCGGGCGTGGTCCTCGTATGGATTCGCAATCCCTACGCCGCCGCGCTGCTGCTGCCGGCGCTGCACGGATGGCTGCTGGCGGTGGAGCCGCGGACGCCGGGACCGCGCCTGGTGCTGGCTCTCGTGGCCCTGCTGGCGCTCCTGCCGGTTGGCCTCGTGGGCCTCTATTACATGCACACGTTCGCGATGAGCGCGGGCGAGCTCGCATGGATGCTCCTGCTGCTCGTCGCAGGCGGCGGCGTGGGCCTCGGAGGACTGCTCGTCTGGTCGCTGCTGGGCGGCTGCCTGCTCAGCGTGCTGGCCATCCTTCGCCGCAAGCCGCGGCGCGAGCGCCCTGAGCCGCCGGCGAGGCGTGGCCCACTCTCCTACGCCGGCCCGGGCTCGCTCGGGGGAACCGAGTCGGCGCTGCGACGATGAGGGGCGGGCTCCTGCGCGTCCTATCGGCGCTGCTCACCGCCGCCGGCCTGCTCTTCCTCGTCGACGCGGGGCTCACCGTCGCCTGGCAGGAGCCGGTCTCGGCGCTCTACGCCCGGGTCCAGCAGGGCTGGCTCGCGGATGACCTCTCAGACCTCGAGCGAGCTGCGCCGACCCCCGGCGAGCTCGCCGCGCTCGAGCGGCTGAAGAGCGATCGCCGCCGGATCGCCTTCCTGGCCCGAGCACTGCGTCGCCGGGCGGATGAGGGCGATCCGATCGGCAGGATCCGCATTCCACGCATCGGCGTGAGCTTCGTCGTGGTCGAGGGCACCGAGCCCGGCGACCTGCGCAAGGGCCCGGGCCGGTACGCCGATACGTCGCTCCCCGGCCTCCCGGGCACCGTCGCCCTGGCGGGGCACCGGACGACCTACCTCGCTCCGTTTCGCGACGTCGACAAGCTGGGCCGCGGCAGCGACATAGTCATCGAGATGCCCTACGGGCGCTTCACCTACGAGGTCTTCCAGAAGCGCATCGTCGACCCGAGCGACGTCGGCGTCCTGGCCCGCGTCCCGCTCGAGCGCCGACTCGTGCTCACCGCCTGCCATCCGCTCTATAGCGCGCGCCAGCGGATCGTCGTGCTGGCGCGGCTGACCCGCACGGAGCCGCGAGGGCGCGCATCGGCGCGCGGTGACTAAAAGAAACGGCCGGCGAGCAGGCATGGGGCGAGGACCCCACAACGGGCGTCCAGCCCGGACGGCGAAGGCTCAGCTTCCGCGTTTGGGGGAACGATATTGCCAATGCCGTCCAACCCCGGAGGCACCCGAGATGGAGACGATTCGCACCGTGGACATACAAGAGCTCAGGGCGCGCGTGGCACGCGCCGAGTACGACGTGGATACGGAGGCAGTAGCGGAGGCGATCGTCCGACACGCCCTCATGGAGCACGATCCGCCGCATCCTGGCGCGATCGCCGCGGCCGCGGCCGCGATGCTGGCGGCAGAGGGCGGCGCCGGCACCGCGGCGTAGGTGCTGCGCCGGCACCGCGGCGTAGCTGTGGTCAGCCCGCGCGGTGCTCGAACCCCCGCGCAACCACCTCGCCGCCGGGCCTCGACAGCACCACTCCCGGTGGCCCGGCCTCGACCTCGCCAACCCATGTCACGCCGGCCATCGCACTCGCCGCTCCCGCCGGCGCGCAGACGCACAGCTCGTAGTCCTCACCGCCGCTCGCCGCCAGCAGAGCCGGGTCGCCGCCGAGCTGGGCCGCCACCTCGGCCAGGCCTGCAGCGAGCGGCAGGGCCTCGAGGTCGACTCGCAGCCGCGCGCCGCTGCGCTCTCCGATCCGCGCCGCATCCGAGGCGATCCCGTCCGAGAGGTCGATCATCGCGGAGGCCCCGGCCTGCGCCAGCGCCATCCCCTCGCCAAGCCGCGGCTCGGGGCGGCGGTAGCGCTCCACCAGCGAATCCGGCCCTCGCGCGCGGCCGTCGAGGATCGCGAGGCCGGCGGCCGGCGCCCCCAGGTGGCCCGTGACCCCTACGCGATCGCCGGGCCGCGCACCGTCGCGGCCCACAAGCGACGCCGCGTCGTCCACCCACCCGGTGACGGTGAATGACAGCGCCAGGGCCGGGCCCCCGGTGACGTCGCCACCGGCGATAGTCGTCCCGGTGCGGTCCGCCAGCGCCTCCGCTCCACCGTGCACGGCGAGGATCGCCTCGTCAGAGAGGTCGTCGGGCAGGATGGCGACCAGGTAGGCCTCGCCCGCAGGGCAGCCCATCGCCGCGAGGTCGGAGAGCGCGCCGGCGAGCGCCCGGTGCCCGATCTGCTCGGGGGTGAGCTGGGAACGGCGGAAGTGGACGCCGTCGACCATCGCGTCGACCGAGGTGACCGCGAAGGCGCCCGCGCGCACGACGGCGGCGTCGTCTCCCAACCAGCGAACCACACGGCTGCCTTCGCGCCGGCTGAGTGCGGCCTCGATGGCGGCGAGGAGGGCCCGCTCAGCGATGCCGGTAGACGATCCGCGCGCGGTCGAGGTCGTAGGGGGAGACCTCCACGCGAACACGATCGCCCGGGAGTATCCGAATCCGGAAGCGGCGCATCTTTCCCGCCACGTGCCCGAGCACGTTGTGCCCGTTGTCGAGCTTGACGCGGAACATCGCGTTGGGCAGGGCCTCGACGACCTCGCCCTCGAATTCGACCTTCTCTTCCTTGGCCACGGCCGGGGAGACTAGTACCCGTGCCTACTGCCCGGGCACGTCCTGGGGCGGCGACTCATAGCGGGTAGAGTCGTAGGCGCCTGTGCCGCCGGGGTTGTCGACCCCGTTGCCGCCGGGCTGGTTCTGGTCGTTGACCCCGTCCTGCCCGGCGCCGCCGTCGAGCGGGGTGCCGCCGAGTCCGTCGTTCACTGGCGGCCAGTCCTTGCAGAACTTGCGTTTGGCCGCCTTCATGTAGTCGCCCCAGATCTCGGCGGGGAAGGTTCCCCCGGCGACGCGGATGCCGCGCACGTTGTCCATCGAGACCTTGTTGGACTGGGGGTAGCCGACCCATGTCGCGGTGGTCATCTTCGGGGTGAAGCCGACGAACCACGCGTCGGTGTAGTTGTCCGTCGTCCCCGTCTTGCCGCCGGCCGGGCAGCCGATGTTCGCCTGCGTGCCGGTGCCCTTCTGGATGTTCTGCTTGAGGATGTCGCGCGCGGTCGCCGTGGCCTCCTCCGTGAAGATCCGCTTGCGCTTGGGCCTGCCGAAGTTCTTGACCTTGCCGTCGGGGAAGACGACCTTGCGGATGGCGACCGGCTTGACCTTGAAGCCGCCGTTGGCGATCGAGGAGTACGCCGTCGCCATCTCGAGCGGCGAGACCCCGCGCTCGAGGCCGCCCAGCCCCTCGGCGGGGTAGCCGCTGAGCTTCGAGGTGATGCCCATCATCCGCGCGGTCTCCTTGACCTTGTCGGGTCCCACTTCGAGATCGAGCTGGGCGTAGACCGTGTTGTCGGACTGCAGGGTGGCCTCGACGAGGTTCATCGAGCCGCCGTAGGTGCCGGCGTAGGTCTTGACCTGCCACGGCCCGTACTTCGGGTCGACGATGTTGAGCGGCTTGGAGACGAAGGTCTTGGTCTTCGGGTCGATCCCCTGGCGCAGGGCGGTCATGAGGACCATGACCTTGAAGGCCGAGCCGGGCTGGCGGGCGCCCTGGGCCGCGAGGTTGTACTTGGACTTGCGGTACTCGTTGGAGGCCGCCATCGTGCGGATGTAGCCTGTCTCGGGGTCGACGGTGACGATGGCCGAGCGCGGGTCGCTCTGGTCGCCCAGCCGGCCGGCGATCGCCTTGCGCGCGGCCTCCTGGAGCCCGAGGTCGATCGTCGTGTAGACCTTCAGGCCGCCGCGGCGCACGGTGTTGGCGCCGTAGCGGTCGATGAGCTCCTGCCTGACGTAGTCGAAGAAGTAGCTCTCCTTCTTGCGCGTGTAGTAGTTGTTCTCCTTGACTCCGAGGCTCGAGGCGATCGCGCGCTGAGCCTCGAGCGGCGTGATCATCTTCTCCTTGGCCATGGAGTTGAGGACGTCGTTGCGCCGCGCCTTGGCCGTACCTGGATTGGTGAACGGGTTGAAGCGCGAGGGCGCCTGGGGAAGCCCGGCCAGCAGCGCGGCCTCCTTGAGGCGCAGCGTGCGTGCGGGCTTGTCGAAGAAGAGCCGCGACGCGGCCTCTACCCCGATCGCCGATCGGCCGCCGACCGTCCCGTAAGGGATGTTGTTGAGGTACTCGTCGAGGATCCACTCCTTGGAGCGCTCGTTCTCGAGCTCCTCGGCGAGCTTGGCCTCCTTGATCTTGCGCTGGTAGGTGCGCTCGCTGGAGACGTAGGCCAGGTTGCGGACGAGCTGCATGGTGATCGTCGATCCGCCCTGGACCGTCTTGCCCGACTCGAAGTTGTCGATCGCCGCGCGCACCAGGCCCGGGTAGTCGACGCCCGTGTGCTCGTAGTAGCGTTCGTCCTCGATGGCCACCGTCGCCTGCTTCATGACTCTGGGGATCCGGTTGCCCTCGACGGGCGTTCGCAGCTCGTCGGACTCGATGAAGCCGAGCCGGTCGCCGTTGGCGGCGTAGACCGCTGAGACGGACCCCTTGTCAGCCGGCTTGAGGGTCTTGATGTTGGGCGCCGAGGAGGCGATCGAGACGATGTAGCCGACCAGGACGGCTAGGCCGATGGCCGCCACCGCGCTGAAGAGCCCGAGGACGAGGAGGATGGCCTTGGACGCGCGCCCGCCGGTGTGGCGGTGGCGCCGCTTGTGTCGTTGGCGGCGGGACATGAGGAAGTTGGGGTGCGCGCAGGGCGCGAGAATGGCATTCTAGCCGGGGAAGGCGCGGTCTCTCGCAGGATGGGATGCGGGGCACGGAGCCCGGCGGATCACCGTCGGCTGGGAACATCGCAGACCGTGGCGACGACCTCCCCCCGCGCAGTGCTGCTCGATGCGATGGGCACCCTCCTCGAGCTCGAGCCGCCCGCGCCGCTGCTGCGCGAGGCGTTGCGCGAGCGACTGGGTGTGCTCGTCGACGAGCGCGAGGCGGTCGAGGCGATGCGCGCGGAGATCGCCTTCTACCGCGCACACCACCTCGAGGGCGCCGACCGCGCGGGCCTCTCCGCGCTCCGTCATGGCTGCGCGGAGGAGCTGCGCCGCCAGCTTCCCGCCCTCGTCGACGCGGCGCCAGAAGCCGTGCTCGGAGCCCTACTCGCCTCGCTGCGGTTTCGCGCCTACCCCGACGCGCCGCCCACGCTGCGGGCGCTGCGCCGAGCCGGCGTTCGCCTCGTCGCCGTCAGCAACTGGGACGTCTCGCTTCACGACGCCCTGCGCGCCACCGGCCTCGCCCCGCTGCTAGACGGCGCGGTCAGCTCGGCCGAGGCGGGCGAGGACAAGCCCGCTCCGGGCATCTTCGTCCGGGCGCTCGAGCTCGCCGGGCGCATCAAACCGCGTGACGCCGTGCACGTCGGCGACCGGATGGACGAGGACGTGGCCGGCGCCCACGCAGCCGGAATCCGCCCGATCCTGCTTCTCCGCGAAGGGGAGCCGCCGGGCGGGGTGGAGCACATCCGGTCGCTGCGGGCGCTGCCGGAGAGGATCGCGGCGTCGTCCTAGACCGCCGTCCTCGTACCCTTCTCTGCCGGTGTCCTACGCCCACCCGCACCCCGGCCCGCCGCCTGAGCTGCCCGAGCTGCCCGAGGGCGCCCCGCCGCCAACCCGGCCGCCGCGGCGGCCGGGGAGCGCGACAGAGACCCCGTGGCCGGTTTGGACAGCGCCCGTCGGCTTGCTCGCCGCGTTCGGCGTCGCGCTCGTCGGCGGGGCGCTGATCAGCCTGCTGGGCACCCTGCTGGCCGGCGGCGAGCTCGAGGATCCGCCGCCCGGCGTGCTCATCGCGGCCACCTTCTTCCAGGACGCGTGCCTCGTCGGCACGGCGCTTCTCCTCGCGCGCGTGACCAGCGGCGCCCGTGGACCGTGGCACTTCGGCCTGCGCTCGACGCGCGTCGGCGCGGCGATCGGATGGCTGGCGGCCGCCTATGTGGCTTTCCTCGCCCTCACCGCCGCGTGGCTGGCGTTTATGAGCGCGCTCGGGGTGAAGGTCGACAGCGCGGAAGAGCTGCCCAAGGAGCTGGGGGCCGACGAGAGCACGCTCGCCCTGGTGATCGTCGGCGTCTTGGTGACCATCGTGGCGCCCATCGCCGAGGAGCTCTTCTTCCGCGGCTTCTTCTTCACCGCGCTGCGGCGGTGGAAGGGGGTCGGCGTCGCCGCTGCGATCACCGGCGCCGTCTTCGGTCTCATCCACGTCGGCTCCTCGCCCGCCGAGTTCCTTCCGCCTCTGGCGTTCTTCGGGGTCCTGCTCTGCCTCCTGTACTGGCAGACGGGCTCGCTGTTTCCGTGCATCGGGCTGCACGCG